>ENA-ORXI01000015-ORXI01000015.1-sediment-metagenome-genome-assembly--contig:-NODE-15-length-105004-cov-10.508544_pt1 | contig 105004 bp, 105 predicted proteins | sample MGYA00237861_ERZ511468 | MGnify/ENA primary metagenome ERZ511468 (study PRJEB26299, sample SAMN06266213) | sediment metagenome | isolation source: Hudson Canyon methane seep mesocosm | place...
TTCAACAGCAGTTAGGCCTTGGCCTTCAACAGAAATTTCTTTAGAAGCAGCGAATACAGAAGGCGCTTCAACACCTAGAGTTTCAGCAGCGAAAGTCTGTAGTTTCTTACCGAAAGTCAAAGCGTAAGAACCGCCCGCTTTCATGAATTCAACTTTCTGAGGAGAGAACGCGTCAGAAACGTCTACTAGCTCTTTATCACCGTTGTAAAGCTTCTTAGCTTTAGTATCGATTGTAAGAACTGTACCCGTTGCAACTGAGTAAGCTTCTTCTAATACATTGTCGCCGTTTGCATCTTTAACTGCGTTGCCGTTAGCGTCTACTTTCTTAACCCAGTTTTTAAGGTCAAGACCGATACCGCCAGTTACACCAACAGTGGTCAAGAAGATTGGAGCGATACCGTTAGTACCCGCAACAACTGGAGCGTTGTTGATGAACGGAATGTAAGGAGAAGTCTTCTTACCCGCCCACAATGCAACGTTGTTAACACCGGACATACGAGAAGAACCAACACCCATGGTGCCTTTCTCAGCGATTAGCATCACTTTAGCGTTCGGGTGCTTCTTACCTAGCGCAACGATTTCTTGCTGAGCTTCAGGAGTGATCATGCACTGGCCGTGCAATTCACGGTCGGCACGTGAGTGAGACTGGTTACCTGGAGAAAGAAGGTCAGTAGAGATATCACCTTCAGCAGCGATGTAAGTCACTACGTCGATTTTTTCTTCGATTTCAGGAAGACTTGTGAAGAACTCTGCAGCTGCGTAGCTTTCTAGAAGATCTTTAGCAATGGCGTTGCCCGCTTTGAAAGCGTCTGCAACACGTGAAGTATCAGCTTCGTATAGGAATACCTGAGACTTTAGAACTTCACCAGCGGCTTTAGCTTGTGCATCTTCAGAAAGCGCGATGTCTAGTAGCGCTGCAACAGAAGGGCCACCTTTCATGTGAGAAAGCTGCTCAAGAGCGAACTCAGGAGTGATTTCTGCAACCGTTTCGTTACCAAGAGCGATGTCTTTCAAGAACGCCGCTTTAACGACTGCAGCACTTGTAGTACCAGGAATCGTATTGTAGATGAAGAAATCTAGAGAAGCTGCGCGAGCGGCATTGCCAGTATCTTTAATCTGGGCAATGATTTCTGATAGCAATTCAGCAGTATCAATTGGTTTTGGGTTCAAGCCAAGGTCGTTTTTACGAACCTCGATTTCTTCTAGGTATTCTGTATACAAGCTCATAGGAATCTCTCACTCAAGTTATAATAATGATTAGCAATAAACCGTCTTAACGACGACTTCTTCGCCTTATCATCTGCTCTGTCAAATTAGCTCTGACAGAGGTGGCTGACCGCGGTTATTCGGCTCAGCCTGAAAAATTTAGCGGTGGTAGTATAAAACATGTGGCTTATTCAGTTAAGGAAGCCAAAGCTCACATTGCCTATAAATTTGTCTTATTTAGCCTATATTCACTATTTATTTAGTGAATGTGGTTAGAAAGTATTCATTCTAAGCAGGTTTCGTGATGAGCATAGGTTCTGATTCATCAGAATAGACCAAGATTGCGGAATAATAAGTCTAATTCATGGCTATTTACTGATCTCAGCTCTAGACGCTGTGTTCTGGCTGAGTAAGAATGGGGTTTAACTCTATTTATCACAGAAAATACTGAGGATTCCCTAGTGCAAATTGTTGCCGACGAAAACATTCCCTTATTAGAACAATTTTTTAATGAATTTGGGGATATCCGAAAAGTATCAGGAAGAACGATGACAGCGGAAGATGTTCAAGACGCTGATATTCTTCTGGTACGCTCGGTAACTAAGGTGGATGAGGCATTGATTGCTAAGAGTCCAGTGAAGTTTATTGGTACCTGCACAATTGGCACTGACCATATTGATTTAAAATATCTAGATGCATTGAATCAGCAGCGCAGTTTAGATAATGAACAAAAAATCGCTTTTTCAAGTGCTCCGGGCTGTAATGCTGAAGCGGTAGTAGATTATGTTTTAAGTGCCGTCAGTGTCTTAATAGATAAACGTGATCAGGTGTTTCAGGATATTAGTGTCGGAATTGTAGGGGTTGGCAATGTTGGCTTAAGATTACGTCGTCGATTAGAAGCTATGGGAGTAACGGTATTAGCCGTTGATCCTTTTAAAGATTCTGAAGAAGTTGGTGAACTCTCGAGTTTAGATGAGGCTTTAGCAGCGGATGTGGTTAGTTTACACATTCCACTTACTTTTGCTGATGCTATGGCGAGTGAAGATGTTGAGCACGCAACACATCACCTAATTAATGCTCAGCGATTAGCTCAGATGAAGCCCAATGCCTGTTTGATCAACAGTTGTCGTGGCTCGGTATTGGATAATGCCGCACTAAAAGAACACATGGCGCAGCATACAGATTTCGAAGGCATTATTGATGTGTGGGAAGGGGAGCCTAATTTGGATTTGCAGCTGATGAATCGCTGTATGTTAGCTACACCTCATATCGCTGGTTATTCTTTAGATGGAAAAATGCGCGGCACAGAACAAATTTATCAAGCTTGCTGTCAAACGTTTGGCTTACCGATCCGCAATAAACTCGCTCAGCTATTACCAGAACCTTCGATTAAAAAAATTAAATTCGGCGACAGTGTTCCCGTGCATCAAGCATTACGTACTGCAATCCGCGCAGGGTACGAGATTCGAGTCGATGATGGCATTATGCGCTCTACCTTATTACGAACAGAAGGGGAGCCTGAAGCGATGCGTACGAAGTTTGATTTGTTACGTAAAAACTATCCATTACGCCGTGATATTCCCACTATTCGAATTGAAGTGCCAAGTAAACGTCAAGATCTTCAGCATGCTTTAGAAGCTGCTGGCTTTGATGTGCGTTTAGGTAAACGCTAAGCGTTTTACTTTAAAAAAGGATTAAACAGAGATGCTGGATATTAACGTCGCGCAACAAGGTTTGTTTGATGAGAGCAGTCGCCATGGTCGGTTTTTAGAATATGTACTTCCAGAACTGGACCGCATTGACATTAATGATCTAAAAGGCGCATTAACCAATATCATTGAATATGCTCGGAGTATTGATGGGCTACATCTGAATTTATCTTTTGGTTCGCATTGCTGGGATTTGTTAAACCCGGCTTGGCGTCCGCAAGAATTAGTGCCTTTCACTTCTCTAAAAGCAGAGAGCCAAACGACTCTGGAGAATAATTTATTAAGCATGCCTGCCAGTCAGGGAGATATTTTTATTTGGTTGCATAGTATTGATTCAGAACTGTTGCCGCAGACTTTGATCTTTATTTATCAAACGATGAATTCTATGGTCAATTTGCAGTTGGATATAGCAGGCATTAAAAATAAGCAGTCACGAGATTTAATCGGTTTTGTTGATGGAACGGCAAATGCTAAAGATGATCAGCGCTTGCCCATTGCCTTGATTCCGGAAGGTCAAAAAGGGGCGGGTGGTAGTTATGTTATTTCACAGCGCTGGCAGCATGATTTGGATAAATTTAATCAGCTGTCATTATCAGCCCAAGAAAAAGTTATTGGCCGTACCAAAGAAGATGATATCGAACTGGAAGGCGATGCGATGGCAGAAGATTCTCATGTCAGTCGAACGGATGTTAAGGTTGATGGTATTGGTATGAAAATTTATCGTCGTAGTTCGCCTTATATGGCGAGCCAGTTAGACAGTCAGGGTCAACCTGATAATGGTTTATATTTTTTAGCTTTTGCTAGCGAAATGCAGCGATTTACCGTGCAGCTTGATCGCATGATGGGTTTAACATCAGACGGTATTAGTGACAAACTGATGCAGTTTTCTCAAGTTAAAAATAGCAGCTATTGGTTTATGCCAAGTCAAAATGATTTAAACCAAGTCTTGAAATGTAATTAATTTATCAAAAAGAACGATGCGTTTTTGTATTGATAAAACACTCGTGCCAACTATTTACCCGTTGGAACAACTGTTCTAATGGATAAAGATGATTTATTTATAAAATAATAATAGACATATTGCGACCATGAGAATGCTTATTTAGACTGCCCGAAAATAAGTAATAACAATCATGGAACGATATGAAAAACTCATCACTTGCCTTATTAATAGTCCCTTTCTCAATGACGGCTTTTGCTGGTTTTGAACCGTTAGATGATAGCGGCCTGAGCTCAATTTCGGGGAAGGGAGGTGTGACGATTGAAAGTGATATTCACGCGACGGTTGGCCAATTTATTTATACTGATGAAGGCAGTATAGCGATTAATGATATTGAAATTGGTGGGGCGAACAAAGCCACTTATTTTGGTAAGGACTGGGGCACCAGTTCTCACTCAGGGCCAAAGCTGGATGGATCGTTAGTGACGATTGATATATTAGAGGATGGTGATTTAGTGATTGCAGGTTCGGTGAATCCAAAATTAGGTGGCGGGATTATTGATTTTGGTATTTCAACGGGGGGGATTGATTTGATCAGTGCTAATAAAATTACAACCACCCGATTTATTGAATCGATTAGTATCACAGGAGTTATTACAAAGTTCCGCACGAAGCTTGATGCTGAAACTTCTCATATTAAAACAGAAACTGAATTTGGTATTGATGATTTTGATATCGATATTTCAGGATTAAACATGAAGGTTGAGAATGGTTTTATTGCCGCAGATACTTATTTTGAGTCATTAGAGGACTGGGGTGCACAAGGCTTGGCATTACAAGACGTCACGACAAAAGTATCATTTGACTTGTATGCTGATGATGCCGGTTTGCATATCGATACGGAAAACTTAGCCTTTGATATGCAGGTGGGAACCGTATCGATTGGTACTGGCCAAGTAGGTCTAGTTCAATTAGATGACGTCAATATCAGTCAATCATCTATGTTAATTAACGGTCATCCTTGATTATTCGCTCGTAGCGAGCACCTGAGAACGAGTAATGGTCAAAATATCGATTAAAATATTTTGATCGATCGGTTTGCTTAAGAAATCATCCATGCCTGAGATTAACGCTTTGCCTCGTGACTCTTTCATAGAGTGGGCGCTGACGGCAACGATACGGCTCGCATCCACTTCAGTTTCTCGTTCATACTTTCGAATTTCACTGGTGGTTATATATCCATCTTTAATGGGCATTTCGATATCCATTAAGATTAGATCGTATTGCTCTTTGTGATGCTTAATCAGTTCGATAGCTTCTATTCCACCGACAGCAATATCAGCTTCAATTTTATATTTTTTAAGCATCTTTTTAATGATCATGCGATTAACGCTATTATCATCGACGGCAAGAACTTTGAGCTTGGAAAAGTCAGGTAGTACAGTTTCATTTTTGCGCTTGCCGAGCAATATTTCATTTTTTAGACTTGCGCTGGAGTTTGCTTGTAAAGCCGCTCGAATTTTCTGAGGGGTGATAGGAGAGTTGATTCTTTGACCATGCTTACTTCCCCCATGGCTTTGATTGCAGATAATGATAATGTTAGTAGCAGGTATCCCTAAAGCTAATAACTCATCGATGTGACTTTCATTGCTGATGACACTGATTTCTTGATCGTATTTAATAAGGTGACGGCTGACGACAGGAACTCCCATGTCCTGTAGTTGATTTTTAATTAACGATTCTTGGTAGCTACTATCCAATAAAATACAGACACTCATTTCAGGGGGGGGAGTCACTTCTTCATGTTCAATGATTTTAATCTCAGCGCTAAACCAAAAGGTAGCCCCTTTGCCAGGAAGACTATGAACCCCAATTTCACCCTCTAATAAATGTGCTAATTTCTTACATATTGCCAAACCTAACCCGGTTCCACCTTTTTCTCTCGAGCTGCTGGCATCAACTTGGACAAAGGGCTGAAAGAGTATGTTTTGTTGTTCGTAAGTTAAACCGTTACCGCTGTCTTCTACTTCGACTAATAGCTGATGCTTATTGTTTTCGGCTAGCTGAACATTGATGACTATTTGCCCACGAGATGTATATTTAAAGGCATTACTCAACAGATTAAGCAGTATCTGTTTTAATCTGAGAGGGTCAGAATAGATAATCTTAGGAGTGTCTTTATGAATACGAACAAAGAGTTTTACTCGGTTCTGAGCGGAAATTACACTGAAGAAGTCAGCACATTCATTGACGACATCTTCTAATACAAATTCGGATTTTTCGATGGTGAGCTTGTCGGCCTCAATTTTAGAGTAGTCCAATATGTTATTGAGTATCTCTAATAAAGTTTGCCCGGAACGATTGATGGTATCGATATAAATAGATTGATTGTCGTTCAATTGGGTATCAACCAAAAGTTGCGTTGATCCTAAAATACCATTCATTGGGGTGCGAATTTCATGACTGATGGTTGCGATGAATTCGTCTTTAAGGCGGTTACTGTTTTCGAGCTGTTTATTCGCTTCCATTAATACTTTTTTAGAGTGGGTTTCTATTTCCACTTTTTCTTGTTCAATAAGGTTTATGCGATCAGCCAGTGCCATTGATAGTAATATTACTTCAAGTGCAGAGCCTATTTGAATGGCTATTTGGCTGCCGAACTCAAGAGGGACTATGTCCAGCATGCCTAGCATACTGATAACGCCAGAGATCAAAAAAATTGACCAAGCAATGACAAATATTTTAGCGGTACGATTACCATCGTATGCGGCGATAAATCCCGTGAGCAATACGAGGTTAAAGAAAATAAAGGTGCTAAATATAGCGCTATAGATTCCAGCGTTATAGCTGCCAAAAATGATGATAGGTAATGTGATAAATAATGCGGAGGCAATAAAAATTAGGGATTTGTCGAGTTTGGGCATTAGCTCTTTTGTATGTAAAAAATTACGAGCGAAAAGTGCCGCAAAAAATAAAGCGAGTACCCCTAAGAAAGGAATGTTGGTATTTGCCCACCAGGTATTGTTTGGCCAGAAATATTCAAAGCTATAGCCTTGCAAGCTTGCCTGAAAAAGGGTGAATACGCTGATATAGCTGATGTAATATAAATAACTTCGATCTCTTACCGATAAGTAAATGAAGAGGTTGTATAGAACCATGACGATCATGATGCCAAAATAAATGCCTTGTAACCCTGTTGATAGTGCATTGCTTTTAGGAAAGGCGGTATCACTCCAAAGAAATAAAGGGACTTGCAAGCTATCTTGAGTTTTAACATGAAGGTAATAGGTATTGTTCTGTTGTTGAGGTTGCAGGTTAAATACAAAGTCTGTGGTATTAAAGTCTCGCTGAGAGAATGGGCTGCGATCACCTGAATGTATAACTGTATAATTGTTAGTGGCGTCAGGTTTGTACAGGGCAATATAATCTAACAGAGGGAAGGGTATTTCTAATAGCCAGTGGCGATTTGTAAGTTCCGCAGAGAATTTGACCTGAACCTTGAGCCAATAGCTTGAAGATGTATAGCCTTGGTTAAAGGTATAGTTATCAGAAGAATTGAATACTTTGTCAGGTAAAGTGCGCACTTGTTCGAAAGTGAGCTCTCCTGACTTGTCCTCAAGCCATTCAATATAAGGCCCTAGGTTTGTTTTATCGTCGTCAGGAAGTATTTCTACCGTTGGGGTCGCGTGTAATAGACCTGTAAAAAATAATAGAAAAACAAAAGTGAGTTGAAATAAAAAATCTCGAGGTCTAATTCTCATTCCACTAAGAAATCCATATGATACTGCTTAAAACAAACAGTATAGACCAATCTCAGCCTTTTATCTCATTCAGCCTTAAGCATCTAACCAATGGGGGATAGATGTGTATTCTAAGGCTAAATTATCACCAATTTTAATATCCAAAGCGTATTCGCTTTCTGCTTTCCAATTCACAGTATCAATATTGTGCGCATCTGCCTGAATGGAAAGTTCGTATTGATAACCGCGACCGATATAAGTACATTCCTTAAGCTGGATACCGGTATTTTGGCGGCTGCGTTTTAGGGATATGTATTGCGGTTTAAATAGCCAATAGCCTGTATTATGTAAATCTTTTGGCCATTGATGATTTACATTGTCAAGAACTTGCTGGCTATGGCGTAAGCTGGATAAATTTCCAGATTCCATGAATTCAGCGACCGCTTTATTTTGGGGCTGATTGAAAACCACTGCGGGTTTATCAAATTGTGCAATATTACCTTCAACCATGACTGCGGTTTTATCAGCAAAGGCAAACGCTTCTTCTTTTGCGTGTGTCACAAAGATACAGCTAATATTATGGTCTTTTAGCAGTTTCCGTAGATCCGCCATCATACGACGTTTGACTTGGCCGTCGATATTAGAAAAAGGCTCGTCCATTAGTAATATTTGAGGTTTTGGTGCTAATGCTCGCGCAACGGCAACTCTTTGTTGTTGCCCCCCAGATAGTTCATGGGGGTAGCGTTGTTCTAAATTTTGCAATTCGACAAGCTCTAAGCTTTCTTTAATTCTTTGGTGTTTTTCATTTTTAGACAGGCCAGCTAAACCATAGGCAATGTTCTGGCCAATGGTCATGTGTGGAAATAACGCATAATCTTGAAAAATAAAGCCAATAGAGCGTTGCTCTGCGGGGGTGCTGCCCTGAATATCAGAGAAAACTGTTTTACCAAATAATTCAATTTGACCCTTTAGAGGCGTCACTAAGCCTGCGATTGTTTTCAGTGCTGTCGTCTTGCCACACCCGCTTGGGCCGAGTAAGCATAGAATCTCACCTTCGGCTAAGGAGAAACTTAGGTTTTGTAAAATCAGCGAATCATCGAACGCCACTTTTACATTGTTCACTTCGACAGCGGTCAGATCTGGCAAATTAGTCATTGTCTGTTTCATAATATTATCTCTACTCAACTAATTCATCTTTTGACTGCGGCTGAGCAGTAAAATTGGTAATAAACTGACGATTATAATTAGCAGTGCACCTGAGGCTGCATGTTCAAGCTGCTCATCCGAAGCAAATTGGTAAACATAAGTTGCCAGGGTTTCAAAATCAAAAGGGCGAAGCAATAAAGAAGCCGGAAGTTCTTTTACGCATTCAATGAATACCAATAAGAATGCGCTGATAATTGCAGGTTTCATCATCGGCAGGTGAATTCTTGAAAAGGTTCTAAGTTTTGACCCTTTTAGCATTGTTGAAGCTGCATCTAAGTTAGGTGGTATATGTTTATAAGCGGCTTGAATGCTGCCATTACTGATGGCAGCAAAGCGAATTATAAAGGCTAGTACTAAAGCAAAGCTGGTTCCTGAAAAAATCAGTCCAACTTTCTCAAACCCTAACTGAGAGATTAGCTGATTAGTCCAGATGTCTAGCTGGCTTAGAGGAATTAGTATGCCAATAGCGAGTACGGTACCAGGAATTGCATAACCAAAAGAGGAAAGGGTTAATTTAGCTTGGTTCTTCTTGTTGGGAGTAAAACGCTGTTGGCTATTAAAAAGAATGGCGAGCCCTGTGGCGAGTATGGCTGCAATGGTCGCCAGTATAAATGTACTTTGACTGTGAGTGAGAATGGCAGGGCTCATATTTTCATTCCAATAATCGATGCAGTAGCCGATTAAGGTAATGAGAGGGAATACAAAGCCTAAGCCAATAATACTGCCACAAGTGAGCCAAATGAAAATACTCTTGATGCGGCTCGCTTTTTCTTTAGGGCACGGTTTTGCACTGCGACTATCAAAATGTTGTTGTTTTTTACGATTATTTTTTTCTAAAGCCACCAGGGTGATTACAAATAAAAGAGTGAGGCAGGAAATTTTAGCGGCACTGGTTAAGCTGCCATAAACTAACCAGCTATCGTAGATCGCAGTGGTTAATGTGCTGATAGCAAATAATTGTACGGTTCCATAGTCTGCAAGAGATTCCATTGCGACCAGTGTGCAGCCGATCGCGAGGGCTGGTCGAGCCAGTGGTAGCTGAATCGTCCAGAAGATTTTTCTTTTGCTCGCGCCCATTATTTGAGCCGCTTGAGCTAGGTTATGAGGGCGGTTTTCAAAACTGTTGCGCAATAATAAAAAGATATAAGGGTAGAGGGCCAAGCCTAGCATTAAGCTTGCCCCCCAGTGACTACGAATATCAAAAAACCAATAATCTTGAGGAGATTGCCAAGCAAATAATTGACGTAAGCCCGACTGAACAGGGCCGGCATAATCAAGAGTATCGGTGTATATATAGGCTGAAATGTAAGCTGGTATTGCGAGTGGAAAAATCATTAACCACTGCAATATTTTTCTGCCCTTAAATTCATAGTGCGCACACCACCAAGCGGGGGCAATTGCAAAAATACAGGCGAACATCAGGGTGCCTGCAACGATGGAGAGGCTATTGAATATATAGTGAGTTAGTACTGTCTCGGCAAGATCGCTAAATGTTGAATCTACTTCTGAAGAGCTGATGAAATGGCTAGCAAACGACTCAAAAATTAATGCGGCAATGGGCAGCAGCATTATCAGGCTTATGAGAGTGGTAATAATGGATATAAGTAAGCCCGCGATGGGCGGGCTTGATTTATGTTTTACATTCATTCCGATGAGGTACTTCTTAAACTAAGGCCATTAAGGCAGTCATTATAAATCAAAATGCACTCGGTCGATGAGTTTTAATGCTTGTTTGCGAAAAAGAGCCACTTTTTCAAGGGCGATAGGGTCAGCCTTGAACTCTCCCCAGCTTTGCACCAAGGCGGATGGCTTAGCGCTGATAGATACTGGGTATTCCATATTTAATTCGGCATATAAGTTTTGCGCTTGATCTGCTGCTAAAAACTCTAGTAGCTGCTGAGCGGCTGCTTTATGCGGTGCATGTTTTGCGATAACAGCGCCGGATACATTAATGTGTGAGCCACGGTCTTGCTGGTTAGGGAAGTTTAGATTGACTGCATTAGCCCAAGCGATTTGCTTTGGGTCTTGAAGCATCTTGCCAAGATAATAGCTGTTGCCTAGAGAGATATCGCACAGACCTTCTTTAATCGCCTTTACTTGAGCTCTGTCGTTACCTTGTGGTTTACGTGCTAGGTTGGCTTTGACCCCTTTTAACCAGCTTTCTGTTTCTGCTTCACCATGATGGGCAATCATTGAAGCGACTAGGCCTAAGTTATAAGGGTGTTTACCTGAACGAGTACAGATTTTCCCTTTGAACTTTATATCGGCGAGGTCTTCATAGCGAATATTGCTTTGATCGCCAGCATTCGCTTTTGATGAATAAACATTGCGCACGCGTTTGGTTAAAGCCAGCCAATGCTTATTTGAGTCACGGAATTGTACCGGGATATGCTTATTCAATGTTTCAGAAAGCTCGAACTCCTGACTCAAACCTTGTTCTTTCAATTGTAAGAGCTTGTTGAAGTCTGAAGTTAATACCAAGTCAGCTGGGGATAGCTCACCTTCGCGTTTAAGGCGTTGTATTAGTCCCTTTTTGGCGAAGATGACTTTGGTCTCGATCCCTGTTTCTTTGCTGAACTCGGCCAATATGGGTTCGATTAAAAAGGGCTGGCGGAAAGAATAGATGTTAACTTGTTCGGCTTGAACAAATCCGCTGAGGATCATAGCTAGACTTAAAAAAAGCAGGCGCATTGTATTTCCTTTAGGGTTTAAATGATAATTATTCCCATCTTACTCAGGATGTGAACCGAAAACCAGTCAGTGGGCGAAATAATTGGCTTATTTTTAGTAAATTAAGGTAAAGCCTGATCTTGGTCATGCAATCGCAACGGGTTAATCATTGGATAAAAAGTGATGGCGCATCAGTCGGGATAAAGAGATTGAATCGGCTTGCAGGCGAAAGAACTCAATTTTTTGCGCTAGGCTTGTCGTCGGATCTTCATTGTCTACGGCTAATAAGCGGGTAAAGGCTTTACTCGCGAGGACAAATTCGTCGACGGATTGTTGGCGATCTATTTCGCTAAAACGAATGTAGCCTTCTTCTTGTAGCCAAATGATGGCGCCGAACGCGGCTAGGTGTCGTGGGCTGTGTAAGCCAAATTCATCGGCTTCATCAGGTCCGCAGATATCTTCAACGTATAAAATTTGTTTGGCGGGAAAGTATTTAAAGCCATGCAGCAAGATCACTGCACAGTCTTTAAAGAAATCATCGATATGTACGTCGAGCATAGATGCTTACCGATTTTTAGAGCTGTTTATAGCTAGAAAAGAATTGTCCCATCTTATCCAGTGCCAAAGAAAGATCTTCAGGACGAGGTAAGAAGACAACGCGGAAATGGTCTGGTTGAGCCCAGTTAAAAGCTGTGCCATGAACAATAAGAATCTTTTGCTGTTCTAATAAGTCCAATACCATGCGTTCATCGTTATGGATGTTGAACTTCTTCATATCAACTTTAGGGAAGCAATAGAGCGCCCCCATAGGCTTAGTGCAGCTTATGCCAGGAATACTATTTAAAGCTTCATAGGCAATGTTGCGTTGTTCATAGATGCGACCGCCAGGGGCAACTAAGTCATCAATACTTTGATAACCGCCAAGGGAGGTTTGAATTGCATGCTGCGAGGGCACGTTGGCGCATAAGCGCATTGAGGCCAGCATTTCTAAACCTTCGATATAATCTCTGGCTTTATGCTTGGCACCACTCACGATCATCCAGCCGGCACGAAATCCGGCAAGGCGATAATTTTTGGACAGTCCATTGAAGGTGATGAACAATAAATCGTCTGCTAAAGAAGCCGTTGATGTATGGGTTGCACCATCGAATAAGATTTTATCGTATATCTCATCAGAGAATATGATGAGGTTGTTTTCTCTGGCAATTTGAATAAGTTCTAATAGAACTTCGTCAGGATAAACTGCACCGGTCGGATTGTTTGGATTAATTAGAACCAGTGCTTTGGTATTTTTATTGACCTTCTTACGAATATCATCCATGTCTGGGAACCAGTTGGATTGTTCATCGCAATGGTAATGAATAGGCGTACCACCCGCGAGGCTAACGGCTCCAGTCCAAAGAGGGTAGTCGGGAGAAGGGATTAATACTTCATCACCACTGTTTAATAACCCTTGCATCGACATGACGATCAGTTCACTTACCCCATTACCTAGGATAATATCTTCAATCGTGACGTCTTTAATGCCTTTTTGCTGGCAGTATTGCATCACTGCTTTGCGCGCAGAAAATAGCCCTTTAGAATCGCAGTAGCCTTCGGAATCCGGTAAGTTTAAGATAACGTCTTGGATAATTTCTTCAGGGGCGTCGAGGCCAAACGGTTTAGGGTTGCCAATATTCAACTTGAGAATTCGGTGACCATCTTCTTCCATTTTCTTGGCGGCATGCGCAACGGGCCCACGAATATCGTAAAAAACATTAGCCAGTTTGTTGGATTTGAGAATATCCTGCATGGAACGCATTCCGCCTTAAAAAGTCACATTATTTAGAAACCGCTAATGATACCCTTGAATGGCAGAGATTTACAGAGATTGAAAGTGAGTAATAAAGAATGAGCTCAAGTAAAGATAAAATTGTGAAAACTCCAGAACAATGGGCCGAAATTCTGGACGATGAAAGTTACTATGTCACGCAAGAGAAAGGCACTGAACGTCCTTTTACGGGCAAGTATCATGATTGTGAAATTGCTGGTGAATACCGCTGCATCTGCTGCGGTGAAGTATTATTTCACTCGGAATCCAAGTTCGATGCAGGGTGTGGCTGGCCAAGTTTTAGCCAAGCTGCTTCGGCCGATGTGGTTGAAGAGCATAAAGATATCAGCCACTTTATGTTGCGAACTGAAGTAATTTGTAGTCGTTGTGATGCCCATCTAGGTCATGTATTCCCTGATGGGCCAGCGCCTACAGGCTTACGCTATTGCATTAATTCAGCTTCAATCACGTTGGATGAAAGCAGTAAAAAATAGCAGGAAGGGAGATTCCCTGCATTTTACATTGCGCGCAATGTAATTGTGCGCAATACTGATAGGGTTATCTACTTTATTGGAATACCTGAATGTCACTATTAAACAAAGAAATGCCATTACTTTCTGGAGAACTCCAGGACCTATCACAATACCAAGGCAAGGTTGTCTTAATCGTCAATACTGCGAGTAAGTGTGGATTTACGTACCAGTATGAAGGTCTTGAGGCTCTGCATGAAGAATATAAGGATCAAGGCTTGGTCATTTTAGGCTTTCCTTGTAATCAATTCGGAGAGCAGGAAAAAGGCGCAGACGCTGAGATCGCGAGTTTTTGCCAGAAAAACTATGGGGTTAGTTTTCCAATGTTTTCTAAGATTGAAGTGAATGGTGAAAATACAGCGCCTCTTTATCAAGAGCTGAAAGTTAAGGCGCCAGGTATTATGGGAACGAAGAAAATTAAGTGGAATTTCACCAAGTTTTTAGTGAATAAAAGTGGTGATGTTACTCGTTACGCCCCAACCACTAAGCCCGAAGCGTTGAAGGCGGATATTGAATCGGCTATGGCGGAATAATAATTAGCTATGACGAAAGAATTACCGCCCCTGGATGCTTTTCCAGCGCTGCATTTAGATAACCAGCTGTGCTTTAGCCTGTACAGCTTATCTCGTATGGTTACCCAGAGTTATACGCCGTTACTAAAGCCCCTTGATCTTACCTACCCGCAATACTTAGTGATGCTTGTTTTGTGGCAGGGGCTTGAGGAGGGAGATGACGGGTTGCCAATTAAGCAGTTAACGCAGCGTTTGAGTCTTGATACGGGAACGCTGACACCGTTATTAAAGCGAATGGAGAGCAAAGGTTTACTTCAGCGACAGCGCAGTCAGTTGGATGAGAGAGTAGTGCTGGTGCGACTTAGTCAGCAAGGTTGCCAGTTGCGAGAGAAAGCTAAGGGGATTCCACAATCTCTCATGTGCCAGACTCAAGTTGAAGGTGAGCAGGTCGTGGCGTTAAGGGAAAGTCTAAAGGCGATGTTGGCTGTGATGAATGAAGTGTAATTTAACTACTCTTCATTTGGCAGCCATTGGATGAGAGCATTTTGTAATTGTTCTTGAGTGAACGGCTTTGTAATAAAGTCGTTCATGCCTGCTTGTAGGCATGCCTGGCGTTCATTTTCAGAGTCTAAACCTGTCAGGGCAATGATGGGGGTTTGCTGATTTAGATGAGAGCGCCTAATCTGCAGTGTTGCTTGGAAGCCATCCATAACGGGCATTTGGCAATCCATGAAGATTAAATCAAACTTCTTAGTATTGCAGGCATTCATTGCTTCGCGACCATCTTCAACCATTTCAATATCGGTATTTAAGTTTTTAAGAAAGCGTTGGCTGAGCATACGGTTGATGGCGTTATCTTCTACTAATAAAATTTTGGCAAGTTTTTCCGGGACTTGCTGATGCTGTATCTGATGGCATGCGTTTGTAATGCTAGTAAATAAATTACCTTCGTTAATCTCATCCAGTGGTAATACTTCAATATCATTGTGGCTTTTGATGTCTTTGAACGCTTGGCCAATAGCGATGATGTAGCAAGTATCTTTTTCACTTTGCAGGTCATCGGTAATCAAGAGGACTGGAGAAGGGTTACAGATATTTGAAATCTGGTAGGGCAGCTGCCAAAACTCAAGCAGCTCTATAACTCGGTTTGATTGCAGTTGCTGGCTGAAGTTTAAGCGAACTCCACCGCTGGGTAATTGCGCTCGAATTTCCTTAAGTTGTTCATCGCTGGAGGTTAATGGAAGCTGTAAAGATATCTCATGTTCATTTTGTGAATTAAGGGATAGCTGTAGATGGCCATTGAGTAATTCAGTCAAATCTTTAGCGAAGCCGAGTCCTAGCGCCGTGATTTTAAAGTGTGTTAAAGGGTTGCTGAAAGGTAATATCATATAATCTAGATATTGCTCAGGGATGTTTAGGCCATGGGCTGAAATTTTAATCAATACACTTTGATTGGCTTCAGACAGTTGAACTTTTAGTTTATGTTCGCTGCTTATTTGTAAGCTATTGGCGATTAAATTGAATAGAAGCTGTTCAATGCGGCGTATATCACCAATGTGTTTATCGGAAGTGAGCTCGTCATAGCGAACATCAATTGAGAATTCGGGGCCATTTTTATTAATATTTTGTTCAATGTTATTGAACATGCTGTTGAATGAAAATGGGCTTGCGAGTTGTAAATCCAGACTGTTTTTCAGGCTGGCAATATTATCTAGTTCGGCCAGAAGTGAAATAATCGTGCTGCTTTGCTTAAGTGAGCTTTGAATTAAAGAGTGTTCCGCCGCAGATGGGCAGTGTTCTTGAGCATTTGTTAGGGCGCGAACGGTAGCTTCTAAGGGGTGGCGAAACTCTTGGCTTAGACCTGTTAGTAGCTTGTATTGGCTTAAATTAAATTGCTCAGAAATTTTCTGCGATTGCTCAAGTTCCTGATTAACCAGTTTCAATTTACGGTTGGCGCTGGTTAAGGCTTTTGTTCTTTTATTAACTAAGTCTTCTAAATTGGTCGAGTAGTTGTTAATTGTGTGTTCGGCTGATTTTAAGCGACTGATATGATCGTATGTAGTCCGTAATAATTCAGAGAAATGGTTGATCAATAAACCAATTTCATCCTTTCTATGGCTGTTAAGGCGCTGAATGGAAGACAGCTCAATCTCGGTCGGATCAATTCCTTGAAGTTTCTGTACTAATTTAGTCAAGGGAAGGCTAACAAGTTGGTAGAAGATAAAGTAGATGAATAGTGCGATGCTGATGCTTAAGATTGTGCTGGAGATCAAAATACTTTTTACTTCGATATAGAAGAGTTCCGTCAGCTTGCAATTATTCAGCTCAATGATTAACTTTCCAAGGTGCGTATTTTGGTGGCTGAGAGAAAACGAATACTGATTATTACTACCGTGGAGCAATGTGCCCATATTCGAAGGTGGGCAATATTGTGGTTTTTGCGCAATGGCAAGCTCGCTGCCTTTCGTATCAATTATCGATGCATTGATGATTTCTGGGTGTGCTGCCAATCCATTTATCAGTTGTTGATTCAATTGAGCATTGAAATTATAGGTAGCAAGGCTAATAGAGGGCAGGGTCGTCGATATGATGGACTCTACTGATATTTGAGTGCGCTGCTTTCTTTCTTGAAAACTTGACCAAATTTGATAGCTGCCAATTAATAAACCAAATACCGCCGCTGTCACAACTGTGTACAGTGCGACCTTAAAGGCTAAATTGGTTTGCAGTTTTGTCCACATCTAACAGCATCCTGCTTTTTATTATTATTCGCGATCAGTAATATTATCATGTTACTTATTCAGGTTGTATGCCAGATATAATTTGTAACAATTTAATAAGAATATTAGCTGTTTAGTTTATTGATCATATAGTTGCTTTTTCTGCCAGTCTTCTTCTTGTTCCGTCATCTTATCAAACTCATCCGATAATCTTTGGTTGCTAGTATTATCAGTTTGACTGTTGATTGTTTGCTGGGTTTCATCAATCCGCGCATCGCATTCGATTAATTGCTGCTTCAGCTCGTTATTAAGGGGGGATATTTGTGAGAGAGTCTTCTTGATTTTTTTAAGATGGCCAATAGCTTGCTGTAACTCCCCCTCTTTTAAGGACTGCTCTGCATCTTGTTGATAGTGGCTGCAGGCGAGTTTTATTTTGCAAATCTTAGCGCTAGTGGCGAGCTTCTTAGCCTCGCTGCGGCTTATCTCATGATCAATGACCCCCTGTCGAATGTGCTGGATGATGGTTTTAAGTAACGTGAGTCTTTTTTGATGGCTTTCGGTTTTCTCTTTTTGTGCCTGCTTACGAAGCACTTTGGGGTTTTGTAGCCATTCACCAGCTTGCTCAATAATATGAGCGCTACGTTTGTCGGGGGTGATTTTATTTTTTGAAAGAATAGTGGCGCTGTAAATAATACGATTGGCTAAGAATTGGATCAATTGATCATCGAGGAATTGAGCCGTTGCCTGAGCAATCTGCTGTACCTGATTAATTTGGGCGTTATAGATCACCGTCTTGCGGGCTCTTTCAATAGCTCGCTGACGCTTAACTTGAGCAAGCCATAGGCTGCCTAAGCAAATTAAGCAGATAATGATTGCTATGAGTATGAGGCTGGTGGTCGACATGCTTGCCCTCAAGCCTATTAAATAGGCTTTCTAAAAAACTATTTGTATTATTTTAGCTTAGACGTAAAAAAAGGGGTTGACTCAAATGCGTATCATACATAGAATGCGCGCCGTTGATTAGCAAGACGTCCCCATCGTCTAGAGGCCTAGGACACCGCCCTTTCACGGCGGTAACAGGGGTTCGAATCCCCTTGGGGATACCATTCTTTCTTCGGAAAGAACGTATTGACAAGATAGAGTGACAAGTGAAGTTGTTATTCTGCTGAGGAATCAGTTAAATCATTCATGCGGAAATAGCTCAGCTGGTAGAGCATAACCTTGCCAAGGTTGGGGTCGGGAGTTCGAGTCTCCTTTTCCGCTCCAAATTCAAAAAGTCGTTTCAGGTAACTGAAACGGCTTTTTTTATGTCTGGCGTTTTTAATTGATTGAAATTCAGGCATAAAAAAGCCCTGTCATCGTCAGAATGACAGGGCGATTTGAAATTTTAGCTATTTGAAGATTTCTTCACGGGATAGCGTGTAATTAAATGGCACTTTACGCAGCATAGCTTCTGCCATGGCATCATCGAGCATTTGATACTTCTCGATTTCTTCGTCTGGCATAAAGTGTAAGCAGTCACCACCAAAGAACCACAATAAATCCCGGTGAATGGCTGGAGCGAGTTCAGGATTGTGAGTTAAAAAACGGTGCAGCCATTGTTGGCCTTCAAACGTTGCTGAATCAGACTGTTGCGCTGAGCTATCCTTTAAAGACTCAATTAGCTGCCCAAGTTGCTGTAGAATAGTATTTTCTTGGTTGTACTCTTGATCTGATTGCTCCAACTTGGCCAGCTGTTTTGCCAGTTGATTTAATAGTTCTACATGGTAGGCGAGCCGTTCGTTCATGCTTGTTACTCTTTTGGGTCTGTCTTTAATGGTTTTCTACAAAATATAGAGAAAGGTTTGTTATGTCTGCTGCATTATCCATCCAAGGGCTAGAGAAAGTCTATGGAAATGGCTTTAAAGCTTTAAAAGGGATTGATTTAACCGTTAAACAGGGTGACTTCTTTGCTTTACTAGGTCCAAACGGTGCAGGAAAATCGACGACGTTAGGAATTGTTTCCTCACTGGTGCAGAAGACGGCCGGTAGCGTCTCAATCATGGGGCATGACCTAGAGCGAGATACTTTTGCCGCAAAGCAGTGCTTAGGAGTGGTGCCGCAGGAATTCAATTTTAATCAGTTTGAAAAAGTTTACGATATTGTCATTACCCAAGCTGGATATTACGGACTAACGGCCAAGCAGGTGGCGAGTCACGCTGAAACTCTGCTTAGGGCATTGGATTTATGGGATAAGCGTAATGAGCCCTCCAGAATGTTATCTGGGGGGATGAAGCGCCGTTTAATGATCGCCCGGGCTTTGATTCATCAGCCTAAGGTACTTATTCTCGATGAGCCTACAGCTGGGGTTGATATTGAATTACGCCGTTCAATGTGGGAGTTCATGCAAAAACTGAATGATGAAGGCACGACGATTATCCTGACAACGCATTATTTAGAAGAAGCTGAGCAGTTGTGTAAGAACATCGCGATTATTAATCACGGTGAAATTGTTACTCATACCAGTGTTAAAGAATTGCTAGCTCAGCTCAATACTGAAACCTTTGTATTAGATGTGGCAGGGGATCTTATGGATCTCAAAGGACTAGAAAGTTTTCGTATCGAACACGTGGCTGAGGATTGTATCGAAGTGACGATGGATAAGGGGCAAAACTTGAATGATGTTTTTAGTGTACTAACCCAAGCAAATATTCAGGTACGTAGTATGCGAACCAAGGCTAATCGATTGGAAGAGTTATTTGTTAACCTCGTGCAGCAGCACAAGTCGGAGGCTGAGGTATGAGTATTTGGTCTATTCAATGGGTGGCTTTTAGCACAATTGTGATTAAGGAAGTGCGTCGCTTTATGCGTATTTGGCAGCAAACCTTATTGCCACCTGCGATTACGATGACATTGTACTTCATTATTTTTGGTAACCTCATTGGCTCTCGCATTGGTGAAATGGATGGCGTCGATTATATGTCGTTCATAGTGCCGGGTTTGATCATGATGAGTGTCATTACCAATGCGTACGGCAATGTTTCTTCTTCTTTTTTTGGTAACAAATTCCAGCGTTGTATCGAAGAACTGATGGTATCTCCGGTCTATCCTGCGGTTATCTTGGCGGGTTATGTCATGGGAGGCGTTGCTAGGGGCGTGATGGTCGGAATTATTGTCACCATTCTTTCACTCTATTTCACGGATTTGCAATTGCATAATCTTGCAATTGTTGTCGTTGTTACTGTTTTATCGGCAATCCTGTTTGCTTTGGGGGGATTTATTAATGCCATTTTTGCGACAAAATTTGATGATATTACCATTATCCCGACATTTATCATTACTCCGCTGACCTATTTGGGTGGCGTGTTTTATTCTATCTCGTTACTGCCTGAGTTTTGGCAGGACGTGTCTAAATTGAATCCGATTCTGTATATGGTTAATAGTTTTCGCTATGGCATATTAGGCATTTCAGATGTCAATGTCAGTGTCGCCATTACCATGCTAATCGGCTTTATTATTCTATTATCCAGTATTAGTGTTTGGTTATTAAAGCGCGGCACAGGCATGCGTAGTTAATCGTTAAGGTGTTTTTTATGGCGTCAGTACACAGTGAAAATAATCCATTAGGTAAAAATTCGGCTTATATCGATAGTTATGATCCGACTTTGTTATTTCCAATTTCTCGGGCGGAAAGTTGGAAGGCGGTTAATATTGAGCGAGAAACATTGCCGTTTTATGGAGAAGATATTTGGAATGGCTATGAAATATCGTGGTTGAATGATCAGGGGATACCTCAGGTCGCGATGGCTGAGTTTCGCTTGCCGGCAACCAGCCCGTTTTTGATTGAGTCTAAGTCGTTTAAGTTGTATCTAAATTCCTATAACCAAACGCGCTTTGCCAATAAGGAAAATGTAGAGCGACGTATGGCTAAAGATTTATCGGCCGCTGCGGGTGGGGACGTGAAGGTGGCAATATTGCCACTGAATCATGTATTCCCTGCGGAGGTTAAAGCTGTTTGCATTGATGATTTAGACATATCGATGGATAAGTATGAGCTAGATCCTGGTGTATTGCAGTTAGCGAGAGGCGACCATGGTGAACCAGAAGGTGTTGTTTTTGAGGGTGTCCTAGTCAGTCATTTGTTGAAGTCGAACTGCCCAGTGACAGGGCAGCCAGATTGGGGGTCTATCTTTATTGAATATAAAGGCCCGCATATCGATGAGAAAACACTATTAACTTACATCGTATCATTACGAACCCATCAGGATTTTCATGAGCAGTGTGTAGAGCGTACGTTTTGGGATATATGGAGTCGCTGTAAGCCTGAGTCATTAACTGTGTATGCCCGCTATGTAAGACGAGGAGGCTTGGATATAAACCCTATGCGCAGTTCTGATGAGAATAAGCAGGCAATTAATTTTAGAACTGTTCGCCAGTAATACTGGTTTTATGTTTGCTCTGAATTGAAAGCCCGGCGTCCGTCGGGCTTTTTTATGTGAGTAAAATCAATGGTTATTAAGCGATAATCTTATCGCGAATTTTTTTCGCTGCACTTTCTAAGGCATCGGCAATGCGATCTTTATCGTAGCTTTTAACTTTTTGAGTATCGAGGTAGAGGGAAAACCCTTCGGAATCGTGCTCAATAAAGCTTGGGTTTGAACCAAGGTCGCGGCGGAAGTCGATAACCTGATAGGTATCGACCGGTTGAGAAAAGCCTTTCATTTCAACCTTGCCCTTTAATCGGCACATGATTTTGTCTTTTACTAGGTTGTAAGTTTCAGAGGAAATTAAAATTTCGCCCGCTTCAGCGCTGCTTTCTAAGCGGCTAGCTAAGTTCACTTCCTGGCCAATGATGGTGTAATCCATGCGGCTTTCGGTGCCAAAGTTGCCTACTGTACAATAGCCTGTATTGATACCCATGCGAATCTGGAGCGGGGTCTTAATGCCTTGTTCCATCCACTTTTTACGTAGGATCTGCATGTGTCGACGCATATCAATGGCCATGGCTAAGCAGGCAAGGGCGTCTTTTTTGGTGCCGTTAGATTTAGGGTCGCCAAAGAAAACCATCACGCTATCGCCTATGAACTTATCGATGGTGCCGCCATGCTTTAACGCGACTTTCGACATTTCAGTTAAATAAGTATTAAGAACGTCAGTGAGGCTTTCTGCTTCCATTTGCTCTGAAAGTGCAGTGAAACCAACGATATCAGAAAAGAAAACTACTAATTTTTTACGCTGAGTTTCTAGTCGTACTTCTTTACGTCCGGAAAAAATAGATTCCCAGATTTGCGGGGAAATATATTTAGAAACTTTGTGAGACAGTTGTTGAAAGCGCTCGACTTGGCCTTGGAATTTGCGTTTCAGGCGCATTAAATCTCGCGCTTGACGGTGAGAGTTAAAGGCCGTAATGGCTAAGTGCATGCCGACGCCCAGAGACGCTGCGACAAATACTTCCGTAGGAATATCTTTCGCTGGAGTAAAGCCAAAGCCTAATACACCTAGGGCGGCCCCAATGAAGAGTGAAATGACACAAAAAGTCCAAGCGGTAATACTGCCAACAACAATGAAGCTGGTATTAATCATGATCAAAAATAAAATCGTCAATTCCAAGGGGAAGCCGATCAGTGCGAGCATCAAACCACATAAAATCGCATCACCATGAATCAGTATTTGGCGAGTACCATAAGGGTGTCGGGCGCGAAATGAACGAGTAAGGTATTGCAGGAGATGAGGGTAGATGAGGGCGATTAGACCCACCCACAGGATGTTGGTTTGAAAATATCCTATAAAGGTTCCAATCATTAAAGTGATACCTGCAGCGGCGTAGCCTAAAACTCGGGCTATGTAATCCTGCATAGGCATGCTCGTTTCACTAAAGTCTGGAATGCTGTTTTCTTTACTCATAACTTCTGTATCGGATTATTTGCTTACTATTTACCCTTATTCGGTACCATTAGGCAAGTAGGATTATGGATTTTTGCTGCTAACCTTTGGGTTATTGATTTAGAATGCAGTAATCAAGTCAAAAAATAGATAAAAACTTAATGGATGCATTATCAGCAATCAGTCAACGAGTCTCCGTTGCGCAATTAACAGGGCCTGGGCCAAATCAAGAGCAAGTAGAGCAACTATTTAAAGCGGCGTTTAGAGCCCCTGATCATGCTTGGATGAGGCCTTGGCGGTATTTAACCATTAAAGATAAAGGATTGGCTGCTTTAGGCGATGTTTTTGCTCAGGCTGGGCTTCACAAAGATCCCGAAATAACGACGGAGAAACTGGAGAAGCTTAAGCGTATGCCGCAGCGAGCTCCCTTGATGATCGTTGCAATCGCGAATATTCAGACTCATGCCAAGGTGCCTGCGGTTGAGCAAAGAATGGCCGTTGCTGCGGGGATTCAAAATATGTTGACGGCCGCTTATGCTTTGGGGCTAGGTGCTATTTGGCGCACGGGTGAGATGGCTTATGATGATCTTGTCGCGGGCGCGCTTGGGTTAAGTGAAAATGAAGAGGTGCTCGGCTTTATTTATCTGGGGCACGTCAACTGTAAATTGAAGCAACCGCCGGAGTTGTTACTGTCTGATTTTGTTCAAGAGTGGAATGGCGACTAACAAATCCTTTAAAAACAAAGCGATAGCTTAAATTTAGTGAATCTAATGCTTGACGGCATTGATGTGGCTACGTATAGTACGCGGCCTCTGCAGACGATGCAGCGAAAGGTGAGATGGCCGAGTGGCTGAAGGCGCACGCCTGGAAAGCGTGTAACGGGCAACCGTTCGAGAGTTCGAATCTCTCTCTCACCGCCACTTATTCTAAAAACCCGAAATATTCTTAGCGATAAGAGTATTTCGGGTTTTTTCGTTTCAGTGCTCCCATTTGATGACTTCTCACTCTTTGTCCGTCCCTTAACCTGACTTATACGACACGGAAAGTGTGGGTAAATTGACGTTTTACGACATTTTGTTAAGAAATAGCGCTATTTTCGTAGATAGTGTGCGACAAAGTCGTTTTAAAGGCATAGAATCCGCCAAAATTTTGGAGGTGGATAATGCGTATAGGGTCAATAATTGGTTCTGTTTTAGCCGCGGTATTGGTGACGACAACCGTGCAGGCAAACAGTGGCGATCTGAATATTTATGGTTTCATGAGTGTCGGGGTGGGTATACTCGATAAAAATGAAGTAACCATCGAAGACTTTGAGGGCGAGGGGAATTTCAAGCAAGATACTGTGCTGGGTATACAAGTCTCTAAACAAGTTAATGACAATACTACAGCAACAGGGCAGTTAGTCTCGCGTGGTTCGAGTGATTTTAAGACTGAAGCGGCCTGGGCATTCATTTCTTATCAGACATCAACTGATTTAACCGCGAGAATGGGGCGTTTACGAATTCCATTCTTTTATTATTCAGAGTTCTTAGAGGTGGGTTACGCCTACAACTGGGTTCGTTTGCCATCTGATGTTTACAACATTCCTTTTTCTTCCTTTGACGGGGTCGATTTTACTCAGCGTTTTTCGATCGGCAGCTTAGATAACAGCATTCAAGTTAACTATGGTCGTCTTAATGATGAGTTGACAATCTTTGATGAAAATTACCAATCAGACTTGAAGAATATGGCGGGGATCTCTTTAACTTCGACTTATGGGGATTGGGGCTTTCGAATTGCTGGCCAAAGAACGGAAATGACTTTAGATACTGAGGTTGATGAAGCTTATGTCAGTGCTGTTCAGGTAGCGACAATTGCACAAATGACCCATAGCGCTAACCCAACGCCTCAGTCTGGCGTTGACTTGCAAGCGGCTGCATCAGCATTAGCAGAGGCCGAAGTTGTTTTTGTAGAGCAGCGTCGTATCGATCAAGGTCAGACGGGGGCAATATTATTGGCTCAACAGATGAATCTAGATCTAGAGGTTCAGGATGAATTCGCGTTTGATGGCCATGTAGCTGATTTTTATAATGCTGCTATCACGTTTGATAACGGTAATTACAGCTTTATCGGCGAAGTAACGGCAATTGAGTATGAGTCGGGATTATTAGTCGATAATCGCGCATGGTTAGCTTCTTTCGCAAAAAGATGGGGTGATACTACGACGCATCTAACGTATTCAACATCACGTGACGTTTTGAATTCAGGGGATTCGGGTAAGTTACAAGAAGCGTTGAATCTTCAAGGTGAAGATAAAAGTGTCACTTTAGGACTTCGTTATGATTATGACGTTAATACCGCATTAAAAGTTGAAGCCCAATACCACGATGAAATTATGAATCGTGGAGTTGAGGGTGATTACGCCATGTTATACAGCTTTGCTGTCGACGTGATTTTTTAAAGGAAAGAATAATGAAATTAATAATGAATTTGATGGCTAGTATTCTTTTAAGCGTTCCTGCTTTTATTGCCAGTGTACATGCTGAAACCGCAGTGATTGTAAGTCTCGATAATAAAAATACCTATACCAGTATCGATAAGGAACTTGTCGCTAGAATTTTCTTAGCAAAAGTGACTAAATTTCCGGATGGCACAACCGCTAAGCCGGTAAACCTCAAGCAAGGGCACTATTTACGAGAAGGGTTCAATAGAGACTTCTTATCTAAAACCGAAAGCCAGCTGAGTCGTTACTGGTCGCGTCTACGTTTTTCCGGTAAAGCTTCTCTTCCTAAAGAAGTGAATACCGTTGAGGAAATGAAGTTGGCGGTCGCTAACGATCAATCTTTGATTGGCTATATTGATGCCATGGATGTTGATGATACAATTAAAGTGGTTCATAAATATTAATGAACCACTTATATGGCGGCCTGTTTGGCCGCTTTTGTATATTAAAGCGATCGACTACTGTCTATTGGATACTAAATAAAAGGATAACGTGTTTTGTGTTCAGAAATTAAAAATCTCATAATTGCGATATCATTATTTTTTTTAGCGATGATAAGCGGGTTGCCAAATTCTTATGCCGAAGTGAGCCAAGCTTCAGAAAATTCCTTGAAAAGTAAAGGTATCGCCATTTACCAGGAGTTAGGCATTGAATATTATGTGGCGAATTTAAATTTATCGGATATCAATGTTGCTAGTGCTGATATATTGCAATTTGAGGGTGAGCAAAGCCTTATCATTAAAGTGACAACTAAGCGTTGGTCAGCCCGTAAGTGGAAAGCTCAATGGCAAAATAATATTGCGATTAATAATGAGCCGACTACGGATGCACAATTAATTGATCAGCTTGCGCACTTTACCCAGTTTCCTAAAGGCAGTTTGATCAGTGGCGATGAGGTCGTTATTAAATATTCTGAGGACTTGGGAAGCCGAGTATCTTTCAATGGTCATCCTGTTCTTTCAACTAATAATAAAGACTTTTATCGTTATATCTTAAATACCTGGTTAGGCAAGTTCTCCCCCAATCGAATTTTCCGAGAAAAAATATCGGGGCAGGCTGTTCTTGATTACGCTCTACTGGAGGTTTCACGCTTACCCGTTGAGTTAACTCGTATTGATAAGGTAAAACCTTGGTTCAGTGCCGAGATAGAATTAGAAGCAAAGAGAAAGCAACAAGAGTTGGCTGAGCAACAGCGTAGAATCAAGCTCGAACAAGAAAAGAAGAAGCGCATTGCGAGTGAAAATGCACGTCTACAGGAACAAATTCGACAAGAGCAAGTCAATCTAGAAACAGCTCGAAAAAAAGCAGAGGCTTTAAAGCAAGCTAAGTTAGTTGCGGAAAGAAAAGCTAAAGAAAAAATTGAAAACGAGAAAAAAGAGCGTTTAAGAAAGCAAAAGCTAGCTAAGTTAGAGCAGGAAAGGAAACAGCGAGCAGCTATTGAAGAAGCGAAAAAAGAAGAGCTGCGAGCGATTAACAAGCAAAAATACCTGTACGAACTTTATCAATGGGAGTTGCAGGCTAAGTTGAATGAAGCGGTTGTTTACCCCCCTTGGGCTCGTCAATTTAACCAAGAAGGACGAGTATCATTAGTATTTTCAATTAATCGTGCAGGTAATATCGTTAATTTGGACTCAGGGAAAAGTCTCGCTTCTAAGATTCTTTTGCAAGAAGTTGAAAAGCGATTAACTACTTTAGTGGAAGCTTATCCGATAACAAAGGAGCTCAAAGGGGATAGCTGGCCCTTCACGATTAATTATGTATTCAGCCTAGGAAGTGATGAGCAAAAACCGCTAACTAAGCCTCAGTTAGCGGTCTTTGATTAGTAATTAATAATCGTCGCAATCAAAATATTTAAATCCCAGCGCTTGCAAGGCAATAAAGCTAATAGGTGTGCTGAGCTGACGAGTGATGCGTTGTAAATCATGGGGGGCATCCGGTGTTGTTTGCCAAACTAGATTGCAATTATGATCTCCACTGATCAAAAGTCTTAAATACGAGGCGTCTCCTGCAAGGGTCGCCTTATATTCATGTATATTTACCCAAACTTGGTTACCAGGGTAGTGTTTGGGCCAATCTTTATCGGCAGTTTGAAATTCATCTAGCCAAATAAAATCTCGTGGTTGTTTTCGAATTAGATTATGCACTGTAGCGCCTAGTTCCGTTAAATAGTGGAATCAGCAAAAACTAGACCAGTCTCAGGCTTTTAAATATGAGGTTATTTCAAGGCGTATCTCAGGTAATGCTAAGGTAAAGCGGGCTTAGTCGGAAGTGCGGGGTCGGGTATTGTTTAAACTCGTGATATTCAATAACGATATTTCACTTTAGCGAAATATCGTTATGTAAGTGCTCAAAATTAATCTGCTTGTAACGCAGGCGCTCGTAAAGAGGATACTGCGAAAATTTTATTCGTCATGTTCATTAAACTGTTGGACACCTTGATTGCGTTTATTTTCAAGCGCTTTAATTTTATTATCGGTATGCCAGCGCCAAAGCCCTGCGAGCACTGCTCCGCTGATGTTATGCCAGATACTAAAGACGGCCCCCGGTAGGGCTGCAAGTGGGCCAAAGTATTTCAGTGCAAGGGCAACCCCTAAACCTGAATTTTGCATACCAATTTCAATCGCTAAAGTTCGGCATGTCACCTCAGTTTGGCCAGTAATTTTTCCAGCGGTATAACCACTAATTAGACCGATAATATTGTGAAGGGCTACCGCAGCAAAAATAGCGTAACCTAGAGTCGCTATTTCATCGGCATTCAAGGCCACAATAATCGCGATAATTAATAAGATTAAACTGCTAGCAATATCGGCTAAATATTGATTAATTTTGTTGGCAAAGTCAGGCTGAAAGTGGGTAATCAATATGCCCGCGGTGATTGGAACTAAGACCATTTTAATCACGCTGAATAGAATCCCTGCACTATCGACTTGGATCATTTCACCTGCGGTTAGGCTGATAATCCAGGGAGTTGCAATGACGCCCCAGAGTGTTGAAGCCAGTGTCATGCTGACGGATAAGGCGACATCACCGCGGGCGAGGTAAGTCATTACATTGGATGCGGTGCCCCCAGCACAAGCACCTACCACAAGCATGCCGACAGTAAGGTCATTATTTAATTCGAATAAATTCGCTAAGAGCAATGCGGCTAAAGGCATAACCGAAAATTGCACGATAATGCCAAGAGCGATGGGTTGCGGATTATTCCACACGCGTTTGAAATCTTGCAGTCTTAAGGTAAGCCCCATACAAAACATAACCATGGCCAGTAATGGAATAATGGCCGCTTTCCAGCTCACTAAAGGGCTAGGATCGTTATAAGCTAAAAAAGCCACAATAATGGCTAATATGGGAAATAGACGGCTTACAGATAGCATTTGAAGGCTCTTGAGTGCAAAAATAGGCGACTATTGTAGCCTAATCTACATTCTTAAGCCTTACTCATATGCTAAGTTCTGGGCATGTTGAAAGCTATTTACTAACGTTTCTGCTAATAACTGGTTGATCAGATCCAAATGCTCAGCATTGCAATATGGGGAGTCACAATAGCTTAAAACGGTTTCTACTAAACTATGTAGACCTGGAATGTAAGGTGAGATGGACTGTGCGGCGTAATAGGGGTCTAGTTGATATTGTTCAGCAATATTGTGCAATAGGCGCGCTAAAAAGAGCTCGCTTTCGTGCATGCCATGTAGAGGTTTTTCGGATGAAGTACCGCTTGGAGGTCGGCAGCGGGACTGCGGAAAAATTAAGATATTATCATCTTTCATAATTCACTCCTGCCAATGTCTAATATTCACACTAGCATGAGCATTTGGCTAAAAGATAGTAAGGTTTAGAGAGTAATGACTAGAAAGTCTGATGAGCTCAGAGCTAATAACAGGCTTTTCTTGAGTTGAAGGCCGGTTATCATTGAGCGTGAGGATAAAAAATGGGGAGCGAACTCCCCTAGGCTCAGTCAAAGCAAAAGAGTTGCAGGAATAGAAATGAATTTCAGAACCTGCCGTGCAAAAAAGTATTTATTAACGAATTAAATGGTTTTGAAGTTATTATGTTCTTCATTCCATTGATCCAATAATTCACGGTTGTCATGATCCCAAGGGTGAAAGTCACGACGGAAATAATCTATATAATCACGCCATAAGCTGGGCACCATGCCGGGTTTTTTAAAATAAAACTTAAAACCACTAAACCAGGTGCTAGGTTTAAATAATTGGCCATCTTTCCATAAGAAGATCATCTGCAAAAAGCTGGTGCGTGCTGTGAACATAATCGTGATATTGATCATGGCAAAGATACGAATCCAATAGCTGCCTACGGCTTCTTGATAAACATCAAAAGCGACGGCTTTATGTTCAGTTTCCTCAATCGCATGCCATTTCCACAATTCCTTGAATTGTTCATCCATACCCTCCGTTGCTTCAGGATTGGTTAGAACTTGGTGCGCCATGATGGCGGTGAAATGTTCAAGGGCACAGGTAACCGCCAGCATATGTTTAGCAGGGATTACTTTTCGCATCCAAATACGTTCTTTCTTTTGAAAGGCTTCGTACTTTGAAGCAGGGTAGCCCACGGTATCAAGAAATTTATTGAATTGAGAGTGCTCATGGCCGTGCATGGCTTCTTGTTTTATGAAGCCTTTGATTTGTTCTAATAATCTGGGATCGCTGATTTTATCTTGATGATCTCGTACCGCATCCATAAACATGCGCTCACCTTCAGGAAACTGACAGGATAAGGCACCCATATAAGTGGATTTGAAAGCATCGTTGCCATACCAATATTTTGGTAAGGCGGCTAAATTAAAACCAAAGTCCATTTTACGACCTGGAATATTAATTTCAGCGCTGATGCGTTTTGAATGGGGGTTAATCATAAACGATCTAATTCTTATTAATTTATGCTGAGTATTATAATAATATAGGTCAACAGGAACAGGTTAGGCTGGGACAATATGAAGTGCTTGTTTAAGTGATAGATGGCGAGTATTCACCCTAATTAAAGCCGTGGCTAGATTATTGGGTTGGGTATTTTCGTTATAGAATGGGAGACAATAAACGCGCAGCTTTCGCTAATAATAAGGTAAATGTACTCGGTATTTTGAAGTCTTTGCTATTTGAAAAGTCTGTTAATAGCATCTGCTCTACTTGCTTAGATAAGGATTGGCTTTCAATGAGCGCATTTAATTCGAAGTTGATTCGTAATGAACGATTATCTAAATTCGCGCTGCCTAGAAAACACGCATCCTGATCGATCAACATGACTTTTTGATGCATAAAGCCCGCTTGATAGCGGTGAAATTGAATGCCAAGCTCACTCAATTCTTTGACATAACTAATCATTGCATACTGAATAAAGGCATTTTCACTTTTATCCGGTAAGAGAATATGAATATCAATGCCTTTTAAGGCGGCTAGCTGTAAAGCGCCCATAACCTTTAGGTCAGGAATAAAATAAGGCGTCGCAATCCAAAGGCGTTGTTTTGCTTGTTGGATCAAATGAACAAAGCTAAGGCTGGTTGTTTCGACATTATCGGCTGGCCCACCGGGAATCATCAGTATATTGTCATTGTATTGCGAGCCTTGGCTGACAAAAGCTTTCCAGTTTAATTTGGGCATTTCTTGTTGTGCCCAGTACCAGTCTTCAACAAAGGATAGCTGTGCAGCCAGCGTCGCGGGGCCATCTATCTGCAAGTGGGTATCGCGCCAAGGTCCTAACTTGGGATCAGAGCTTAAATATTCATCACCGACATTGTGGCCACCTAAAAAACAGGTTTCGCCATCAATGATTATCAACTTGCGGTGATTACGAAAATTAAGTTGTAGCTTTTGGCCAAATTTGAATTTTAATGGATTAAAGCGACTGCAATGAATACCAGCGGCCGATAGGGCATCAAGGTAGTCATCATCCAGTGAGCTGCCGATTTCATCAAATAGGAAATATATTTCTATTCCTTGCTTCGCTTTCTTGATTAACGCTTGCTGTAAACGCTGGCCCAGTTGATCGTTATTGATGATATAAAACTGGATAAGAATGGAGCTTTGAGCGGCCTCGATACCCCTGAATATATGAGCAAATGTCATTTCGCCATTAATTAATAATTGGGCATGATTCTTTTCAGTCTGAGGAATACGGGCAAGTTTTTCTAAAGGCGAGGCGAAAGTCGACTTGTAACGGCTTGGATAAGCTTGTGAGCAGCTACTTTGTTGCTCGGTTAATAAATCCAGTGCGTCTTTACCGGCTTTTCGAGCTTTTTTATAGCCATGAAAACGGCGGCTGCCAAAAAATAAATATAAGGGTAACGCAAGAAAGGGAATAAAGGTGAGGGTGGTTACCCAGGCTAGGGTGCCTTGTGACGTGCGGCCATTCCAAATGGCATCGATGGCGGCAACAAAGCCCGCTAGATACAGAGCAAAAGTCCAGCTCCAAATTGCGGTATCATTCCAAATGTCTGCGGTTAACCAAGTCAATCGAGGCTCCAGCCAATAAACACTAAAATATTAGTATAGAGTGAGCACGGGGTGGAGCCAAGCAAGGTATAAGCTAAACTATTTACCGATTAGGCGTAAAAACTCGCTGCGAGTCGCAGGTTGCTCACGGAATGCGCCGAGCATAACAGAGCTAGACATGGATGAGTTTTGTTTCTCAACCCCACGCATCATCATGCACATATGACGCGCTTCGATGACGACCGCCACTCCACGTGCCCCGGTAACTTGTTGTACAGCTTCAGCGATTTGCTTAGTCAAATTCTCTTGAATCTGTAATCGACGAGCAAACATGTCAGCAATACGAGCGAACTTAGAAAGTCCCAGTACCTTACCATTCGGTAAATAACCGATATGCACTTTACCGATGAAAGGCAGCATGTGGTGCTCGCACATCGAATACAATTCAACATCACTAACAACTACCATTTCGTCGTTATCACTGGCAAAAACCGCATTATTTACGATGCCTTCTAAGGATTGCTCGTAGCCGCTGGTTAAAAATTGCATGGCTTTGGCAGCACGTTTAGGGGTATCCAGTAGCCCTTCACGGTTAACATCTTCCCCAAGTTCGGTGATGACCTGAGAGTAAAGATCAGACAGCGCTTTCATCGCTTCTCCAGAATAAAATTTCGTCGCATTGCATAATGCCCGCGCATTTTACGCAATTATCAAATAATGTTAAAGGACTGGTAGGGGGCAATGTGTTGGCAAGCCCGTAAAAAGTCTTGTTTATTGCTAATCGCAGCGCTACAGAGTAATTGATGATGGGCTTTACGCTGCTTCAATTGGGCTAAATCATAGCCTTGCTGCTGTAAAATAAAGCAAAGGCGTCGAGCGATGGCTTCACCTGAGTCGACTAAATTAATCTCAGGATATAACTCAGCAATGTGCTTAGATAATAGAGGGAAGTGAGTGCAACCTAATACCATTTGGTCAATGGTGGAGTGAGCTAGAAAAGGCGAGAGAATATTCTCTAAAGCGCTACGTTCTATGTTACCCGTGAACCAGTGCTGCTCAGCGAGCTTAACCAGTTCGCTGCTGCCAATTCTAGTGACATGACAGTCTTGGCCATGATCTTGGATTAGGTTATCGATATAAGCTCGATGGATCGTGGCAGGGGTCGCTAATAAAGCAATATCTTTTGATCGGCTAAGGCTAGCCGCTGTTTTTAATGCCGGCACAACGCCAATGACAGGGATGGTCAGAACTTCTCTAAGTGATGGCAAAGCTAGGGTACTGGCGGTATTGCAGGCAATAACAACAATTTGTATGTCATGCTCACGACAAGCTTGAAGGCAGAGTGCCACTATGCGCTCAATGAGGACATTATCAGGCTGGATACCATAGGGGAATAGCTGGTTATCCATAAGATAGCAGCTATCTAACCCTGGAACAGCTTGGCGGATATGTTGAAAAATACTAAATCCGCCGACCCCAGAGTCAAATATTAACGCTTTTGCCATAAGTTAAAACTAATTCGCTTTAAACGTTAAGCTGAAAGTAACGGGAACGGTATGAGTAATGGATTTTAAACCGGCAATCTGTTGAAGCTTATTAATACCTGCAACTAGGTTGAAGCTTTGTGCATCGATGATCATCGGTGTAATAGAGCTTACGGTAATGGTCTTATCTTTATTAGGGCTGATAAGCACTTCACACTGAGCTTGGGCTTGCTCACCGTGGAGAGAGACTTTACCGCTTAATTGAAAACGAGACGATTGACCCGCGCTGACCTGAGCTAAAACCGTTGCAGGAATTTCAGCTTCGAAACGAGCACTGGCAAAGCGAGACACCTCAAATAAATGCTCATTCATACGCTCATCTCGGATACCAATACGGGTATCGACACTGCTTAAGTCAATATTGATTTGCGCAAACCCTGAGTCTTTTACTTCGGCGGTAAAGGCTTTAAAGCGGTGTATTTCTGCGATGTGGGTATTTTTATTGGTTAAAAAATGAACCGAAGACGGTTGCTGCAATGCCCAGTCAGCTTGGCTGAAGCTTGAAATTACAAGGCTGATAGCCAGTGTTAAAAAGCGCATAATGATTTCCTTATAGGGGTTTATATCAGTGTAGTTGTTTTAAATTAGCAAATGAATACTGGATGATCAATGCAGCTTCTTTAAGTACCGACTCGGTATTTTTATGTTCTAAACGCATGCGCTGTTGATCTTGTTGGAAGCGCATTTTTTTTGGAAGCGCTTTATAAGCTTCTTTAATTGCCATGAGTTTACAAGCTTCGAAGTGGCTATGGAGAGACGTGAATTGTGGCTGTAGCATGATGTCGGTATCTAGGGCATCTGCTAGATGATGAATGCGTAATACCCCTTCTGTAATTTCACACTGCTCGCTGATTAAAGATTGAGCAATAAAGCGAATGTCTGCAATGATGTTGTTATTACGTTTATCGAGATTCTGTTGGGCTAGTAGACGCTCAGCTTCATCCTTTTCTAAAGCGGCTTTGTGCTTAGCCTTAATTTGAGCATGCAGATACAGAGCGTAAGCCGCTAATAAGAAGATAATAATACAGGCCAAGATCAATAGGCCTAGTTTAGTCGATGGCATAGGGTTTGATATCGAGATTTAATTAGGAGGCGCTATTTTACTCTGCTTCGTTGGCCCAAGCTAGCTGATTTCGGCCATTATTTTTGGCCTGATAAAGTGCTTTATCAGCAGCGTCAATGAGAGCACTATGGTTTGAAAAGCGTGATTGTTGGGATAATTGAGCGATGCCAATGCTCATGGTGACAAACCCTAATTCGATTTCCGGTGCGTGTTTAATCTGGCTGTCTAATAGCGTATCGAGCAATCGCTGAGCTTGAAGGTGGGCTTCTTTAGGTGAAATCGAAGGTAATAAAATAGCAAACTCTTCGCCACCAAAGCGTGTGCACAGTTCACCAGCACGATGAAATGTTGTTTGAATAATTGAAGCGACTTGTTGTAAGCAGGTATCTCCCTGAGAATGACCAAAATAGTCATTATAATGTTTGAAGAAATCGATATCACACATCAACAGGGTTAAATTACTCTCATGGCGCTGTGCACGGTCAAATTCTTGCGCGATACCATGGTCAAATGCTCGACGGTTAGGAAGCCCCGTTAATGCATCATTCAATGCTTGTTTGGCCAATACTCTATTAGCGTTGACTAAGCTTTTTTTACTCAGTTCTAATTCATATTGGACAGAGTGGTGTGAGATTGCCGCGGCTACATTTTGCCCTGTAAGCTGTAAAAACCTTAAATTTTCGTCATTCGAATTCAGTACGGGTAATGAATTAAAAAAGAGCACAAAGCCAATTACTTGTTTTGCACGATGGAGTTTTACGGCGGTAATCCCTTGAATTTTATTCGCTGATAATTCAGCTAATAATTCGCCAGATAGTATACGACTATCTAGGCATTCAAATTGAACGATTTCTTGCTGTTCCAATTGTTGAAGAGTAAAAGCAATTAGACAAGGAAGAGTTGTTGAACTGATTTGTTGCTGGTTTAAATATTGGTTAACAAAGCTCTGTAACGTTGTTGACTTACTCTTGTTAAAATAGAGGTAAGCATTTTGGTGGCCGCTGATAAGTGCCGCTTGTAATAAAGACTCATGAATATTGTTCTTAATTTTATCTCGAGTACTTAAGAATAGCGCACTGGAAGAACGTAATAACGTTTGACTAAACGCGGCTTTGTTTGCGAGTAGTTTATTCTTCGCTTTTATTTTCTCTTCTGCATCGTTAGCTCTAATAATTAGCTGGTGTCGGCCCCAAGCGTTTATGATTAGTTGAGTCGCAAGATTTAATAATGAAATATTGTCTTTGTTCATTTGGTGCTTTGAATCTAATATTGAAAAACCGATGCAACCGACCAGAGTATTTTCGTCATTAAAAATGGGTGTGATTCGAGTTGAAATAAAGCCATTCGGAGAGAGTTGCTGGGCTAGATCAAATAGAAGGTTATCTTCTTGATTATCTTTGGCTTCTATAATCAGAGTATCGGGTGATGATAGTTGCTTAGCAAAGGCTTCATTATTTGGAATGCTGAATCGGTTAGCGAAAGGTTTCATTAAACTTGCAGAGCGGCGCCATTCAGACCAAAGGTTGGCTTCTTTTAAGTCTGGGCTCAATTGCAGAATATAACTGTGATCGAGGGTTAAAGATTGAGCAATGGCTTGTAAGGTGTTTTCCATGGTGCTGCGAAAATTTTGCGGTGAACAACTTAATAATTGGTTACCATGAAAGTTCAGCATACCTTCAAATTCGATTCTTTGATTGAGTGCGGCAGTATTTGCTTGAATATCTTGAAATAGGCTTGTCAGATGAACCTCGTGTTTTCTTAAATCTTGAATGACGCCAGTAAACCGAGTATCGGGAGAAGACGTATCGGCAGAAACAGTAATCGCGAGTGGAATAGAATGCCCTTGCTTATGTTTTCCGATAATCGTGCGTTCAATGTGTAATTGCTGTGATTGAGCACTTGATTTTTTTAGTGCGAGATTAATGTAGTTAGTATGACTTTGACCTTGGCTTTCGGACATCAGTATAATTATTGGCTGAGCGATAACTTCTTCTAATGAATAGCCAAATAGTTGTTGGGCTGCCGTATCAAAAGCTCTAATAACCCCATGGTCATCGATGACAATGATGCCATCAATGAGTGGCTCTTGACTGCTGGCTAAAATTTCAGAAATTGAGCGTTGCTTCATATGTTACCTTTTTCATAGCTCACTTCTTAATCCCTCTTTTTTGAACTAAGGTCACCCTTTACATTAATGATGGTTGTTCAAATAATAATCGCAAGGGTCAATGCCGATAAAGTTGGCTTATAGCATGCCATAGACGATAATTTTCAAACTCTTAGAATTTTATCGCATTAAAACTGAAGCTTTTTTGGCTTTTCTGTATAAATCAGCTAGTCTGAGTAGATAACCATGGACGTTGGAATACGCGCATATGAAGTTAGATAATCGCTGGGTGACTGCAGATGGCACCTTGAATGAATTACCGATTACCATTCACAGTCGTGAAGACTGGAAGACGACTGCAGAAAGTGGCCGCTTTCCTATTTGTATCCAAATAGCTTGGCATGCGTCAGCTAAAGATGAGGGTAATGCCCACCCGTCACAAAAAGAAATGCAGCAAATTGAAGTGTTTCATCACCAATTGCAATTGCAATTAGAAAACGACGGTCATTCGGTCATTGCTATGGTTATTACTCATGACGGTGTTAATCAATGGGTGATATATACCGATGACATAGAATTGGTTAAACAGGGGTTGAATAACCTAACAGCTCCGGAAGAAGGTCTACCAATAGAAATAGTAGCCGATGAAGATAAGGAATGGCTCACCTTTAAAAAAGTACATCAAGCTATTCAATAGAGCTTGATGTAACTTCTTTTGAGCTAGATTAATTAAGGCCTTTCTTTCTTTGGCGTTTGGAAGCGTTTTCCCTTAAGCGCTAAACGTTTTCTCTCGGCTTTGGCTTCTTCTTTTGCTAAGCGTAGCTCTTCCGCAGCAATCTCTTCCGCAATCATCATCTCTGGTGTTTCTAGGCTTAAAGAGCCAATTTTCTTAGAGCGGAAATCATGTAATACAATTTCTCCCGCTTTATGCAAATCAAGCTTGCCACCACTACGAATACAGCCGCGTTTACGGGCGACCATTTCAAGTAGGCTATCCCCTGATTCTGCTAATACATCCAACTTATAACGCGTCTTTAGTGCATCAGGGTAAGCTTTGGCAAAATACTCTAAGGCGTACATGGCAACGTCTTCATATTCCATAGCGGTATTTTTAATTGCACCACTCGTCGCTAGGCGGTAGCCGCTATGAAAGTTTTCAAATTTTGGCCATAAAATCCCCGGCGTATCACTCAGCACAACTCCATTTTTAAGGTCAATCATCTGTTGGCGTTTGGTCACGGCGGGTTCATCACCCGTATTAGCGATATAGCGACCCGCTAGGGAGTTGATCAGGGTGGATTTACCAACGTTTGGAATCCCCATCACCATTACTCGGATATTGTTCTTTTTGTCGGCACTCTGATTGACGATGCTTTTAATCATCTGAATAAGCTTTTGACTTTGCTTATGATCTTCTGCGACTAACGCGAGAGCGTGGATATTTTCTTGCTGCTGAAAGTGCTCAATCCAGAGTTTAGTGATTTTAGGGTCGGATAAATCATCTTTGTTGAGAACTTTGATGCAAGGCTTGCCCCCACGCAGTTCGTCAACCAAGGGGTTGGTACTGGAGTAGGGCAGGCGAGAGTCCAATACTTCAACAATCAAATCGATATCAGGCATCGCTTCAAGAATTTGATTGCGGGCTCTGTTCATGTGCCCAGGGAACCAGTTAATGGCCATATATAATGTACTTCCAGATAAATCTTGGTGAAGAGCCAGCGCTCGAATGAGGCTGGCTGGTCGTTAAGAGAGGCTGCTCTCTTAGTTAAGCAAAAACTGAATTATCAGAGCTACTTTCTGATGATTCTTCAGCAGACTCTTGTTGAGGTGCGCCATCTTGAGTAAATTCTTCTTGAGCCGTATCAGTCGAGCCATCGGTCGAATTGATGGTTTCTATTTCTTCAGCGGCTTCATCATTGTTTGCTGAATCCATTGTCGGTGCCACATCGTTAGTGATTTCAGCTGGGCTTGATGTCGCTTGAGCTTCTTCGGCTAGATCGGCACTTTTTTGCTCGATTTTTGAAGCTTTACGAGCATCTTCAAGTTCTTTAGCTCGCTTTTTCTCAGCTTTAGCGATGGTGCGCTCATGGCCACTCCAAACGTTAGGCTTATGGTTGGTATCTTTGATTCCATTCTCTTCAGCAATTTCACGGGCCATGGAATTACCCATTTCATCGGCGTCACGAGCAATCAATTTACGCTCACCCGGCTCAAGTTGAGTCAGAAGGTCAATTAGGGCGTGGCTCAATACATCTTTGGCTAAATCATCACGAGACTTACCAAAACGCTTAGCAATCGTGCTTAGCATCGCCAAATCATTCGCATCTAATTGCAAATTAAGTGAAGCTTGGGTTAAAGCTTGCGCTTTTTTTGCTTTCTCTTCGGTATAATAGCGGTCAATAAGGGCTTGGGTATTGGTCAGCTCTGGGGCTTGCATAGTTCAAGATCCGTTTTAAAAATTTAATACATACACGATACCGAGTTTTACTCAACGTGCAATAAGATGGCAACAGTATATCTGAGCCATCAAAAAGAGGCAGCTAGTTTTATGACAATTGAACAGACAATTCGTAACAAGGTAGAGCAGGAGCTTGCTCCAAATGAACTGATTCTTCTAAATGAGAGTCATATGCATTCAGGTCCTGCGCTGAACTCACATTTTAACTTAACGTTAGTCAGTGATTTATTTTTGGGTAAACGACCCGTTGCTCGACATCAAATGATTTATAAAATATTGGCGGATGAGCTGGCAGGTGAAGTCCATGCCTTAGCGTTACACTTGTTTACCCAAGAAGAGTGGCTGCAGGCGGGCAATACCAGTCAGTCGTCACCTAATTGTCAAGGTGGTCATTAGATAGGTATTGTTCTGGTCATTTGAAGCCATGACTATGGCCAAATTACACCTATTAAATGTAATTTAGAGCAGGTACAGTACTGCTCATTACAATTATAATTTGGAATAGCACTCGAATGCGCCTACTAACCGTCTTAATATTCATGGCTTCTTTTAGCTTTTCTACCCATGCCGAAACCAGTGATTGGGAACTTGAAAAAGAGGAAGAAGATCTTCAGCTTAAAATTTATACCCGTGAAATTTCCGGCTCAAGCCTTAAAGAATTTAAAGGTGAGATGTTGGTAGAAACTCAATTGACGACTCTCGCGGCGCTGATGCTTGATAGCCAAGCGGCTCCAAAGTGGATGCATCAGTGTGAAAAGTTTGAAGTGGTAGAGCAACTTGACGAAAGAAACGCCATTACCTATTTTATCAATGGCGCTCCTTGGCCAGTTAGCGACCGTGATGCCGTTGTTTCTTCTTCAATGAGCCAAGATCCTGAAACGCTGACAATGCGCATAGATGTGAGTGTCGTTGCAGATTATCTACCGATAGATGATGATTATGTCCGTATTCCTCATATGACGGGGTTTTGGGCGTTTACCCCTATTGCGGAAGGGAAAGTTAAAATCGTTTATCAAGTTCATGCTGATCCAGGTGGTAGCTTACCTGCGTGGTTAGCGAACAGTGTTGTCGTGGATACCCCTTATTATACGATGAGTAATTTGCGTGAGATGCTAAAACAAGAAAAGTATCAGCAAGCTGAAATTCCCTTTATTAAGAATACCCACTAAATTTCAATAGCTTACCGTTGGGATTAGGACACTTTTATTGACATAAAATTGTCATAATTCTCATTTATTCTGCATCACCATACTTCTTTATAGGTGGTGCAGTACCGAATGTTAAAAAACCTCATTCTACTTTTGTCTTTATTCTCTCATTGGCTTCACGCTGATCTTAATCCCCAAGCTAATATTTTTGCTATTCATGGATCCAATACCATTGGGGCTAGCTTAGCGCCCGCACTGGTTTCAGGCTATTTGGCTAGCCTAGGCGCAAAGAATATTGAAAGCCATTCTAAGTTGGAGAATGAAAGCCTTACGTTAGCTAAGCTGGGTCAATATGAGCAAGTTATAAAAGTGAATATCAATGCTCATGGCAGTGGGACTGGATTTCGAGGGTTAAAAGAAGGTCTTGCAGACATTGCAGCAGCCTCTAGGCCTGCTAAGCAGAAGGAGATCGATAGCCTGTCGATAATGACGGATCTTAATAGTGAGAAATCTGAACACATCATAGGCATTGATGGTTTGGCAATTATATTACACCCTAATAATCCTATAAATGAATTAACGGTTGAGCAAATAGCTCAAATATTTACCGGCAAAATTTCAAACTGGTCCGAGCTGGGTGGACGTAGAGGGGAGATCTCACTGTATAGCCGTGACCATAAGTCAGGTACTTGGGATAGTTTTAAGCGCATGGTCTTAGGAAAGTCTGAGCTGGCTGATAATGCCCTTCGTTTTGAAGCTAATGATGAGTTATCTGACCATGTGAGTCGAGATGTTAATGGGATTGGTTTTGTCGGTCTGCCTTCGGTGCGTAAGGCAAAGATGATTGCCGTTTCAGATGGTTTTTCTAAGGCTTTAAAGCCCACTCAGTTGACCATTTCGACTGAGGATTACGCATTATCAAGGCGGCTGTATTTTTATACTCTCCATAACTCGGTTAATCCCCATGTCGATCCATTTATTCAGTTTGTTTTAAGCCCAGAAGGCCAGGAAATCGTCGCAGAAAGCGGTTTTATTGCGCAAAATATTGAGGCGGTTGAGCCTGTTGGCTATAGCGATTTACCCGCTGATTTCCAGCAACTAACGGATGATAGCCAAAGGTTAACCGTTAACTTTCGCTTTAAACAAGGCAGTGCCAAGTTAGATAACCGTGGATTAAGAGACATTAAGCGCTTGGTTAAATTTAGCCATGAGCATGGCAACAAAAAGTTGGTTTTGATCGGCTTTGGTGATCAGAAAAAGACTCAGCAAAGGTCACAATTATTATCTAAGTTACGGGCTATGGCTGTCCGTCGTGAATTAGTCAAACAGGGGATTTACCCTAAATACAGTCATGGTTATGGGGATCAACTCCCGGTAGCATCCAACTTGAGAGAGGAAGGGCGGTTGAAAAACCGACGGGTTGAGGTTTGGCTGACTTCTTATGAATAAAAACATGATTAATCAGGTAACTCTATAGATAGCATCTACACTAAAAGTATATAACTACGACATGCTTTTTAGGAGATGCTTAGATGTCATCGACTGTTACAAGTAACCAGCAAGGTAATCATTTAAATATTGCGATTGCTGGGCGCTTTGACTTTTCAATTCTACAAGATTTTCGCAATGCCTACACATTAGAAGTAGAGGGGCCAATTGCGGGAATTTCAATTGATTTAAGCCGCTCTGAGCATATGGATAGTTCTGGAATGGGATTATTACTGACTCTAAAAAAAGAGCTAAAATTAGACAGTGGCCGTATAGAGCTTAATAATTGTAAGCCCCACATACGAGATGCATTATTAGCCGCACGCCTTGATCATTTTTTTAAGGTGAACTGATTTTGCGAATTTTGATCGTTGATGATCTAGAAGCAAACCGTGTATTACTCTCCCACTTAGTCGAACTTCAAGGGCACGTAGCGATTCCTTGTCCTGATGCTGAACAAGCCTTGCTTGCTTATGATACCCATGGTGCTGATCTTATTTTCATGGATGTCGTCATGCCAAAAGTTGATGGTTATTTGGCGGCAAAGCAATTAAAAGAAAAGATTGGCGATTATTTTGTTCCAATCATCTTCATTACGGCCTTACAAGATGAGGATGCATTGGTTCGTTGTCTTGAATTTGGCGATGATTACCTCGTTAGACCCTTCAACCAGATCATGTTCAATGCAAAAATTGCGGCTCATATACGGACTATTGATTTGCATCGAAAAGCAGAGCAGCAGCATACCGAGTTAACCTATTTGCATAATCGTTTGATGCAAGAGCAAGAAATGGCGCAACATGTCTTCGATCATGCAACTCAGGTTAATCATCAAAACTGCGAAAATATTGAAACCTACTTATCCAGCGCATCACAATTTAATGGTGATGTCTTATTAATTGCCAAATCTCCTGCAGGTGGCGTTTACGTCATGTTAGGTGATTTCACCGGCCATGGTTTACCTGCGGCATTAGGCAGTTTGCCATTATCTCAGTTATTCCATTCTTTAGTTTTAAAGCAGCTGTCTGTAGGAGATCTCGCCCGAGAGTTGAACCGTGTTCTGGTTGATTTTTTGCCCGATTATATGTTTTGTGCCTGTGTCATTGCAGAATTAAACTCTCAAGGTGATCAGTTGCGATTGTGGTCAGGGGGCTTGCACGATAGCTTGATATTGAATGATAACTACCAAGTCAGTGAGCGCATCTCGTCATTGCATATGCCTTTGGGCATATTAGAAGATGATGTATTTAATACGGGGAGTTTAGAATTTAAATTGGCCCCAAGTGACAAGGTAATATTTTATACGGATGGCATATTAGAAGCGGCTAATGATCGTGGTGAGTTGTTTGGCCGTCAGCGGTTTGAGACAGTATTAGAACGTTCCCAGTGTGATATTGAAAAAGTTCGTAAAGGCTTTCATCGCTTTATTGGTTATCAACAAGGTAATTTGACCCAAGATGATGATATCAGTCTTGTGAGTATTTCAGCAGGACCTGTGAGTTTTAATAACATAAAAGAAAATCAGCTGCACCAGGTCGCTTATGATATCAATCGAGCACCAGTGCCTTGGTCGATCGATATGAAATTATCGATAACGGAGCTACGATTAGGTAGTCCTGTCTCGCAACTGGTTGATATGGTCGGAGAAGCAACCGGGTTATACAGCGATAAACCGGTATTATCGGTATTAATTTCAGAAACCTATAATAATGCATTAGATCATGGTGTATTAGAATTAGAATCAAGTTTAAAAGATGGACCCGAAGGGTTGTTCAATTATTATGCTTTAAGGGAACAGCGATTATCGGAATACGATAAGGGTCAAATTGATATTCATATTGCACATAGACTCATGGACGCTGGTGGTGAACTGATTATCACTGTTCAGGACTCAGGAAGCGGCTTTGATTTTCAACAACTGGTATTGAGTAGTGGTGAAGAAAGTCATGGTCGTGGGTTATCTTTAGTGGAGCAGCTCAGCGAAAGTATGACTTTCACTGATAGTGGCCGCTGTATTGAGGTCACTTATCGCTATCGAAAAGACTAATGACCCCAGGTAATCTAACCAAGTTAGCAGATCAGGCTAGCCTTTACTGGCATGAAAGTGTAAAAACATTTCGATGACGGCAGGAGGGATATTAATACACATTTGATTCGATAAATCTTCGTCTTCATCGATTTCCGCCATTTCGGCTTCTTCTGCAAATAAGCCGGATGCGTACATGATAGGGAAAATCCATTCCGCCATCTTATCTTCTTCTTTACCGTACCAAGTCTCTTCACCTTGTAATACACCGGCCATGAAGCCTGCAGCCCATGCTTCAATCGCGGCACCTTCTTCATCATCATCTTCAACCTGTAGTGTTAGATCGCAAGGTACAGGGAAGTCTTCGCCGGAATCTAGCCAAGCCTGAATTTCGTAGCTGAGCTTGCGGATTAAACGCTGCACACGCTCCAATTGCTCATCCGTGAAGGCTGTTTTGTTGGGGAAAATAATGTCATAGATCTGAGCCCATTCAAGATTAATCGGGCCCGTCTTAATGGCCGTAATTAGGCCATGTACTTCAAAAAAATCAAATGAATCTTGGCGTTCAAGCTCATCTTCAAGCATTTGACCAAGAAGTTCGAGTTCATCTTCATCTAGTGCTGGGATAGATAACAAGTCAGACATACAATACTCTCCAATAATTAGCCCGATTATATCAGGATTCAATACAGAAGATGAGCCCAGCGAGACAATCATTGACCCATCACACTTCGATTCAATTAAATGGACAAGACGTTAATGTGACGATTCGTGCGATGAAGCGAAAATCTCTACGATTAGCGGTAACAGAGAAAGGGGAGATTGAAGTAAAAATCCCCCTTCGCTGTCCTAAAAAAGAATTAATGGCCTTTTTGAATTCACATACTCTTTGGCTTCAGCAACGCTTGGAGCAATTTGATGTTCGACAGCAAATTGAAAGAGAGCAAATGCTGTATTTGGGGGAAATCTTTCGTTTTCAGCAAAGTGCCCAAAAAAGTAAGCAGCCGGTATTATTAGCCGGTATTTGTTATTTTCCTCAATCTTGGGATAGCAGCAGTTTGAACGCTAAGGTTGAGCTATGGCAGCGACAGCAAGCAAAAGACATCTTTCAGCAATTAATAGACCGCTGGTGGCCTCATTTTTCTCAAGGTGCATTAATTTCTAGACCTATATTACGGGTGAAAAAAATGCGCAGCCGTTGGGGGTCGCTATCGAGCAAAGGCTATATCAACCTTAATTTGAAATTGCTTGAGCTGAAACCAGAAATAATCGAAATGGTGGTCGTACATGAGCTTTGTCATAGCCACTTCTTTGATCATAGCGCTAACTTTTATCGCTTGATGGCCGAAAAACTCCCACACTATAAGGAGCTTGAGGCGCAGTTAAAGCAGATTGAAAAAGACGCGGCTTATTGAGCGGTGGTCGATCTAGGGTTAATACATTTGCCAAGGCTGTGAATACCAATAATAACGACCTTTTTGTTTACTTGGCGCCGTACAGTTATAGCGGCTTCTTTTTCCGGATAACTTTTCCTTAGCTTGGCTGGTCAATAGAATACTTTCTGCGTCTTTTTTAACTTCAGTCGGAATCGCACCTTGCTGGCTAGCAAAGCATTGGATGCGTTTAGAATTATAATCACTGGGCATCAGTTCAATGGCTAATTTAGGCGGGTTGTTCTCTGCACGAATCATAGGCTCTTGTAATTGCGAGGGGTGTACCGGCATAGCCAAACTTAATAGTTTCGTTTTTAATGTTTTCACATTGGCGTAGATTCCTGATGCAGGAAAGCGTGGCAGAGCTTGAGGATGACTGAATTTTCCAATGGGCCCTGACTGTTGGCCAAAAGCCAGCATGTGCTTTTCTTGTAGCCAAGGTGCCATGGCTAGGGTGAATTCGCCATAAGGGTAGGCCAACATATTACCGACCTTGCCTAAACGGCGGGATAGCTCTTCTTGGGCGCTTAATATTTCTTGCGCTAACCATTGTTCTAAATTTAAACCTTTTGGTATCGAGGGCAGGTGAGCATGGCTAACAGAATGGTTGGCAATGGTGATGCCGTTGTCTACTAATTCCTTAATCTGTTGCCAGCTCATAATGCCGCGATTACGCTCATTAACCGCTTGGGTATTGACGAAAATAGTAAAGGGCCAGCCACGGCGCTTAAGCTCTGGGTAAGCATTAGCGAAAATGGAATAATAAGCGTCATCAAAGCTAATAGCGACTTGCATACTTTTAGGTTCTTTCGGGCTTGTAGGATCTAAGAGTTTACGGCTAGCGCTTTCTAGATCGACCACTTTAAAACCTAAAGATTCGATTAGATTCATATGTTCGATGAATTGCTCTGGGCTGACACTGGTGGAGTTGGGCGTGCCTAGGTCAACATGATGATATTGTAAAACAACTAAGCTATGAGCCGACAGGCTGATAGATGAGATAAATAATAAGCTAATCAATGATTGAATTAAGTTTGTCATAGCGCTGAATAAAGTTCCTAGTCGTTCGATGCCGTGCTTAGAGCGAATGAAGATTGAATTGCTTTAATCGATGGAAGGCTTGACATATTTGTTTAAAAATATCGCTATCCCCACCTTTATCGGGGTGATGCTGCTGCGCTAAGCGGCGATATTGTACTTTCAAATCAGCAGTAGGAATAGGGGCGTCTAACTCCATTAATTGTAAAGCCGTTTTGATATCCTCGTCATGCTGGGGCACAAAAACTTTTTGCCAGAAATTAGTTAATAATGCTTCAACATCCTGGCTGCTAGTCGTCGAAAAGTGTGACCAGTCTAAGTAGTATTGAGCTAATGGGTCGGCTTGTAAAAGAGGTTCGTCCTTATAATTAATAGGAGAGTAAGCCGAATTCTCGATGGGATGCTTAATAATTTTTAATGCCGAGATTTCTAACGTCGCATGATTATCTAGAGCCCACGCCTGTTGTAATAAATAAAGACAATGAAAAAGTAGAAAGTGGGTTTGAAACAAAACTAAAGGGTCTCGTAATGCATCTGGGGCAAAGAACTCATGCGGTGGGCTTTGCAATAATGTTAAGAGTTGATGTTCAGAAAAACCCGCAGGCTGTTCTGCCAATAATATCGTTAATACTTCCATTAACTCGTTGACGAGCTCTTCTTCAAGATTAAGCGGCTTGATAATGGCCTATCCTTTTATCGTTTTACTCAGTTATAGTAACTTCATCTCATTATCTTAAGTATATGACAAAAATTCTGATGACAGACAGTAAAGAAAAAAAACCATTACCTAGGCGCGCCCATCTCATCACGCCACGTGGCGAGCAGCAGATGAAAGACGAACTTGATTTCCTGTGGCGCAAGGACCGACCCGTGGTAACTCAGCAGGTATCTGATGCTGCAAAGCTCGGTGATCGCTCTGAAAATGCAGAGTACATTTATGGTAAGAAACGCTTGAGGGAAATTGATCGAAGAGTTCGCTATCTGCGTAAGCGACTGGAGATATGTGAGGTGGTCGAGCGGCCTCCGCTGGATGTTGAGCGAATTTATTTTGGTGCTTGGATTGAGCTAGAGGATGATGACGAAACATTATACCGTTATCGAATAGTCGGTGAGGATGAAATAGACTTGCCTAATGATTATATAAGCGTGGATGCCCCGCTAGCCCGCGGTCTGCTGGGGAAGCGGTTGGATGATGAAGTCGAGGTGCGTCTTCCAAAAGGGGATGTGAATTATTGCATTGTTGCCATTCACTATGAGCAGCCTAACTGGGATAGGAAAACTTGGTATCAAGCCCCTTCGGTATTGAAATTCGATAGTTAACGGCCTTATAGACAGTAAGAAAGCATGTAAAAAGACTGACGCAAGCGGCGTATTAATTGATAACTGCTAACCTTAAGTTAAGTCGTAAATTAATTGAGGCCTACATGCAGTATCCAAATGTATTGGTGGTGATTTTATCCCAGTTATTCGTCTCTTTCTGGATGATGAGTGCAAATGCTGAGGATTTAAAACTGAAAGAGTTGTATAAAATGTCGCCCAATATTCAAACCATAAAGCAGGTTTGTCCTTGGCGCTCTTCTACGACAAAGGGCATTATTCGTTTAATGCAGGTAGAAGAAAAGGGAGCCCATAAACTCTATGTGCAATGGCTGCGTGAAGGCATTGCCGGTACCGCTCAAACGCCCATCTCAACGATAGGTATTAGTGAGATCAATGATCAAGGTTATTATCGCTTTGATTTGCCTGGTGGTCGCTTGATGGCGGGTGCTTGTTCGATCGAAACCATTATGGAGGATATTGTTGACGAGCGTCGTTTACGATTAACCCTCTATTTAACTGGGCCGGGTAAATACGAAGTGCATTTGACCCGGTTATTAGACGGGACCCTAGAGTCCCTACACGATTAAGGCTGAAAGTCCTGAACAGCATCTTCCAGCGATGAGGATGCCGTTTCAATCACTGTATCATCCTCTACATCTTGCGCTTCTGCGGATTCTAAATTGAATAATGGCAAGCGTTCACCTAGGTGAGACTTCTCTTGTTGCTGCTGTAAGTTCTTAAAATCAAAAAGCTCGGTATCGGCCAATTGTGATGGCGCAATGTTCGCGATGGAGCGGAAAATATTCTCACTACGTCCAGGTTGATCCTTTTCCCAATCAGTCAGCATTTTTTTAATGTTCTGGCGCTGTAGATTCTCTTGGGAACCACAAAGGTTACAAGGGATAATCGGGAACTCTTTCAGGCGGGCAAACTCGGCAATATCGGTCTCTTTGCAGTAGGCAAGTGGGCGAATTACGACGTTTTTCTTATCATCACTCAAAAGCTTAGGTGGCATAGATTTAAGCTTGGCGCCGTAGAACATATTTAAAAATAACGTTTCTACAATATCGTCTCTATGGTGCCCTAAGGCTATTTTATTTGCGCCAATGCTCTCCGCGTAACCATATAAGCTGCCTCGACGTAAGCGTGAGCACAGAGCGCAGGTCGTTTTACCTTCGGGTACTTTCTCTTTCACCACGCTGTAGGTGTCTTTTTCAATGATGTGGAAATCAACACCTATTGATTCAAGATAAGCAGGTAGTATGTGTTCAGGGAATCCCGGTTGCTTCTGGTCCATATTAACCGCGACTAGATCAAAGTGAACCGGCGCACTTTTCTGCAAGCTTAATAAGATATCTAGCATAGCGTAAGAATCTTTGCCGCCAGACAGGCATACCATTATTTTATCGCCATCTTCGATCATGGTGTAATCTTCAATCGCCTTGCCAACATTGCGACGGATGCGTTTATTCAGTTTATTGAATTCCAGTCGTTGCTTTTGATCTAAAGATTCAATCAGCGAAGGGGAATCTGGTGACGATGGTGATGATACTTGCGACATGCCTACTCCGAGGTGCTATATCAAAAATGATGCGATAGCGCAGAAGGCAGGACTTATAGCAGAATGAGGGATCAGAGACTAGTATTGAATTGCATTTTGCAAGTAAGTCTTATATCAATTTAGCAAAATAACAACTACGCTGCGATCTCTTGTTCAGTGATATAGCGGTTAAAATTCTCATTAAAGTCTTTGATGCTGCTATTGCTGCGAGGGTGATAAAAGCGTTTCCAGAGACTCGCTAGGCCATCAATATCACTTTTCTTAGGTAAGCAAAACTCTTCATGGCGAGCATACATAAACCACGCAATAGCCGTCGCGTACGACAGGTTAGTGGCTAATTCGGCATGAGGCTGGGAAAGGAAATCATGTTGACTTGCAAGACCCCGAACTAGGCTGGCCATATCACTGTGTTGAGCTAGGTGATCATCCCAGATATGGCGGTGTGACAAGCTATGAATCTGATAAATACCTAGGGCACGCTGACCTGCGGGCTTCAAGTGCGAGCCTAAACCGGATTCTTGAGCTGCGGTTGCCAATAGAAGGTTCTCCGCTGCCTTACTATAAACCCCTAAGCGTTTAAGTGTGGGTTTAATAACCCATTGGCGAAGTTCGTTTGCGCAAATTCCCATGTGTCTCTCCTGAAGAGTCTATCTTCCTTGGTAGGCAGCACTTATTGGGCCAAAACCCTATAATCTCTATACCTTAGAGCATGAATGAACGACTTGTCTAATTTTTATGCAAAAAAAGTCAAAAAAAGGCGGGTTTTACTATTGACAGTAACAAAGTCAGAGTAGAAAGGGGTTGCAGGATGATGTTAAGAAAAAAATGGATTAATTAGAGCCAAAACCATAAAAAAGTTGAGCGGCAATAATACGTCAGTATTAGCCACTCTATTGGCAGCCATTAATTATGGCTGCAATCAGTACGTTCTTCTTCTGAACAACCTGCCATGGCATATAAAGTTTTAGCATCTAAAAGAGTGATCTCTTTACCTTGAGTCGCGATCAGTTCTGTTTTTTGGAAGCGGGTAAATACTCGGCTAACGGTTTCAACAGCAAGCCCTAGGTAATTACTGATATCGACACGAGACATTGATAAGCGGAACTGGGTATGAGAGAAACCGCGACGAACAAAACGCTCAGAAACATCCACTAAGAACGAAGCAATACGTTCTTCAGCATTCTTTTTACTCAACAGCATCATCATATTCTGGTCATGACGGATTTCGCCACTCATGGTGCGCATTAACTGACGACGTAGTTCTGGCATATCATCGGATAATAAATCCAACTGAGAAACTGGGATTTCACAAACCGTAGTAGTTTCTAATGCTTTAGCCGTGAGTGGGTAGGTGCCACTATCGTATCCAGAAAGGCCAATAAGCTCACTGGCTAGGTGAAAGCCAGTAATTTGCTCTTCACCGCCTGCGGCGATTGTATAAGTCTTTAGCGCACCGGTTCTAACGGCATAGACAGATTGAAAAGCTTCACCTTGTTGAAATAAGATTGCGCCTTTTTGAATCGGTCGGCCACGACGAATAATATCATCCAGCTTATCCATATCGTTATCATTTAAAGATAGCGGTAAACATAACGAGTTAAGTGCACAGGTTTGACAGTGTGGTTGGGTTCCACGGCTGATTTTCACGGCAGGAGATGAAGTTGGCATAATAATCCTCGCTAGCTGAAACACTTATAGATAGTGTGCTTTTTAATTGACGACATAATGGGTTTCATTGGCGGATATGTCAACAATTGTCATGTGGGTTTTTAGGGCAAACCTTACCAAATTGCCATTAGTGTCCAACTTCCGTAAATAATCAGTAAAACTCCTGCCAATTGGCGGAAATGTTTATGTTGGATAAACCGGTTTAATTGACGAGCAAAAATTCCTGCAGCTAAAATCCCTGGCAAGGTTCCAAGGCCAAAACAGAGCATGGTTAATGCCCCCATGGCAGGCTGTCCATTAGCCGCGACCCAAGCTAACGTACTGTAGATTAAGCCGCAGGGTAACCAGCCCCATAATAAGCCAAGAGCGAGTGCTTGAGGCTTAGTTTTAATGGGGATGAGTTTGCGGGTAAGTGGTTGTATGTAGCGCCAGATAAATTGACCAGCTGATTCTAGGCGAGTTAATAGCATCCACCAACGGGCGATATAGAACCCCATCAGTATCAACAGGCTACCTGCAAAGGTGCGTAATATTTGTTGAGCAATCTGGTGGCTATCGGCAATCCAAAGGCCTAGTAACGATACAATGAGGCCTGCTGTCGCATAACTAATGATTCGGCCAAAATTGAATAGTAAGAGGAAAGAATAGTTACTTTTTCCGTTGCCAGAGCTGCTAGCTGCAGCGGCAATGCCGCCACACATGACTAGGCAGTGGCTTGCGCCCATTAAGCCCAACAGGATAGCGGTGATTAATGATAACGGTTCAATCATTTTTTCAGTTGATCGTCATCATCAAATAAGATGCGATGAGCAGGAGAGTCTAGGTCATCAAACTGACCACTTTTAATTGCCCAAAAAAGCACGCTGATTGCGACACCGACAATTAGAATGGAGAGAGGGATTAAAATATAAATAATATCCATAAAAACTAAATACTCACGTGTTTTTTATCCGCTGAAAGTAGGCGCAATGCATTGCCAACGACTATCAAAGAACTTAAAGACATACCGATGGCTGCAGCCCAGGGGGGAATAAATCCAGTCGCCGCTAAGGGCAATGCTAAGACATTATACAATAAGGCCCAATAAATGTTCTGTCGAATTATACGACTGGACTTCTTCCCCTTGCTGAGAGCATGCAGTATCGTCAGTAGGCTGTTATTGGTAATCACCGCATCAGCATTGGTTTTGGTTAAGTCGCTGGCTTGACCAATTGCAACAGCGATATCAGCGCGAGCAAGGGCTGGAACGTCATTGATACCATCGCCGACCATCATCAACTGCTCCCCTTGCTGTTGCCATGTAGTGGCAATTTCAAGTTTTTGCCCAGGGCTTAATCCTTTGTGAAAATCATCAATAGCCAATGCTTCAGCGACGGCTTTAACTTGAGCGCTAGGATCCCCAGTTAAGATTGAAACCTTTATTCCCCAAACCTTTAGTTGTTGGATCATCGGCAGCGCTCCCTTTCTAAGGGAATCTGACAAGGCAAACCAGTAGAGGGGCTTATCTTGATTGGCCAATAATAACCACTGGCGATCATCGTCAATGGGGGGAGATAGTGGCACACGAGGAAAGGCGAAATCAGCCCGACCAATACGGTAGGTGGTATTTTCTAGACCTTCGACGTTTAATAATCGTCCTTCTACGCCTTGACCCGTCACTTGCTCAATATTGTCGGTTTGATAAAGCACCAAGCTGGTAAAAGCACGCGCAATGGGGTGATTACTGTATTGTTCAAGAGACGCCGCAATCATCAAGGCTTGTTGCGATGTTAATGAGCAGTCTTCGTGAGCAGGTAAAGATTGCTCTAAGCTTAATTCTCCCCGTGTAAGCGTGCCTGTTTTATCAAACACAATACGATCAACTTGATTCAGGCCTTCTAAAACATGGCCTTTACTGATGAGAAAGCCTTGCTCTCTAAGAGACGCAGTTGCCGCCGTTAGTGCTGTTGGGGTGGCCAGTGAGAGTGCGCAAGGGCAGGTGACGACTAAAACCGCTAATGTGATCCAGAATGCTTGGCTAGGGTCGATGTACAACCAAGTAATGGTAATGCCTGTGGCGATAATAAGAACGGCTGCGACAAAGCGTGAAGCCACTTTATCGGCAAAAATAGCAATAGCGGGTTTCTCTTGCTGAGCTCGGTCCATCAAGCGCATGATTGTATTGAGTTCTGCATCTGCACCTGTCGCGGTAACACGCATCAATAATTGACTTTCAACGTTATGAGTGCCGCCAATTAGGCAGTCACCAATAGATTTGTCGATGGGGAGGTACTCACCCGTTAGCGCTGCTTCATCAACCGCACTGGTACCTGATTCAACGACGCCATCGGCGGGAATTTGTTGTCCTGGCTTAATTAAAAGTAAATCGTCGACTTGGATATCTGAACTGGCAATAACGATATCGCCTTCAGGTGTCGATTTTGTTGCAGCGGAAGGCATTAAATCTAATAAGTTATTACCGGCCTGAGTCATACGGTGACGGGCGCGCATTTCGAAGAAGCGTCCAGTAAGTAGGAAAAAGGTAAACATGCAGACCGAATCAAAATATATTTCAGGCCCTTGATTGAAGGTACTCCAAACACTGGAGAAATAAGCCAGTAAAATGGCAATAGAGACGGGGACGTCCATCGTTAGGTGGCGCGTTTTCAGATCGCGGATGGCGGCATTGAAAAAAGGACGTGCGCTATATAATACGACCATAGTTGCAAATAGCATTGAAGCGCTGCGGAGAAAAATTTCATATTGTTCTAAAATGCCCTGCAATTCACCCACGTAGAGAGGGACAGCTAGCATCATTACTTGCATTGTGGCAAAACCTGCGACTGCTAAGCGGCGGAAAGCAGTTTTGCTCTCTTGAACTCTCTGTTCTTCAGCTTGTGTGGCCGAGAAAGGATGAGCTTGGTAACCTAATTGATGAATTTCTTCGAAGATTTGCGAGAGCTTAACATCGCTATCTTGCCATTTGACCAGCAGTCGATGAGTGGTCAAGTTGAGGCTGGCACTGATAACATGTTCAAGTTGTTTAAGGCGATGTTCAATTAACCAAGCACAGGCGGCGCAACTAATGCCGGATATAACGAGAATAGCTTCGGCTTCAACTTGTTGCTGAGCATTTTCCTGACGAATAACAAAAGGTTTTTGAATTGCGGCTTCATCATAAAGTTTAAGTTCTGTACGCACTTCGTCACTGGCATTACGCTTTTGCTGAGGTGAAACCTCGGGTAAAGCAGTGCGGTGGCGGTAATAATCTTTTAACCCACTTGAGATGATTGTATCTGCCACCGCTTTACAAGCGGGACAGCACATAGTTTGATCTTCACCATCGATTTTTAATGACCAACGATTGCCTTCAAGGGCAATTTCACCACAGTGGAAACATACGTTTTGGCTCATGGCTACTGGCTAAGAGTCAGTGGCTTGCCATTTTCAATTAGAGCTTCATCTTTAACCATCCACTCTTGCTCAGGGCTTTGTAACCAGAGTTTACGCTTACCAATATGGCTGCTTTCAGCCAGTCCCAAATAACTGCCATCAGTCATTTGTTGAAGTAATACGGTTTCGTCTTTGGTTTCTAATGTTGGATGAATGAGTTGAATGCGCAAAAAGCTAGGCTGGTCATCTAAATAGCCCGAAAGCGTTACTCGGATCTCTTCTTGGTTATAAACCATGTCGGCTTTAACTTGTAGCCGCTTTGCTTTATCGATAAAGGTATTATTTTCTGTGTACGCCATACCATCTTTGTAATAGCTATCGCTTACTAGAGAATCTTTTCCAGTGACGGCGAGGGTGATGATAACCATACCCCAGCAGATTGCTATGATAGGAACGCCGGCCACAAGTAACATCCAAGGTTCTTTATACCAAGGCGTGAAGGTCTCATCAGATTTCTTTAGTGGGGAATTCATAGTGTTCTCAGAGATTTTACAGGTCGATAAAATGAGCCGCCAAGTTTAACCACTTGGCAGCCATGGGGCTAGTATAGTTACGTAAAGCGCTAGTATTAATGCTGAATATTAGTTAATTGGTGCAATAAAACGGGTTTCTTCACGCGCGACCTCATGTTGAGACTCTTGTTCAGTAATCACAAATTCAATATTGGTTTTACTGCGGGTTAAATTTCCGGGGTCAATTTCGATATTGATCGGGAAAGAACGCATTTCATTACTCTTTAAAACAACCAGTTTAGGGGCGTCGGTGATTAAATCTTTCAATCCCACTATTTTAACTTGGTAGGATAGCTGGCTTTGAGTCATGTTCATCATGTCTAAAGTATAGGTATTTTGTACCGTATCATTGGGCGTAAGCTGATAAAGGGCGCCGCGGTCACGACTGATATCTAGCTCAAAAGCCGTGCGTGACGCTAGCGCATAAACCATGCCTAAACACATAAGAGTTAAGACTAAGGCATAGCCTATTAAGCGAGGGCGCATAAAGTGTGTCTCTCCTCCCTCTAGCGCGTGTTCTGTGGTATAGCGCACTAACCCCGGCTCATAACCCATCTTATCCATAATCGAGTCACAGGCATCAATACACAAAGCGCAGCCGATGCATTGATACTGTAAGCCGTCGCGGATATCAATGCCGGTTGGACAGACTTGAACGCAAAGTGAGCAATCAATGCAGTCGCCGAGTCCTTTTGTTTTATAATCAGCAGTTTTCTTACGCGGGCCACGACCTTTTTCGCCTTCTCCACGTTTTTCATCATAGGAAACGATTAAAGTATCTTGGTCAAACATAACCGACTGAAAGCGAGCGTAAGGGCACATATGAATACATACTTGCTCACGTAACCAGCCGGCATTCAGGTAAGTTGCTAAGGTGAAAAAGCCAACCCAGAATGTTTCCCAGCTGTTTAAGTTAAAGCTTAATAGATTTGGTACAAGCTCACGTACAGGAGAGAAGTAACCAATGAACGTGAGGCCTGTTGCCAGTGCTAATAACAGCCAGAGAACATGTTTTGTACCGCGACGAATGAATTTTTCTAGGCTCATTGGAGCCTTGTCCATTTTGATGCGTTTATTACGAGATCCCTCTGTTTTTTCTTCGATCCACATGAAAACAAATGACCAAGAGGACTGTGGGCAGGTATATCCGCACCAAATTCGACCAGCTAGATTGGTAATTGTAAATAAGCCGTAGGCCGCAATAATTAGTAAGCCAGAGAGTAAGAAGAAGTCTTGTGGCCAAAAAGTGATGCCAAAAAAATGAAACTGGCGAGCGGATAAATCAAATAGGATAGCTTGACGGTCTCCCCAGCTTAACCAGGAAGTTGCAAAAAACAGAGCCATCAAGCCCCATAAACTATATGAACGTATTTTTTGGAATAAGCCATGGATCTCCCGAACCTGTATTTTTCCCTGCTCATATAAAGGTAGAGTCTTATCTGGGGTGATATTTGTAACAGGGATACTCTTAACAGTATCTTTTTTAGCAGGAGTATTGCTCATGTGAACGTGCCTTAACAAAAGAGGTGAAGCTATATAACTGTTCAATTATAAAGATCAGTATGGAGCGCGCATACAAAAAAAGCGACCCTAAGGTCGCTTTTTCTGAGTTTCTTGAGCTAGCTCAAGAATCACTAAGTGATTAACTACTTAGTGTCTTCTTTGTAAGACAAAGAATATACGTAAGCTGCCAATACGTGGATCTGCTCCTTAGAGAAGCGATCTCCTTGCGCTGGCATTTTACCACTACGACCGTTGCGGATTGTAAATTCAATCTGCTTAGTCGACCCACCGTATAACCAAACATTATCAGTTAGGTTAGGAGCGCCTGTAATAAACATTCCTTTAGCATCTGCACCGTGACAAGCAGTACAAGCTTGAGCGAAAACACCCGCACCAGCTTCTGCTTGGGCAGCGTCGTACGTAAGGTCATCATCATTCAGACTACGTACATATTGTGCAGTCTGAATAATTTGCTCATCGGTCATTGTAGGCATCAAGCCTTTCGCAGGCATCATACCATGGCGACCATGAGTAATGGTTTTCACGATATCTTCAGGCGTGCCACCATATAACCAATCATTATCGGTTAGGTTAGGGAAGCCTTGTGAGCCTTTTGCGCTAGAGCCGTGACATACAGAGCAGTTGCTCGCGAAGATACGCTGACCTGTTTGTAATGCCTCTTCATTGTTAACCAATTCAACGATAGGGGTAGCTGCGTATTTCTCGAATACAGGGGCAACCTTAATATCAAACTGTTCAACTTCGTTCTGCCATTGAGCTGTTTGGCTCCAAGGAACTTGCTTACCGTCAACTTCGACTTTTAAGAAGCCGTTCATGTTACCTAAACCGTACGCAGCGATATAAGCCACTGCGAAAACGATCGTTGCCCAGAACATCATTACCCACCAGCGAGGTAGCGGATTATCATACTCTTCAATGCCATCATATACATGGCCAGTGGTTTCAGTGGTTTCCCCATCGTCTGTTTGGTTGCTGGCGAATCGTATCAACAAGCCACAGGCGATTAGGGTGCCAAATACAATGGCAAATACCCAAATGTTCCAAAATGTACTTAAAGCATCCATAATTTTTACTCCGACCCTTTATCGTCGTTCGTGTTTTTTTGCTCTACGCTGCTATCACTTTCTTTCTTTTCGGCGGCATTTTCATCGTCGTCCATAAAAGGGATCATGCCATCATCTTCAAAGCGATCTTTGCGGCGAGAGCTATAAGCCCAAGCCACAATGCATAAAAATGAAAACAGCGCAAAAACAGTACCTAAACCACGAATGTCATTAATATCCATGAATTATTGCTTATCTTTCATGACGGTGCCTAGCTGCTGTAAATATGCAACTAAGGCTTCTATTTCACGAATACCATCAACTGCAGCTTTTGCCCCTTCAATGTCAGCATCAGTGTAGGGAACACCTACAGTACGTAACGCTGTCATCTTCTTAGGTGTATCGCGGCCATCAACTTTATTTTCAAATAACCAAGGATAAGAAGGCATGATTGACTCAGGAACAACATCACGAGGGTTGTACATGTGAGCACGGTGCCACTCATCTGAATAACGCTCACCAACACGTGCCAAGTCAGGACCAGTACGCTTAGAACCCCATAAGAATGGATGCTCATAAACGAATTCGCCAGCACGAGAGTAAGTGCCATAACGCTCAGTTTCAGCACGGAACGGACGAATCATCTGAGTATGGCATACATGGCAGCCCTCTCGGATGTAAATGTCACGACCTTCAAGCTGAACGGCGTTTAGAGGCTTTAAACCTTCAACAGGTTCGTTAGTATTTTTGTCCCAAAAAAGCGGAACTACTTCTACCAAACCACCCCAGGCAATAGCAATAACGATCAATACGATCATTAAGCCAATATTTTTTTCAATAATGTCATGTTTCATATTAGCAGTACTCCCTATGCCTGAGCTGTCACAGCATTTTCGCTGCGATTAACTGTTTTATAAACGTTATAAGCCATGATCAGCATGCCCGTTAGGAACAACGCACCGCCGATAACACGAACAATATATCCAGGGATTGAAGCTTCAACACTTTGCACGAATGAGTAAGTCAAAGTACCGTCAGCATTCACTGCACGCCACATAAGACCTTGCATGATGCCGTTTACCCACATCGCTGCGATATAAAGAACCGTACCAATTGTAGCTAGCCAGAAATGCACATTGATTAATTTAGTTGAGTGCATCGCGCCCGGTTTAAGGCCAAATAAAATTGGAATCAGGTGATACATAGCACCGATAGATACCATCGCAACCCAACCTAGTGCACCTGAGTGAACGTGACCAATGGTCCAGTCGGTATTGTGCGATAACGCGTTAACCGTCTTAATAGCCATCATTGGACCTTCGAAGGTAGACATACCGTAGAAAGACAGGGATACCACTAAGAAACGTAAAATTGGATCGGTACGCAGTTTGTGCCAAGCACCTGATAACGTCATCATTCCGTTGATCATACCACCCCAAGAAGGAGCCAGTAGAACCAAAGACATAACCATACCGGCCGTTTGCGCCCAATCTGGTAAAGAAGAATAGTGAAGGTGGTGAGAGCCAGCCCAAACGTATAAAGAAATCAATGCCCAGAAGTGAACAATGGAAAGGCGATAAGAATATACAGGACGTTCAGCTTGTTTGGGAACGAAGTAGTACATGATGCCCAAGAAACCTGCGGTTAAGAAGAAACCAACAGCGTTATGTCCCCACCACCACTGAACCATTGCATCAACCGTACCTGCGTATGCAGAGTAAGATTTGAACATAGTCACTGGGATAGCGATGTTGTTGCCTACATGTAAAACAGCAACCATGATCATGAAAGCCGCGAAGAACCAATTAGCCACATAAATGTGCTTTTCTTTACGCTTCATAATGGTGCCAATAAAGTTTACGCAATAAGTAACCCAGACAATGGCAATTAAAATATCAATTGGCCATTCTAGTTCAGCGTATTCTTTAGTAGAGGTTAAGCCCATTGGCAGCGTGATTGCTGCGCAAATGATAACGGCTTGCCATCCCCAAAACGTAAACGAAGCCATGGTGTCTGAAAACAGACGAGTCTGACAAGTACGTTGTACGATGTAGTAGGAGGTTGCAAATAATGCAGAACCACCAAAGGCGAAAATTACAGTATTGGTATGCAGTGGACGTAAACGACCAAAAGAAAACCAAGGGGTATCAAAGTTTAGTGCCGGCCATGCAAGTTGGGCAGCAATAAGTACACCGACGGCCATACCGACGATGCCCCAAACTACAGTCATAATGGCAAATTGTCTTACCACTTTGTAGTTATATTCGGGGTGATCAAATGCAGTGCTCATGATCAGATTCCATTTAACAGCGAGGATTGAGGGTTTAAAAAACGGCGCAATTATGGTCTTTCATACGCAACTTTGCAAATGAAGGATCATAAAACGCGTAACTAAAACAGCAGCTTAGCGCTTTTGAGTCAGTTCTAGGTTAATAAATGAACATCTTTAGTGCTTCCTATACCGAACGACCCTGTGCCAGTATGCAAAAATGTGTCAAAAATTGTCCTAGATGAGAATAATAGAAGGCTTTGCTAAGGTTTTCTTGATCTGAGGCAATTTTTGTTTGTTAATTGGCTTAATTGATCTAATTAAGAGTAAATATTGTGGAACTTTTACAAAATGGCCCGAAGGATGGCCCTGTTTATCTATTTGCCCATGGTGCGGGTGCGGATATGAATTCAGAGTTCATGACGCAAGTTGCTGAAAAACTTGGCGAAAAAGGAGTTCGAGTAGTTCGCTTTAATTTTCCTTATATGATTAAACGTGCGGAAGATGGTAAACGACGTCCACCGGATCGTGCCCCTAAGCTGTTAGCCGCCTACGAAGAAGTTATTCAACATCTAGGCTGTCCGGTTGTTATCGGTGGGAAATCTATGGGAGGACGAATGTCATCGATGCTATTAGCTGACAATGCATTACGCCCTGAGGAAGACCGATTAGCGATATTGGGGAGTGCTTGTCTAGGCTTTCCATTTCACGCTCCAGGTAAAGAACCTAAAGATCGTTTAGACCATCTTGAGGCTTTAACTCAGCCACTATTAATCGTGCAGGGCAGTCGAGATACGATGGGTACTAAAGAAGAAATCATTGACTACATAAATGAAAAGCGAATCAGCTCGTCCATTCAAATGGCATGGCTAGAAGACGGAAATCATGATTTAAAGCCGAGAAAAGTATCAGGTTTCAGCCACCAAGAGCACATTGAAAGTGCCATCGAGCAGGTGGCTGAATTTGTATTTAAATTACAGCGCTAAATTATGCGGTTAGCACAGTGATTTTTTCTGATGTGGTTAAAATTGGCTGAATGGCGGCAATGACCTTGCGGCGCTCTTCAGACCCTTGCCACTTCTGCCAAGAAATTAAATTACTCCAGTTGGTAATAATGACTCTGTGGTTCTCATCATTGGCATCTTTGAAATTGGCTCCAGAAATATAACCCGGTGCTTCAAGAATCGCACGCAAAGTATCTTTAATTGCTGCGTCGTATGTGGATTCCATGTCCTGAGCGATCTTGCGCTCAATAATTACCTTAATCATTGTCCTACCTTAATGAATATTATTAAAAATTGACCCTACAGTTATGTTATAGGGTCTAGGAGAGCATTTTTCAATCGAATAATCAGTAAAGTTAAGTCGGCGGAAATTATGAGTGACGATTCATTTAAAATTATCGGGGCTCATCAACTTAATCCTGCATTAGAATTGATAGTGGGCGCTAATAGTCACAATATCTAAGTCAATATCGACATTGGACAATTTAGTTGAAAAAACACCGGTAGAGTGAGGAAGTACGCCTTCTACATGGTCATAGGTTAACCGAGCCTCAAGTCCTTTAATAATTCTAAATTCTCCACCTAGACTATAGATAGGGAGAACCTTACTCCAATGTTGGTCGTCATCGTCGCGGGATCCGAAGTAACCGTCCAGGTCATCATCATCGTCCCAGGAACTGGAATTCTCGGAATCGGATTCATATTTCTCGGAGTAACTAAAATAGGTATAACCTGCTTTTGCAAATAACGAAAAACGTGTGTGAAATTGAATGTTTATTTTAGGCATGACAGTAAACATAAAATAAGACGAATCTAATAATCTGTCTTGCTTTTTAACCACATCATTGATTTCTACAATCGAACTTTCTAGCCCTAACCAGTCAACGAAATTCACTCCCCAGTAGACCCCGGCTATAGTCGATGCGGGTGATTTTTCATAGCGATTATCGCTATCTTTTGCTTGCGTAGAGTTGCCAGCGAGTGCTCCAACATACCAGCCCTTATTATCGTTGAGCTTAATCAATCGATCATCTGCGGTTGAGCTGAATGATGCAAGTGAGAGGAGAGAGAGCAGGAAAACAGTTGCGTAGTGCATTAAAAGTCCTTGTAAAATGCTGGGTGTGGTTTTGAATCCGCGGCAGATTATGTATATTCAATAGAAATGTCAATAACTGAGCAGATGTTTCTTGAATACACTTTGAATAACAGGCAATAAAGCGATCACGAAAAATAAACTCCCCGTCACTAGCATGGTGACATAGCCATCTTTGTTCGAGAGAAGCTCATAATAAAATAGCAACTGTTCAATAAGGCTAATTATTAATCCCAAAGCAATTAACGTCGCTTTACTGCAAGTAAGTCGCTTGCCAAAGAATCTTGCAAGACCATAGCCCATTACAGGGAAAAAAGACCAAATCAAAAACACAATCACTGAGAAAACGATGGTTAGTGGTGGAATGTTGGCCTTGTAAATGACTTGGGCAACGGGAAAGCTCTGACCGAGCAAAAATCCTAAATACAAAAACGGCATAAATCTCTCTTCTGCTTTAATGTAATGGCTGTGCTGATGACTAATTGAACCCAGTTTATCCTTCTAAAACTTCATTGGCTGAATCTATATCAATATTTAAAACACTAAAGCTAGATATCAGTTCATGCCTGACTTTTAACAATCTAAGCGAGAGAAATCGCTTCTATTTCAGCATATATTGGCGTAAGACTAATAGAGTGCCCTGATATGCGGAGGTGAAAGTGAAAGATAAGTTTCTGACATTATGTTTATTAATGTCTGTTTTCTTTCGTGCCGAAGCCCTTGTACTTGCCAATGGTGAGTGGCCTCCGTTTTTATCGCAACAGCTTCCTGAGTATGGTTTTGCCTCGCATATTGTTACCGAATCTTTTAAGCGAGTTGGGATAAATGTTGAATATGAGTTTGTGCCTTGGAAGCGGGCCGAAACTAAGGTTAAGCATGGACAAATCGATGGTTCTTTAGTTTGGTCTAAGCAGCCTGAGAGGGAAGAGTTCGCTTATTTCAGTGAGCCGGTATTACAACTAAATGAAGTATTATTCACCTTGAAAAAGCGACCATTAGAATGGCAAGAGATCGAAGATTTAAATGGCTTGGATTTAGGCTTAGCATTGGGTTCAACTCCTGGTGTCTTTAAGCAGGCGATTAAGGAAGGAAAGGTTTCCTTGATCCGCACCAAAGACATTGAATCCAGTTTTAAAATGTTATTGAGAGGCCGAATCGATGCTTGTCCCGTCATCGACTCTGTCGGGCATTATTTGCTAAGAACAAAGTTTAGCAAGATGGATCGTGAGAAAATCATAAGTTCGGTGAAAAGCAGTGACGTAGTTTATTATCGCTTAATGCTGACTAAAGCCGATGTGAATAATGCGCGGTTAATCGCTAAGTTTAATCAAGGACTAAAAATGTTAAAAGATACTGGGCGCTATGCGGAATTGGAGAAAGATTTTTATCTGGGGGTGTATGACTAAAAACTAGTGTAATTAAACACTATTAATTCATTAATTTTGCCAATTGTATGGCCAAATCAGGGTCTTGAGTCATCAAAGGCTTAAGCTTTTCATTGGGCAGCCATATCACTTCAACCAGAGTTTCAGCGCGATAGCTGGCAGGACTTAGACTGTTTAATAGTGTTAAGCTGGCGAATGTTTCACCAGGCCCTTTAATATGGCGTTGTAAATTATTATTATTGGTTTTTAAGGTAGCAATACTTCCTCGGCTAATGATACCTATTTTATTTAACAATTTTCCTTGCTGCTTAATCACTTGCCCTTGTTCAAATAAATCGTGTTCAATCATGGCCACCAACTTTTCTTGCGTATTCTGACAAAGGTTTTTTGCCCATGGGATTTGAGTAATTATTTTTTGTTGTTGATCATAATCGAAGTGAGAAATATTCTGCAGTGCTTGCATGCGGCTTTCAACATTTGAAAGTAAGCGCTGTGCTTCTGGGGTATCAAGAACGGCTTGTTTCAATAGCTGACTAATAATACTTCGCTCGCGATTTAATAATAACCGAATGGCTGCTTGAGATTGCAGCTGTTGAATGATTTCAGGGAAGCTTTCACGTAATGATTCAATCCATTGCTGAGTCATGTGTTTATTGTCAGCGACAAGTTTATGTACGGCTAGCGCCGCCTCTGGATTAGGGGCTAAAGATGCAATGTGACTATTAAGAGCCTCTTGAGCTTGGATAAAGCCACGGGCAATATCGTAGCCTAAAGCTAGGCGGTCGAAATACAAATGCAGAAGTATTTGATTGATAAAAGGGTTGTGACGAAGGTATTCAAATATATGAGGGATTTTCCAGCTCTGAAATAATTCTGGTCTAGGGCCAATGCAGGGCTCACCATCCAGTGCATGCTCAACCGCCTCGACTAAACGCTTGGTTGCATGTTTACCCAGCGTACCTTGTTCAAACTGACTCCAATAATCTTTGCGTTCAGTCTCAAGTAAGCGTCGTTGAAAAGCGGTGGCCATATCCTGTGGTGTAATTTCTTCATGGCTTTTGATTTCATTAATCCCTTGCAGCTGGCTTTGATGTTTTACTAGAGTCCAGTTTGCGCCTTTTAGGAATTGGTTCTCCATCATGTTAGGCAGTAGGGCATTGAGTTCAATGCTGATTTTATTTTGAGCCTTATCAACGGTAGCTTGTTTGGCAGGGGGTAAAGCGCTGAGCCCTAATAGTTTTAAAACCAGCCCCATTGTGCTGCCATTAATTAAAATAGTCAGTACAACAATACCTGCGCATAGAAATAAAATGGTGTCTCCTAAAGCTTTAGGGATTAAATCATCGGCGGCTACGGTGAGGGCCAAAGCTAAGGATACGGCGCCTCGCAGTCCACCCCACCAAAGGACGATCGCTTTCTCTCGATTAATACCAATTCCAATGCGCTTCAGTAAAGGGATGAAAACGGTGATGGAAATACCTCGTATAACCAATATACCCAGGTATAAAACTCCGAGTGCTTGCCAGGCTAGAGGATCATCCAGTGGTACGCGAATAGCGACCAAGATTCCGACCAGTAAAAAAATTAATGTATTGGCTATGTGAGCCATCATTTCCCAAAAGTGGTGTAGAAAACCGGTTACTTCAGGGCTAATGCGAGTGCGGCCGATGCTAGCCATTGCAAGGGCGAAGGCGACAACTGCAACGACACCCGAAACGTGTAAGGTCTCAGCAAGGAAAAAAACAGCATAGGCAAAAGCAATCGTTAAAGTAATTTCAATCATTGGGTCATTGAAAATTCTATCTAACCAGAAAATACACAATAAGGCGGTTATGAAGCCAATAATTAAACCCAGAGTCACAACATAAAAGAATTCACCGCCAATGCTCAATGCGCTCATCGATATTGCATTAGATTGAGTTATATCAGTCACGACCCAAGCATAAAATAAGGAGAAGAATACGATGGCTGTGCCGTCATTCAACAGCGATTCACCTTCAGCAAGGTTTCTAATCGTTTTCGTGAACTCACTTCTTTTAATAATGCCACTACGGCGACGGGATCCGTTGCGCTGATTAAGGCGCCGAACATTAAGCAGAGTGTCCAGTTCCAATCCCAAGGAAATGCCCATTTAGCTAATCCAGCTGTTAATCCTGTTGCGAGCATCAGACCAGGTACTGCCAGAATGGCAATTTGTAAGAACATACGACGAAATAGGTGCACCTCCATAGCGAAGGCACTTTCAAAGATAAGGGTTGGTAAAAAGATAAATAGAATTAAATGGGGACTAATATCGGCAATTAGGTCTAATGTTTGAATCAGAGTGGCTTGCTGCAAAAATTCAGAACGGTGTAATAGACCAATACCTATGCCGAGAATCAGGAGCGCGACCGTATAAGGAACCTGACTGCCCTTGAGGGTAAAGCGAACGATGGCACCAATAATCAATGCCAGTATGACAAATAATAGGACTAATAAACCGGTTTCAAAGTGCATAACCCGCCTCAAAAATGGCAGCGTCTACTATTAATATTAGAAGCAAAGTCACGTTATGAGTGGGTTAATGCTAAAGTATGGGGAATTAACTGAGTGTCAGATATACCGATGTTGATCTGGGTCTAGGATTATTTAGTAAACATCTGTATGCTGACCTCTGAATTTAAGAGGTTTTGCCCAAATTATGTTGTCGATTTTCCGTTATTTTTTACTTGCCTGTCACTTTGTGGTCAGTTCTCTGGTGGGTTTTAGCATTATCATTTTCCGACCATTTCATCACAGTAATAGTCGCATTTTGGCGCAGATCTACTCTCAAATTGGACGCCGCATAATTGGCGTGAAAATTATTCACGAGAATGCGGAAGTGATGAAAAACCATGAGCCCTGTGTTGTGGTTGCTAATCACCAAAGTAATTGGGATTTGTTCATCGTCGGCTCAATTGTGCCAAAGCGCATGGTGAGCTTGGGTAAAAAAAGTTTAAAATGGATGCCGTTCTTTGGCCAGGTTTATTGGTTAGGTGGCAACATCTTGGTTGATCGTGGTAATCGAAAAAAAGCGATGGAAGCCATGGCAACAACTAAAAAGGCATTGACTACGAAAGATACGTCAATCTGGTTTTTTGCCGAAGGCACCCGTAATCATGGCAAAAATATGCTGCCGTTTAAGAAAGGTGCTTTTGTGACAGCAGTGAATGCAGGAGTTCCTATCATCCCTGTGTGTACCAGCAGCTACTTGGATGGCTTTAGCCTTGATCGTTTAAATAATGGCACAGCTCGTATGAAAGTATTGCCGCCAATAGCGACTAAAGACTTAACCCTCGATGATGTTGATCAATTGATGTTAGATACTCATCTAGCGATGATGGATGGCATTCAGGCATTGGACGAAGCAAATCAATCTTCGAGCTGATAGCTCGAGATAATTTCTTGATAACGCCCACTTTTTTTCAACTTTTTGAGTCCCGTATTGAAGGCATTAATTAAAGCCTGATGTTCGGGATTACTTCGGTTAGCGGCTAAGAAAACTTCTTTATCAGTAAGGGGGTTGTCGACAAAGCTGATTCTGTCTTGCCAGCTTGGAATATGCCGATCTAGCATAAATCGCATTACATAATGATCATCCAAGGTTAAATCAATTCTTCCTGCTATCAAATTTCGAATGTTATTGAGCAATGAATCGGACTCGATGCGTTCTACGCTCTTCGCCTGTAAAAATGCTGTCTCGTATTGATAACCTAGAATCGTACCAATCCGTTTTCCCTGCAAACTGTTTATACCTTCGTAATTGAATGTTGAGTTTTTGGCCTTAATAAAGCGAATCTCGCTTGAAAAAATTGGTTTACTATATTGTAAGTAAACATTTCGCTCCTCTGTATACCAAGCACCAATTAATAGGTCAGCCCTTTTATTTTTAATCATATCCATAGCTCTTGCCCAAGGCACAAATGTAACTTGTAGGTCATAGCCTTGTGAAAGTAAGGCGGTCCGAGCGATTTCACTAATAAGTCCCTGTGTTGCACTCTCTGGGTCTAATAAAACAGGCCAAGGATCCGTGACAGCGGAGATTACTCGCTTATCAGCAGAAGCTAAGGTAGGAATTAATAATAGTAATACAATGGTGTATAGAAACTTCATAGCGCTCCTTATATTAAAGAAAGGATAGTTGCTGATTAATAATTGGTTAAACTGCCTGCAAGAAAGTCAGCTTCAGCTTTAGCTGTTTAGATTAGCTTTTTTAGGGAAATAGAGATTTGCTGGCTAATCTTAGTATTAATGGGCAAAAGCGTTGAATGCGAGGGGATAAATGCCAATGTTTTGGGGGACTCATCCAGCACAGTACTTTGTTAGGTATGTTGTACATTCATTAGTATTGGCTTTAATGTTGTTATTCTCTTCACTTTCCCTAGGACAGGGGATTAGCCCGAATGTTGAAGTGGTTTCCTTGCAGAAAGGAGATCAAATTCAGTTGTTAGGTCATGCTCGGTTATTAGAAGATGTCGAAGGCAGCTTCAGTTGGCAGCAAGCTTTAGCTCAGAATGAGTGGCTTGATATCAAGAATAATGATTTAAATTTAGGGATTACAGACAGCAGTTATTGGTTTCAGGTTAATTTCACCTATTCAGAGCCACAAACCCGAGTTTTTCAAATTGCCTATCCTTTATTAGATCATGTTGATTTTTATCTTATTGCTCAAAACCAACTTATTAATCACGAAGCGACAGGGGATCATTGGCCTTTAAGCTCTAGAGCAATTCAAGATAAAGATTTTGTATTTTCTCATTATCAAGAAGATGATCAGGTATTGACTTTATTGCTTAGAGTCAAAACACAGGGGACAATGGTATTGCCACTGAATAGTGTCAATATTGAACTTTATGCACAAAATAAAACCATAGAGAATATTGCCTATGGCATCTATTTTGGTATTACGTTTGCCATGTTTTTGTACAATTTCATGTTGTTTATTTACTTAAAAGATCGTACTTACCTTTATTATTGCGCCTTCGTTTTCATCATTTTTATCAGTGCTATTAGTTATACTGGGCATGGATTTTACTGGCTTTGGCCGGAGCATAGTCAACTAAATACATTCATGGCACCCTTGAGTGCCGCCCTCGGTTTTCTCGCTGCAACCTTATTCATTGGCAGTTTTCTACAAATGAAAAAAAGAGGGGAGCAAGGTAGAAAAGTACTCGGCGTCAGTATCGCATTATCAATATTAGTCATATTAGCTTCCATATTATTAAGCTACTCGATGAGCATTAAAGTAATTGCTTTAGTTCAGCTTATATTAACCGCTGTGTTTCTAACTTATTCGATAAGTTTATGGCGTAAGGGAGTATTGGAGGCCAAGTATTTCACCCTAGCTTGGATATCTTTCATTATTGGCAATATGATCAGTTCGACTCGTGTTCTTGGTGTCCTACCTTCGAATAGTTTTACGGTTTACGCTAACTTATACGGTAATGTCATCGAAATGCTCATGTTATCGATGGGGCTTGCTTACCGCTTCGAAAAAATGCGAGAAGTGCAGGCAGGCTTATCAAGAGAGTTACGATTAGCACAGCAAGATGCCATTAAAAATTTAGAGAAATATCGTGATCTATTTCAATATTCACCGGTTGGCTTGTTTCAGTTTGAGCGAAAATACAATCAGTTTCAAACCAATAAAAAAATTAATTTCCTTATGAGTAAAGGGGAGGACGTTCGAGAATTTTTAAAGAATACATTAAGTTTTGGCGATTATAAGAATTTAATTAAGCTTGGGGAAATAAAAGATCGATTGCTAAAAATGGATGGTGATCGTTTTTATAGTTTGTCGCTATTCACTAAAAAGGACCACCTTGGTAAGGTGGTTGAAATAGAAGGAACCTTGTTAGATATTAGTGAGCAAAAGCAAGCTGAAGTGATTAGGATTGATAGTGAAAAAGAAAAATTAAATACATTAACTCAATTAGTTTTTGGTATATCGCATCAGTTTAATACGCCTTTGGGGGTAATGGTTGCGACAGATGAGCTGATTCAGGAGAGTTTAACGTCTATTATTCGTGATATTGAGCAAGGGCAATTAAAGAAAGGCGATCTAATGCAAGTGCTTACTAACATGCAAGATGCATTATCATTATCTTCGACAAATACCCATATTATGGCCGCTATCTTAAAAGACTTACGTTATAGCATTAATACACGCAGCCAATTAAATTTGTCAGACATTAAAACGGCGACGCTGTTTGAAGACTTATTTGGTTATTTCAAATCACAACTTAGCGAGCAAGGTAAAGAATGTGATTTGAACATAAACATAATGACGAATGGAGTTGACTTAATCACGAGTGATTACGATATCCTTTCTGATGCTATATTACGGTTATTTTCTAATAGTTATAATCACGCTTATAGTGAATATGCATCATTAGGAGAAATTACAATACGCCTAGAGCAAGATGAGCGTTTTTACTTTATAGAATATTTTGATGATGGACGCGGTTTGGAAGAAGCAGAGCGCGATAATATTTTTATTCCATTCTTCACAGGTAATAGTCGAAAAAAAGACAACTCAGGTTTGGGCATGTATATACTCCATAATCAAATAGTGAAGGTAATGCAGGGTAAAATTGAACTATTGTCACCAGTAAAGGGTTTTGGTTTGGAAATCCAATTGCCCAAGCACTATGATAAGACCGGTGATAATAGTTTAACAACTTAACGTCTTTCAAATCCCTCCAGCCAAGATGGAAAAATCTGCATCTTTTTGTCTCGTCGATTTAGTTGCTTAAGATCTGAAAAGGCCAGAGTACAAGTTTCAATTCTTTTTCTCGATAAAGAACGACTAAAGAATAATTCACCTAAGGTAAACGCTTGAGATTCAGCAATAATTGATAACTTATTATGCCCCAGCCATTTTCGTGCGAGAGGCCCTGGTATAGCGGCAATAAAAACATCACCATGAAGCAGTAAGGACATAGCACCTAAATAATTTCCTGTTTCATAAACCTTATCTTTTGCTTGCTGAATCCCGGCATTGGCCAATAATTTTAATACCTGCTCGCCGCCTAAATAGGATTGCTGAGAAATGATGGCTAAGCGCTCACCTTCAACACTGCTTAAATTTTTAAGGCTCGTACTGCTTTTGACCAAAATGGTAATTGTTAATGGTTGGTGATCTAGGGCGTATGCTTTCATTAATCGTAGGTAGGCTGGCTGATCGTTTGTAATAGGCTGTGTAGTAAAATAAATGTCGCTATTAATTTGGCTATTTATATCAATATCCTTAGGGCCCTTTGTTAATACGCGTATCTCACAATCTTGCTGAGCCATATAGTTCTCAAATTGAGAAATTGCATTAGGGCTTAAGCGTCCACCTTCGGATAAATCTAAACGCAAGCCAAGGGGCATCGCTTTCACAGCTCCAGAGCTTGCTAAGCAAATCAGCACTAAAAGAACGTTAAGTATATAGATGGGCATTGTTTTTAAGCCATGTTATCTGAATTTAAACAATCTACTGCAGTCACTGCTTTCCTTCTTGATGCGTATCAAGGAGAAAGTAATTTAATTACCAATCTGATTTTTCTTAATCTATATCAACTTTTATAAAACCATATCTAGTATCTTGAGTTTGTCATTAGTACTACATATAGTGATTTATTCATCTTTTATACGTGGGTTATTCCAAGGGATAAGGTTATGAGCGAAGATTTAATCGGTGATCAGTTGGTTAATTTAAACAAGGAAAGGCAAGAGAAACCGCTTGAGGGGGCGGAATCTTTTGTATTACCACTGCAAGATGCGTCCATGGACATTTGGGATAGCAAGTACCGACTAAAGTCTGCTGATGGCAAGTCACTAGATCAAGATATTGAGGCGACATTTAAACGTGTAGCGAAAGCAATATCGGACGTTGAGAAGAATAAAGCGCTACAAGTAAAATGGCAGAAAAAGTTTGAGTGGGCCATGCGTTGGGGAGCAATTCCTGCGGGTCGAATAATGTCGAATGCAGGTGCTGCAGAGCACAAGCCGGCAACATCGACAATTAATTGTACGGTATCCGGCATCGTTGAGGATTCGATGCGAAGTATATTGGATAAGGTGCAGCAGGCAGGGTTAACCCTTAAAGCGGGGTGTGGTATTGGTTATGAGTTTTCAACTCTGCGGCCAAAAGATGCCTTTGTAAACGGCGCAGGCGCTTATACATCCGGCCCACTCTCATTTATGGATATCTTTGACAGGATGTGTTTTACCGTTTCTTCGGCAGGAGGGCGACGAGGTGCGCAGATGGCGACGTTTGATGTTTCGCACCCAGATGTTTTAGATTTTATAAAAGCAAAGCGAGAAGACGGACGCTTACGGCAGTTTAATTTGTCGTTATTAATTACCGACGAATTCATGCTGGCGGTTAAAAATAAATCACCTTGGCCGCTGGTATTTCCATTGTGCGAAAAAGAGCAGAAGCGTGAAGCATTGGATTTAACAGATTCCAAGCAAGTCATTTGGCGAGACTGGCCAGTGCAAGAGGATTACTTGGTTAATGATCTAGGGCAAGTTGCTTGTAAAGTCTATCGCACCATAGCGGCCGAAAAATTGTGGAATGTCATAATGAGTTCTACCTATGATTTTGCCGAGCCTGGATTTATATTGATTGATAAAGTCAATCAAATGAATAATAACTGGTTCTGCGAGAACATCCGCGCTACTAACCCTTGCGGAGAGCAGCCACTTCCTCCTTATGGTAGTTGTTTATTGGGGTCTATTAATTTAACGCGATTTGTTGATCGTCCATTTACCGAGCAGGCTCAATTTAATTGGGTGAAATTTAAGCAAGTTGTCGCTATTTTTACCCGAATGTTAGACAACGTTGTAGAAATTAATGGCTTACCCCTATCAGAGCAAGCCCATGAAATTCGTAATAAACGCCGTCATGGTATGGGTTATTTAGGCCTAGGTTCATCAATCACCATGTTAGGCATGCAATACGGTGATGAAGCTTCACAACTTTTCACTGAAGAAGTTACCCGTCAGCTAGCCCTTGTTGGTTGGCAGCAGGGCTTAGCGCTTGCGAAAGAGAAGGGCCCAGCTCCAATTATGGAGGAGCTGTTTGAGCTTAAAAATGCACACTTTCGCCAGCGCCCTGAATTGGCTAGCGATGGTTATAAGCTGGGCGATAAGGTTAAAGGCAAGGTTTTGCACGCTAAATACAGCCGTTATATGCAGCAGTTGAGTGAAGAAGATCCGCAATTAATTAAAGACCTTGAGTTGGTAGGATCGCGCTTTAGCCACCATAGTTCTATTGCACCGACAGGAACAATCAGTTTATCGGTGGCGAATAATGCCAGTAATGGTATCGAGCCCAGTTTTGCCCATCATTATGCCCGCAATATTATAAAGCCAGGGCGTAAGACCAAGGAAAAAATTGACGTTTATTCTTACGAGCTACTCGCATATCGAGCTAAATTGGGGTTAGCCGAAGGAGAGAGAGTGGGAAGTGAGCTGGATTTGCCCAATTATTTTATTACTTCAGATGCCGTAACTCCACAGCAGCATGTAGATATACAAGCCGCAGCGCAGAAATGGATAGACTCTTCTATATCTAAAACAGCCAATGTACCCAGTGATTATCCATTCGAAAAATTCAAGCATATTTACCAATACGCTTACGACAAATCTCTTAAAGGCTGCACAACCTTTCGTTTTAATCCTGAGGTTTTTCAGGGCGTACTCGTGCAAGAGAAAGATCTCGAAAATACCCTATATAAGTTCACCTTAAGTGACGGCCAGGTTGTAGAGCTAAAAGGGAATGACATGGTGGAATACGATGGTGAAACTCATAGCGCTGCCAATCTTTACGATGCTTTGAAAGAAGGCTATTACGGCAAGTTATAACGGAATTAAGGAATAATAAAATGTTGAAAATTGATAAGAAAATAACGGCTTATGAGGTCGTTGATCTGGAGTCCGTGAAGCTTGCCCAGCATAACGCTGGTCAAGGTCAAAGCGCTGAGACTGATATTGAACAAATGCATGAGAGCCTCAAGCGTCCAGAAATGCTATTGGGGTCGACTTATAAAATCAAACCTCCAATGGCAGACCACGCATTATATGTGACGATTAACGACGTGGTACTAAATCCAGATACCGAGCACGAGCTGCGTAGACCCTTTGAAATGTTCATTAATTCCAAGAATATGGATCAGTTTCAATGGATTGTAGCTTTAACCCGGGTCGCTTCGGCCGTATTTCGTAAAGGCGGGGATGTCACCTTCTTAGTTGAAGAATTCAAAGCGGTATTCGATCCTCATGGGGGTTACCTTAAGAAAGGCGGAATCTACATGCCTTCTCTTGTGGCTGAGATTGGCCATGCCCTTGAAAAACATTTAATTATGATTGGATTGATGAAGCCTGCTAAAATCCCTGCCCATCAGCAAAAGATACTGGATGAGAAGCGCGCTCAGTTTGAATCCGCTAATGAATTAGCCAATCAGGCCGGGCAATCTTCACAAGGGGACTTTCCCGAAGAAGCTAAAATCTGCAAGAAATGCCACACTAAAGCAACAATTTTGATGGACGGTTGTTTAACCTGCCTAAACTGTGGCGACTCTAAATGCGGCTAGCTTAGTATCTTATTGCGCTATTATTTAAAGGTGCCGTTATTCATTAAGCATCAAGTTAAAGAGTTAACGTAAGAAGATTATTATGGATATTGAAAATATACGCCGCGAATATATGAGAGATGGTTTGAAGCGCAGTGAGCTACAAGCCGATCCTATGCAACAGTTTGACCAGTGGCTCTCTATCGCCACGAGAACCTCCATGTCAGATCCCACTGCGATGAGTGTCGCGACTGTGGGGGAAAACGGTATGCCATCATTGCGAACGGTATTGTTGAAATACTACAATGAAAAAGGCTTTGTTTTTTTTACCAACCTCGATAGCCGTAAAGCCCGAGAATTAAAACAGAATAATAAGATATCTCTGCTATTTCCTTGGACCGACCTAGAGCGTCAAGTCATCATTACTGGCGAGGCTGAATTTGTCTCGACGGCGGAGTCGATGAAATACTTCTTGAGTCGCCCTAAAGATAGCCAGATTGCCGCCTTAGCGTCACATCAAAGCCGCCCAATCAACTCGCGGGCAATGCTTGAAGAGAAATTTTTGCAGTTAAAGAATAAATTCAAAACGGGTGATATTAGCTTGCCTTCTTTTTGGGGGGGAGTTCGTATTAAACCCGTTCAAATAGAATTCTGGCAGGGGAGAGAAAACCGTCTACACGATCGTTTTATGTATACCAAGGATGAACGGGGTGAGTGGAGTGTTGAACGCCTTGCGCCTTAGTTTCAATCTAGGGCAAAAGACAAGAGAATATTAACCACAGAGAGCACAGAGGAAAAGATAAATTAATTATGAGACAACTTATTGTTTTTAAATTTATTTTCTTCTCTTTCTCTGTGGTTAATCGCTTCTAGTCATTACTTAATTCCGTGTTGTTGCATCACTTCTGTGTATTGCTTATCCGTGCCGTTAATATGATTAATCAGCCAATTGGTTAAGTAGGTACTCACTTCATTTAAGCTATCGTGGCCTTCGCGATTATATAAGCCAACAAACTCTTCGACTTGAGCAATCATTCGTTCATGCTGCTTTTTATGCTCTTCAAAATCGTCATAGCCTGCTTCTTGCATCATGTCTTCTTCGCGTGAAAAATGAAAACGCGTATATTCAACTAACTGCCCTAGCGCCTGACGTTCAAATTCTGCGCTGGTATCGTACTCGTAAGCAGTTTTGAATTGATTCAATAAATAGATCAATCGTTTATGGTCGTCGTCGAGAGATTGAATGCCAACGCTGTATTCTTCTTTCCAGATGATCGCGTCGTTTTTAAAGTATTTTTTGTAAGCAATAGGAATAAGGAAAAGGACGGCAATTAAAATCCACGGGATCGGATTATCTAAGCCGATAAGAAATCCTAAACCAATCGCAACGATAATTAATCCTATTAACACAGCAAATACTAAAGCGTTTGATCGTTTGTTCATAATCTACATCCAACTCATCAGTCAAAAAATAAAAGTTCTAATTGAGCATAAGCTTTACATAAAAGAGTCAATGCAACAGGGTTTTACGATTTATTATTGAGTTAGATCAACAAAATAAAAATTGTTTTATTCTCAGCTTAATCAATTGACTGAAGTCATTATTTTACTTTTAAAATCAACCATAGTGTCCGTCAAGCAATGTAAAGAAAAACAGCATATTGCTTTTTTTTTATTGTGTTTACCTTTATAGCACTGGAGAGAGTGTCTTATGAAAAAGATGAAGTTTGGTATTTCTACAATTGGCTTGGCCATCGGTATGGCAACTGCAGGTTTGAGTTTTTCTGCAGCAGCGGGCGGTCCTACATTAACGGAACAGGAATTCGAAAAAGCGAATTTAATGTATTTCCAGCGTTGTGCTGGTTGTCATGGTGTATTGCGTAAAGGTGCTACGGGTAAAAACCTAGAGCCTAAATCGATGCTTAAGAAAGGTCAGGCACGCTTGGAAAAAATTATTTCCTACGGTACTGAAGGCGGCATGAATAACTTTGACGATATCTTCTCTAAAGAAGAAATTGCCGACCTTGCTACCTACATTCAAATGGAGCCACCGGTTCCACCTGAAATGTCTCTTGAGCAAATGCGTTCGCATACAAAAGAATATATTGCACCTAAAGATTATCCAACTAAGCCATTACATGGCCGTAACTGGAAGAATTTCTTCGTTGTTATCGAACGTGACGCAGGTAAAGCAGCCATCATTGATGGCGATACTAAAGAAGTGATCACTCACATCAATACCGGTTATGCGGTACACGTAATTAAAGGGACTGAGAAGCACAAGAAAGACACTGCAAAAGACATCGGTCGTTTCTGGTACACGATTGGTCGTGATGGCAAAGTGAATAAAATCGATCTATGGCAAACTCCAGATAAGATGTTGGTTGCTGAAACCAAGATGGCTTATGACGCACGTGATATCGCAGTTTCTGGTGACGGTAAATACGTTATTGCCGGTGGTTACTGGCCTGCGCATTTCGTGATCATGGACGCTGTAACATTAAACCCACTTAAAGTTGTTACTACTCGTGGTTACAACACAAAAGGTGAGTACGTTAAAGAAGCACGTGTAGCTGCGGTTTACACTTCTCCTAACGAATCTGAGTTTACTGTTGCTGTTAAAGAAACAGGTCAAATGTTGCAAGTTGATTATTCAGATCTAGATAACTTAACCATTACTAGTATTGCATCTTCTGAGTTCTTACATGACGGCTTCTACGATCCAACAGGTCGTTACTTCCAGATCGCGGCTAACGCGTCAAACAAGATGGTTGTTGTTGATACCAAGACTGGCAAATTAGAAGCGCAAATCGATGTTGATTCATTACCTCACCCAGGTCCAGGTGCTAACTGGATTGATGAGAAGTGTGGCCCTGTTGGCGGTACAACTCACCTAGGTACAGGTCTAGTATCTGTATGGGGTAACGATCCGATTGGTCATAAAGATCAAGCATGGAAACTTTGCTACGAAGTTGAAACTGATGGTGCTGGTGCGTTCATTCGTACTCACGAAACTTCAGACTACGTTTGGGCTGATCAGCTTAAGCACCCTGAGCCAGAAGTTCAGCAGTCTGTACAAGTTTTCGATAAGAAAACTCGTGAAATCGTTAAGACTATCCGTGTAACTGAAGAAGAAGGTAAAGCTGCTCTTCACATGGAATTCAACAAAGACGGTAGCGAAGTTTGGGTTTCTGTATGGAACCGTTCTGATAACAAGAACCCAACAGGTGAGATTGTTGTTTATGATGCGAAAACTCTTAAAGAGATCAAGCGCATTAAAGGCTTAACGACTCCTACTGGTAAGTTCAACGTTTATAACCGTATGAATCATAAAACTTAGTGTTTGATTAAGCGTGATAGGGCAAGGAACTCCTTGCCCTTTTTAACAAGGGCCTATTTATGAAACTTCTATTTATAAAACTCCTAAGGCCTATGTAGTACCCTTGATGGCGAAATTATTATGACTGATGATAGAGCGACTGAAGAAATTGTTCATAAGCCTAGTTTTTTTAATAGACGGCTAGCGCTGGGCAGTACCATAGCAGGTGCTGTTATATTTTTTATTGTAGGTGTCGTATTTTGGGGTGGTTTTAATACCGCAATGGAAGCGACTAACCAGATGGAATTTTGTATTGGCTGCCACGAAATGGAAGCTAATGTTTATCAAGAATATTTACCCACTATTCATTATTCGAACCGTACTGGTGTACGAGCGGGCTGTCCTGACTGCCATGTGCCACGCCCGTGGATACATAAAATGGTGCGTAAGATCCAAGCCTCGAAAGAAGTCTTCTCTTGGTTAACCGGTAAAATTGATACAAAAGAAGAGTTTGAAGATCACCGCTTGGAAATGTCTAAGAGTGTTTGGAATGCAATGAAGACAACGGATTCTCGCGAATGCAGAAACTGTCATACCATTGATTCAATGAATCCAGAATTTCAAAAGCCTCGTGCGCGTAAGCAGCATATGAATGCGTTTAAAGAAGGCCAAACTTGCATCGATTGCCACAAAGGCATTGCACACAAGAGTGTTCGTCATCAGTTGTCTGACGAAGAGCTGGAAGAACTTGAAAAACCCAATCCGGAGTACATTCGTGAAATTCCACAGATGTATATCGATGGCTTAGCGCGCATTGAAGAGAAAGAAAAAGCAAAAGCAGCTGAAGATGCAGCTGAAAAATCAGCGGCAAAAGAAAAAGAGCAGAAAGCCATTGATAATGCGATTAAAGAAGCGCTAGAGACTTACAAGCAAGAAAATGCCCCTGCCAGTAAGAAATCTCCAGGCAAAAAAGCCGAAGCCTCAGCGTCGAATATCAAGGTGAATTGGTCGAAAGCTAATAGTCGTGAGATTACGATCTTTTATCCAGGACAGACTTCAATTGAATGGATTCTTAATGGTCGCGATCATGGTGGTGCACGTCCGTTTACTAAAGGGGGAGATCGTTGCGTAACCTGTCACGATAAAGAGACAGCGGATATGGGCGCTAAAATCGTTAGTGGAGAGACTGCTGAAGAATCACCTATCGCAGGCAAGCGTGGCAGTATTCCTGTTATGGTTGATACGACTTACGATTCTGACTATCTCTATATGCGTTTTAGTTGGGCTGATGGCGATCATGTTCCAGTACCGTTTGTTGAGGGTGGCAAGATGGATCCTGAGAACCCTATGAAGTTAGCTGTGATGTTTGCTAACGATAATGTCGAGTACGCTGATCGTGCCGGTTGCTGGGGAACCTGCCACCATGATGCGAAGAATATGCCTCATGCTCCAGATGCTAAAACTCTTGAAGGGAGTGAATTTTCTAAGCAGATTAATTTGGAAGACGGGGTAACTAAGTACCTAAAAGAAACCCGCACTAAACTTGAAATCAAAGGCCGTCGTGGTAAAAAGAAAGGGGGTTGGGACAAGCTTAAGTCTGAAGATAAGTTAAAGAGTTTGATGGATGAAAAAGCGTATATGGACATCGTTCGCTACAAATCAGGCCAAGCGATTGTCGAAGATGGACATATCTCTGCGGATCGTAACATGGCGGGTGGTCAAGGCGCTGAGTTTGATGCCAAGCTTAAGAACGGTACTTGGTCAGTGATCATGAAACGTAAGCTGGTATCTGATAAGCAAGGTGATGTGAATATTAGTAAGGAAGGTTTGTACAACTTCGGTTTTGCAATCCACGATGATTATACTAACTCTCGTTTCCACCATGTATCACTAGGCTACAAGCTAGGATTGGATAATGACGAGGCCGAGCTGAATGCAGCTAAGCAATAATCTGCAATAATAAACGTGTTAAGCGAGATTGAGGCATTTAATGGCAACATTAAGTGCCTTTTTTATACGTGCCTGTTAATGGATATTTTTTTGCAAGCCACTTTATCGATAGTTGCTTCTAATCAAGGTAAATGTTCGCAAGTTCTTTAAACTACAAAAAGTTGAGTACAGGCTAGTGGTTGAAAAGGAACTAGAAAAGATGCTGAAAGCAGGCGTGAAACTAACCTTGATGGTTGTGAGTTTGTTAAGCAGTCTTGGCGTGAATGCAGAGATTATTCAGGTAGAGATTAAAAAATTTAAATTCATCCCTCAGCAATTAACCATTAATGTGGGTGATACGGTTGTTTGGACCAATAAGGAAAAGCGTCAGTATCACAGTGTTTGGTTCAAAGAAGCCGGTGATAAAGAACCTGATTACTTTTTTCCCGGTGAGCTTTATCAGCGGACGTTCAATCTAGTTGGAACTTTTAACTATTTATGTGGCCCCCATCCTAAAATGACAGGGGTTATCCATGTTGAAAAAAAATAGAGACTGTATGAATAATAAAATCATTTCTACTGTATCAGTATCGTTTGCACTATTAGCCTCGATATCAATGCAAGGCTGTAGTGGCCACCCAGGCGCTGGGCATTGGGAATCCAGTTTGCAATCAACGCATTTAGAATATTCAAGCTCACAATACAGTGCATTAGAAGCTGAGTTCGATGGTAAGGGGACATTACATCCTAATCAGCTCATGCCAAATCAAGAAGGTAAAGAGGATCTCTGGTGCGTATGGCAAGCGAAGACAGCGACTACGTTAGATGTACAATGCGGGGATGGTTCTGCAGAAAAAACGAACTTAAAATTTGAGCTAGTAGTTTCTCAAACAGAAGGTGAACTTTATAATAGTGCTGAGCTGTTACAAGCGGGTAAACTGGTTGCTAGTTTCAATCGTAAAAGGTAATTCTATTACTGAGTTAGGGCCTCAAGAGGGTTCTGAGCGACTCAGTACGACCTTATTGCGTCCATTCGACTTGGCCTCATAAAGTGCTTTATCACAGCGCTCAATCCAAGAGCTCACTTGATCAGAGGCCTTTGCCTCTGATACTCCACCACTGATCGTCACTGCTTGGCCTAGACCATAATCCTGATCTTCAACTAAGGCTCTCAGTTCATCTGCGAGTTTGATAGCGGCCTCTTCGTTAGTTTGATGTAGCAAAACTGCAAACTCTTCGCCACCGTAACGAAATAGGCGATCGCTATCCCTTAATCGGTGTTGGATTGTACTAGTGACTAATTTAAGTACTTGATCGCCAGCCAAGTGGCCATGGTTGTCATTAATCTTCTTAAAAAAGTCCAAATCATAAATAAACAGTGAAACGGGGGTTTTGTAGCGCTGAACCGAATATAAGGCGCGCTTCATTGAGGACTGAAACGTATGGCGATTGTAGGCATGGGTTAACGAATCACGGGTGACTAAAATATTGACTTGAATTAATAATCGATTGATAAAATATGACAGTAAGAACGAAAACAAGCCGACTAAAAGTAAGGAGGAATATATTCGCAACTGAACGGCTATCGGGAAGTGCATGCTAACGACATAGAAAATTGCCGCGGTAAAAATAGAAGCGCTAATGCAAGCGTCTCTTAATTCAAGTACTAGAAAGAAGCTTAATACTCCGACGTATGCCCAATAAATACCGAACTCTGGGTGGAGGTTAGTTACATTGAGTATGGTAACGGGAATGAATAGTACAAACCCACGTCCTTTCCATAGATAGATTCTTTTAAATAGTAAGAAGTAAACAATAATGGCGAAATATACAAAGCCGATTAAGGATATTACACCAGTGGCATAATCCCCACGGAGAAGTTGCAAAATAGCAAAGGTAACCACAGAAAGGCCACCTAACGCATTGAAATATAAGTAAATAGTAGTCTTATATTGCTCTATCTCAGTAATCATTTTAAATTGATCATGACTTCTATGCTTAGGCGTTAGCGGTAATTTGAAGGCCGTTCAATTATTAAGTATAGCGGGGATTTAGCGAGGTAACCAAAGAATCATCAAAGCACAAAAAACCGAGACCCAAAAGACAAATACGGGAAAGCTGATTCCACGCCATTTAACCTTAGTACTCCGTATAGGAGATAAGGCGAATCCACAGCGGCTGCACATCTTATCTTTTATCCCAACCTGACCCTGGCAGTTATCGCATTGTCGCTGTGGAGCTTGTATTTCTGCATTATTTTCTACTTGTTTCATATCAACACATACTTATAAGTAATATTTTCTATGTTGGCAGTTTGCCACAAAACTCCCTGACACTGCGTATTAACCCGTTAAAACCTGATGCTAATCAATAGCCTTTGCGAATAGTTCACTACTATAAGCAGCATATTGTATAAAGTCATAAGCGTGAGGAAAGACTATGACGATTGAAATTGCTGTAAATAATTCTGATGGTAATAAGGCTGACGACCTGTATTACGAGCCTCAGGGTAACGAAGTCGATCTGTTTACCCATGCTTACCAAAACAATCTGCCTGTATTGATTAAAGGCCCCACAGGTTGTGGTAAAACCCGTTTTATCGCCGCTATGGCTGAGAAGCTAGGGCGACCACTTTATACAGTATCGTGTCACGATGATCTCACCGCTGCTGATTTAGTCGGGCGCCACCTAATTGGCCCTGAAGGCACTTACTGGCAAGATGGCCCTCTGACTAAGGCTGTGCGTGAAGGTGGGATCTGTTATCTCGATGAGGTGGTTGAAGCGCGCAAAGATACCACTGTGGTATTACACCCATTGGCGGATGATCGACGCGTATTGCCAATTGAACGTACCGGTGAATATTTAGAAGCCGCTCCAGGATTTATGTTGGTCGTCTCTTACAACCCTGGTTATCAGAACCTTATTAAAGGTATGAAACCCAGTACCCGCCAACGTTTCATGGCGATGAGTTTTGATTACCCAAGCACTGATGTTGAAGCGAAAATTGTGGCTCAAGAAAGTGGTGCACCGATTGAATTGGTTCAGCAACTTGTACGTTTAGGCGCTGCCTTGCGTAATCTAAAAGATCACGATCTGGAAGAAGCCGCATCGACGCGTTTATTAATCTATGCTGCTAAACTGGTGGTGAGTGGTATTGATATTAAGCAAGCCTGCTACGCAGCAATGGCAGAGCCATTATCCGATGATGAAGCGACCGTTGCGGCATTAAAAACAGTCATCGATGCCTGTATTGATGAATAAATCCGTACAAGCGCAAGCATTGTATTTAGCCAATCTGTTGGCTCTGCCCGGATTCTCTTTTTTGTTACTCGCATTCTTGTATCGCCAGCTTGTCTGGCGAGCCGGCGATAAACAAAAAATTCGGGATGCTTTAGATTTGAATTTAGACGACTGCAAAGATCTAAAGCAAAGGCGAATAATTGAAACCAGTATTAGTCAAAAGGAACTCGACCAGTCCCATGCAAAGACGGCCTTTTGGTTATCGGTTATCGGTGGCTGCTGCGTTCTGGGTGGCTGCTCATCGATTTATTTTTTAATGGAAAATGCGACTCAAGCATGGCCCGTGATCATTTTATATTTCACTATTATGCACACCTCATTTGTGATGTGGGGAATGATCAATCTTGCTCGTGCTATGTCCTCTCGCTTGCCTTATTTTAGGGTCGTATAGCCCTTCTAAATCAGACTATTTTAGTCAGTTATAAAACCTTGGCTTAACCCTAAAAACTTGTTCTAAATCAGTGTTTTAACGCTCTAAAATAGAGCGTGATTAAAACCAAGTTTGTAGTCTAAAAATACTTTTCAAATTGCTTGATGTGAGTCATCTAAAAGCTAAGTCAGTGTTATCTCTACGGTTATTTCCCTTTATACTTTTTTCATTCTAAAGAAAAGACGAAAGGCAAAAGTGGAGGCGTTTTAAAAACATGAAAAAGTTATTTATTGTTCTGTTCGTTATGCCCGTTATGTTGGCTCTGCCATTTAATAGTTATGCCGTCTCCCCAGAGCGCCAAGATGAGCTTATGCACTTATTAAAACAAGATTGCGGCTCTTGTCATGGTATGACCATGAAGGGTGGCTTGGGCCCCGCGCTATTACCCGCAACGCTTATTAAAACACCCGATTATATTTTAGAAAACACTATTAAGTACGGCCGTGAAACGTTAGCTATGCCTGCTTGGGATGGCATTTTGAACAGCGTAGAAATTGAATGGTTGGTTGACCAACTGAAAGAAGGAATTGAATAAATGATGTTTAAGAAAAATGTAATAACCGCATTCGTCTGCAATGTTGTTTTATCAAGCGGTGTACTTTTATCGGGTTGTGCACTTTTATCAGAGCCTAGCCAAAGTGTTGAAACCGTTGCTACTGGGGATTTAGGGGTCATCATTGAACGTGCAACAGGCTCGGTGCAAATAGTGAACACCACAAGTCAAACCAGCCTAGCACGTATCGATCAGTTAGGTGACCTTTCTCATGCCTCGATCGTTTATTCCCGTGACGAACGTTTTGCTTATGTATTCGGCCGTGATGGTGGTTTAACAAAGGTCGATATTACCAAGCAACAAATCGATAAGCGCATTATTCAAGGTGGCAATAGTATTGGAGGCGCGATTTCTCAAGATGGCAAATTGGTTGCGGTCTCTAATTATACTCCCGGTGGCGTGCGAATATTTGATGCGCACACATTAGAGTTAAAGTTTGATCTTCCTGCAATTGGCCGCGACGGAAAACAATCTAAAACGGTCGGTTTAGTCGATGCTCCAGGTCATAAATTTGTTTTCAGTTTATTTGATTCGGCAGAAATTTGGTTGGTAGACCTATCCTCTGGAGAGCCTGAAATAACAAAATATTTTGATGTCGGCTTAAAACCTTATGACGCATTAATGAGCCCTGATGGTCGTTATTACATAGCGGGTCTATTCGGTGAAGACGGTATGGCGATGTTGGATTTGTGGCATCCCGAAAAAGGCATAAAACGCATACTGCCAAATTATGGCATGGGAGAGAAGCGTTTACCGGTTTATAAAATGCCGCATTTAGAAGGCTGGGCCATTTCCGGTAACCGTGCCTTTGTGCCCGCAGTAGGGCGTCACGAAGTGCTCGTTTTGAATATGGATACCTGGCAGCAAGAAGCGGCGATTCCCGTACATGGCCAGCCTATTTTTGTTATGGGTCGTCCCGACGGTCGCCACGTTTGGGTAAACTTTGCTTACCCTAATAACGATACGCTGCAAGTGATTGAAACTGAAACGTTGAAAATCATTCATGAGAAAAAACCCGGTAAAGCGGTATTGCACATGGAGTTTAATCCTCGTGGTGAAAAGCTTTGGACCTCCGTGCGCGATGAAAACAAAGTGTGTATTTATGATACCGAGACCTTTGTTGAAGATACGTGTTTCCAAGCGGAAAGCCCAAGCGGTATTTTCTTTACCAATCGTGCCCACATCATCGGTCTGTAACAGGAGAATGAAATGAATCTTTTACAGCAACAACTAATCGATGAATACCAAAAAGGTTTACCGGTAACGTCGCGTCCTTATTTTGATATGGCCCAGCGATTGGGGTGTCTTGAGCAAGACGTAATTGCTGAACTCAAAGATTTGAAAGCCAGTGGCGCATTATCTCGAGTTGGCCCTGTGTTCAATCATAAAAAAGCGGGCGCTAGTACCTTAGCGGCGATGGCCGTGCCAGAAAACGAATTAGCCGCAGTGGCCGAGCGTGTAAACGCATTTGAAGGTGTCAATCATAACTATGCTCGTGAGCATGAATACAATCTTTGGTTTGTTGTGACTGCACCTGACCAAGATCAATTACAAAACAGTCTGAAAGCGATTGAATTGAGTGGCGGCTATAAAGTGATGTCGTTACCCATGGTGAAGAGTTATTTCATTGACTTAGGTTTTAAGGTCAAGTGGCTTCAAAGTGAAGTGGCAATAAATAAAAAGTGGCAGTGATTAGGTTGGAATGAATATGGATGAGATCTCACAATTACGTTTACGCAAAGCGATTCAAAATGGTTTGCCGCTTACCGAACAGCCTTATTTAACCTTGGCTGAAGAGTTAGGGTTAACCGAAGATCAAGTAATGCAAACCATCAATGATTGGCAAGAAGACGGATTAATAAAACGTTTTGGTTTGGTCGTTAAGCATCACAGCCTAGGCTATAAAGCTAACGCCATGGTGGTTTGGGATATTCCCGATAACAAAGTTGATGAGGTTGGTGAGTTATTGAGTTTATGTGACGCAGTCACTTTATGCTACCAACGTCCTCGTCAGTTACCACACTGGAATTATAACTTGTTCAGCATGATTCATGGCCAAGATCGTGAAACCGTATTACAACAACTGGCCGACATCGTAGAGCAAAATGGCTTAAGCGGTTTTGGACGGGACGTTTTATTTAGTTACAAATTATTCAAACAGTGCGGTGGTCAATACGTTCAACCAACTTCTACTGTGGGTGGAGTTGCACTATGAGTCGCGTTATGAATGAGTTAGATAAAAAGTTAATTAATTTATTACAAGACGGTTTTCCTTTGACGGCTAGACCCTTTCTGACGGTATCGCAGCAATTAGCAGAGATGGGGGTTGAGGCTAGCGAAGCAGAAATCATGCAGCGCATTCAAGCGTTGTTAGATGAAGGCACCTTAAGTCGTTTTGGCCCTATGTATCAAGCTGAACGTATGGGCGGTGGTCTAACCTTAGCGGCCATGAAAGTCGAAGAAGAAGATTACGAAAGGGTCAATGAACAAGTTAATGCTTTTTCCGAAGTCGCTCATAATTATCGTCGCGAGCATGAATTAAACATGTGGTTTGTATTAGCCACAGAAACCCCTGAAGGCATCGCCGAATGCATTGAAGAGATGGAAGCAAAGACTGGCTATCACGTATTTAATATGCCAAAAGAGGAGGAGTTCTATGTTGGACTTAGATTTGCTCTCTAGACCAGATGCTAAAGATAGCTTTAACCCGAAAGAAAGTTTTAACCCGAAAGAAAGCAACGCAACAAAACAGCATGAAGAATTTATTTTAACGGAAATTGATCGTGCATTGGTGATGGCTACTCAAGAAGGTCTTCCAGTAAGCGAGCGTCCTTATCAAGTCATTGGTGAAGAAGTGGGCATTACCGAAGATGAAGTGATTTGTCGCTTAGAGAAAATGTTAGAACACGGCGTTATTCGTCGCATCGCAGTGATTCCAAACCATTATCGCATTGGCTTTAAAGCCAACGGCATGACGGTATGGAACGTAAAAGACGAGGACATCAAGCGCCTCGGTCGTCAAATTGGTGAGCTGCCTTACGTGAGCCACTGTTATCAGCGTCCACGACATGAACCCTATTGGTCGTATAATTTATTTGCCATGGTTCACGGTACTGAACGTGCACAAGTAGAAGAGCGAGCAGAAAAACTGAAAGCCATTCTAGGCAATTCATGCTTAGGCAATCAGATTTTATACAGCTCAAAGATTCTGAAAAAAACCGGTATGCGTCTTACTAAAAAGACCGATCGAGAAAACCCAGGAGATAAATAACATGTTTCGCATTACTCAATACATGAAAACACTGCATACGCCGTCTCCTGTTGGCCCTGCACGAAAGCCGCCAGGACCGGTGGTTATTTGGAACTTAATTCGCCGCTGTAATTTAACCTGTAAACACTGCTATTCCATCTCGGCGGATATCGACTTTAAGGGCGAATTATCGACCAACGAAGTCTATAGCGTGATGGACGATCTAAAAGAATTCAAAGTGCCCGTACTCATTCTTTCTGGGGGTGAACCGCTTCTGCGCCCCGACATTTGGGATATCTCTAAGCGTGCTAAAGACATGGGGTTTTATGTTGGGCTTTCCAGTAATGGTACGTTAATCGACGAGTCTAATATCGATAAAATTGCCGAAGCCAATTACGACTACATAGGCGTGAGCATCGATGGTATCGAAGCGACTCATGATGAATTCCGCCAGCGTAAAGGCGCTTTCAAAGAGTCCATGGCGGGCATTAAACTGTGCCAAGAAAAAGGCATTAAAGTAGGGCTTCGCTTTACTCTAACTCAAGATAATGCCCACGAGTTACCTCAGATACTCGACCTAATGGACGAGTACGATTTGGATAAATTTTATCTTTCCCATCTAAACTACGCAGGTCGAGGCAAGCGCAATCGTAAACGTGATGTCTTTCACCAAATGACTCGCGATGCGTTAGATATGATTTTTGAACGCAGCTGGAATGAGCTAAAACAGGGTGTTGAACGCGAATATGTCACGGGTAATAACGACGCCGATGGCCCGTACTTATTACAGTGGGCCGAAAAAAATGTGCCTGAAGAAGTGGATGCATTACGTCAGCGGTTAGAAAACTGGGGTGGGAATTCATCCGGTGTCAACATTTCCAATATCGATAACCTTGGTACCGTTCACCCTGATACTTTCTGGTGGGACTATAACCTAGGAAATGTGCGCGATAAAAAGTTTTCGGAAATTTGGGCTAACCCAGATGACGAACTCATGAAAGGGTTTCGCATGTCACCACGCCCGGTTAAAGGACGTTGTGGTGAATGTAAGTACTTAAAAATTTGTGGTGGTAATACTCGAGTGCGTGCGTATTCATTAACCGACGACCCATGGGCAGAAGACCCAGCCTGTTATTTATCCAATGAAGAAATTGGTGTCGAAAGCGAAGAAGACGAGCGCATGCCACTTCCGAGCGTCGAGCATGCCGCCGCTGTTGAAAAGAAGCAACAATTTATAAATGCAGTCAATATTTAAAAAAACAAAGAACTGCAGAAAGCCGATAAGAAGCTTAATGGAGATTACCGATGTCTGAGATTCAAGAAGTAATAGGAAATAAAAAAATGGTTAACGTGGTTTTACCCTCCCATATCATGTCACGTATTCCACAATTACAACCTGGCCAAGTCGCGTTAATCGGAGCAGGTCCAGGTGACCCCGGTTTATTAACCTTAAATGCACTAATGTTAATTCAGCAAGCCGATGTGCTGGTATGCGACCGTTTAGTCTCTGACGAAATCGCTGCGCTCAAACCAGCGAAAGCAGAATTAATTAATGCCGGTAAAAGCTGCAAAGAGCATGTGCTGACTCAAGAGCAAACCAATCAAGTATTAGTCGATCAAGCTAAGTTAGGTAAGCGTGTTGTACGCTTAAAAGGTGGCGACCCCTATATATTCGGCCGCGGTGGCGAAGAAGTCGAATATCTAATGAACTACCAAATTGAATCTATCATAGTCCCCGGTATTACTGCCGCATCGGGCTGCTCGGCTTATGCAGGATTTCCTCTAACACACCGCGACTTTGCCCAATCCGTCACGCTGGCGACTGGGCATATAAAACACGATGGAAAATTAGAGTTAGATTGGAAAGCGCTAGCCAGCGATGACAGAACCGTGGTGTTTTACATGGGCCTAAATAATGCCCAGTTAATTTCTGATAGCTTACAAGCACAAGGGCGTGGGGCGGATACCCCAGTAGGACTAATCGAGCGAGGCACAACATTACAACAACGTACCGTTTTTACCACGCTCTCTGAATTACCTCAGGCGATTAAAGATAATGGCTTAAAGCCACCGACAATGATGATTGTTGGTGAAGTGGTAAGTATTGCTGAGAAAAATGCAAAAATGTCCGCTGAGAATGCGCGAATCAATGCAGAGTCATCAGAGCCACAGGCTTGCTAAGCCTCTCTGGTTAAGGATAAGAGATGTTAAAGAATAAATTTTCGACGATTGGCCATCTAGTACTTATTGGTGCAGTCATCAGCGGCTCGGCTTTGTTAGTTCAAGCTGAAGAAATTACCGAAGTTTCAGCCGAGTCTGCGGCACAGGTCAAACTAGACTACACCGCGTATTGCGCCGCCTGTCATGGCAGCGAGCGTTTAGGTGCTATGGGGCCCGCGCTCTTACCTGATAACCTAAAGCGCTTGCGTAAAAATAAAGCGACTAAGGTGATTGCAGAGGGGCGTGCGGCTACGCAAATGCCAGCATTTAAAAACGTACTGAGCGAAGACCAACGCAAAGCGCTGGTTGATTATATTTATACAAAACCAACGATGACACCCACGTGGACAGAGAAAGATATTCTGTCTACCCAAGTGGTTTCTTATAAAAAAGACGAGCTGCCGAGCAAGACTGTGTTCGAAGCCGATCTCATGAACTTGTTTTTAGTGGTTGAGCTTGGGGATCATCACGTCACCTTATTAAATGGCGATACTTTCGAACCTATTCATCGTTTCAAAAGCCGCTTTGCCTTACACGGTGGGCCCAAATACTCACCGGATGGCCGCTTCGTTTATTTCGCTTCTCGTGATGGCTGGATTACCAAATATGATATTTATAACCTAAAAGTTGTTGCGGAAGTGCGTGCAGGAATTAATACCCGTAACCTTGCCATTTCATCTGATGGCAAGTCCGTCATTGTGGGTAATTATTTACCCAATAACCTAGTCATGTTCGACGCCGAAAGCCTCGATTTAATGAAAGTTTATCCTGTCGTGAATGACGAAGGCACCAACTCGCGAGTGAGTGCGGTTTATAACGCGCCACCTCGTAATACTTATATTGCAGCGTTAAAAGATTTGAAAGAAGTATGGGAAATTCCATACCCAGTCGATGGTAAACCGGCTGAAATTCGCAAAATTACAGTCGATGATTATTTAGACGACTTCTTCTTTGACCCTGATTATAAATTATTAATTGGCGCTTCTCGCGATGCGATCGGCGGCCAAGTTGTGGATCTGGATTTAGGTAAGGTGGTAAACCAAATTCCATTGCCGGGTATGCCACACCTTGGTTCGGGCATAACTTGGGACTATCCAGTAAAAGACAGCAGGGGCCAAACGGTAATGAAGCAAGTTCTGGCCTCACCGAACTTGAAAGAAGGCAAGGTCTCCGTTATCGATATGCAAACGTGGAAAGTAATCAAAGAAATCAAAACGGAAGGCCCAGGCTTCTTCATGCGCAGCCATGAAAAATCACCGTATGCCTGGGTAGATGTATTCTTTGGCCCGAACAAAGAAGCCGTTCATGTAATTGATAAAGCGACGTTAGAGATTGTGAAAACGTTGCGGCCATCGCCGGGTAAAACCGCTGCTCACGTTGAATTCAATAAAGACGGTAGTAAGGTGATTCTGAGTATTTGGGACATGGATGGCGAGATCATTGTTTATGACGCCAATACTCTAAAAGAAGAAAAGCGCTTACCCATGGTTAAGCCTTCTGGTAAATACAATGTGTGGAATAAAACCCAGTATGAGCGGGGGACGAGTCACTAGTTGTATGCGTTAACGTAAGCATCGACCAAATAGGCAATAGGCTTTTGATAAAAATAGGCTGTAACGTTTTAATATATTGCTAATATTTTTTGAATCCTGAGATATACTTATGTAGTCTTTTCTAATTATATCGTTTAGTTAAGTGAGAGTATCTCATGCTTCATCAATTTGCCTATATCAGTAATGAAAAACAATATTTTACAGACGAAGATCTGAGAGTATTAATGATGCGTGCTAGAGAAAAGAATAAACGCATGGAATTAACGGGGTTGTTGCTGTATGACAATGGAGCATTTTTACAGGTTTTAGAAGGTCCACAAGACTCAATTGAAATCATGAAACAAGAATTACTTAATGATTCTCGGCATGAAAATATGGATGTCATTTATAGTAGTGATAAATTGTTTGAGCGTGAGTTTGCTAACTGGAGAATGGGATTTCAAATTTTAGGCAGTCATAAGAACAAAGATTATTTATCATTAGATGATAGGGTCAAGGAACTATTAAAAAAAGCTAAACCAAATGGGGCTGAGGCCCATGACCTGATAGCTCAATATACCCAGTTGAAAAATTCTAGTATCAACCTAAATTTAATAGGGACAAATATTAACGTTAAGTAAGTGATGTGTTGAATATCAATGCAATGGCAGGGCAAAGTACTGTACCACACACAGTATGGCTCATAGCCATTAATTGGTAATCAATGCAGTCTACTGCTAGATTTAATGAATATTAAGTTAACATCTAGCTATTATGATCAATATATTTAAACGTTACTTTAATTCAGTCGAAAACTCAATTTCAAGACGTCTGCTCAGATCAGTCTTATCAATCTATTTTATATTGACCCTGATTGTAACCTCAGTTCATATAGCTATTGACTATTATAGTGCAAAAGGAGCTGTTCAGCATATGCTCGTCGCTTCAGAGGCCACCTTTCACGACATATTAGCCGCTGATTTGTGGGAATATAACTATGATCAATTGAGTATTACGGCCGAAAGCATGATGCGCTTGCCTTTTATCACTAGGATTGAAGTTACTATACCGGGAGAATCGACACTTTACTTTTCTAATAGCCAGGCCGAGGATGAGCAAGCTAGTGCTGAGGGATTGTTCTGGCATGAGTTTGAGCTGAACTATATTGAGGATGATCTATCCAACTATATCGGTAAAGTAAGGATATATTCAAATACTTTTGTTATTCTTGGACAGATTAAGTCAGGGCTATATACACTGCTAATAAATGCCATAATTAAGACAATTGCGCTTATCATACTGGTGACGGTAGTTTTCAACTGGCTACTGACTCGACCATTAGAAAAACTTGCTCATCATGCAGAATCTATTGATACCGAAAGTCCTGAATTTAAGCCAATCAAGGTGGCAGATAACCCGAAAGATGAATTAGGGTTATTGCAGACGGCGATGAACCGTATGATGGTTAAAACCACTGATACGATTAAAAAGTTGGATGGTTTTAATAAGGATCTTGAAACAAAGATAGCGGATCGAACGCAAAAACTCAGGGGCACGGTTAGTCAACTTGATAAAGAAAAGGTTGCCCTTAAAAGTGAAGTTGAATCTAGAAAGAAAGGTGAAATTGCACTTTCCAATTCACTGATTCAATTGAAACAGGCACAAGTGAAGTTGGTTGCTTCTGAAAAAATGGCATCTTTAGGCACGCTTGCTGCGGGCATTGCTCACGAGATTAATAATCCGATTACCTTTGTACTTCAGAATGTTAATGTACTTGGGGAATATAACGAAGCATTTCATACCCTTATTAAAGATTACAAATCTCTGGTAGAAACAGGGTTGAAAGTTGATGGAGATGCCAAAAAAATCCTCGGGCGTATTCAACAATATGAAGAAGAGGAAGACCTTGAATTTATCATCTCTGACTCCTTAAGTCTGCTAAAATCTACCGAGGATGGTATATCCAGAGTAGTCGACATTGTCAAAAATATGAAGAGTTTCAGCCATCCGGATGTAGAAAATATCCATAGTGTAGATGTTCATGAAGTACTGAGTTCAACCTTACTTCTATTGAAAAACGAAATTCCTGTTAATGTACAAATCGCAACAGAATTTAATGCTAATGCTTTCGTCGTCCAAAGTAATCGTAATCAGCTAGGACAGGTGTTCCTTAATCTTATTATGAATTCTCTGCAGGCGATCTCAGAAAATTCAGACGGAATTATTCGAATACAAACAGAAAGTAATGAGCAACACATATTTATCCATATAATTGATACAGGCTGTGGGATTCCAGAAGAGAAAATAAAGCTGATCTTTGATCCTTTTTATACCACTAAGGAGGTCGGTGAAGGAACCGGTATGGGACTTTCGATTTCTTACGGGATAGTGAAAAAATACAATGGAAAAATTGGCGTATCCAGTGTTCCCGATAAAGGGACGAAGATTACGATACAGTTTTTATTAAAATCTGATTTGTAGTAGTTTAAAATCGCTGAACGAAGAAATGCGTCGCGCTTTAGGTGATATTAAAGAGTTAATTAAGCAAGCTTAATATTCGTTCTATTGATTAGAACAACCTAGGCTGATCGGGTGCTGAATCCATCGGTTTAGGTTTAACTTTATTACGTGCATTACCTATCTCGGGCTGCACTTCTCTATGTTTCATATTGAACGGGTAGCTCGCAAATAGCGGGTTGAGCTCTTCTCTTGCACTGTTCGTTGCTAACCATTTTTTAGCCCCCTCCAAATCTAGCATAACCGGCATACGGCTATGTATATCAGCAATGGCGTGATGTGCAGGGGCGGTGACTATGGTGCAAGAGTAAAGCGCTTGGTTATCCGCAGTCATCCATTGATCCCATAAGCCTGCGAATAACAAAGGCTTCTCTTTGTCATACAGCTCCATTACTTTTTTACCGCCGGTGACTTTTCTCCATTCTAAATAAGACGTTGCAGGGATGATGCAGCGTTGTGATTCAAACGGTTTTTTAAAGGCTCGGCTGCTGTGCAGTGTTTCTGAACGGGCATTGAACATAGCGAATTGGCTATCTGGGCCATGAGACCAGTTTGGCACTAACCACCAACGAGCTTGTAGCCAGCCTTGTTGAACAGGCTGGTTGGCTAAAACAGGCACTATCTCTGTGGGGGCAATGTTTAGCAGGTCACCTTGTCTATTGCCTTCGTCAGTATAAGGATAGGGGCTGCCCAGTTCGTCCAAGTAGCGTACTTGAGTTGGCGTGAGTGATAGATTAAAGCGGCCGCACATACTTCCGTTCCTTCTTACATAAACTGTCTATTGTTCGTTCTTGTTTTATTGTGAGCTTCTCGCTTGTCATTTGCTATAAATATCTCATATACTGTTTAAATATACAGTGCTTTGTTTAAGCACAAGAACCAGTGAGTGCATATGATGAAGCTTATTCTATTTGGTGATGCCGTGCCTGCGGGATTTCCTAGCCCTGCGGAAGACTATAAAGAAGATGCCTTGAGCTTAGATGAGCATCTCATTTCGCATCCTGCGGCCACCTATTTAGCCAGAGCTTCGGGAGATTCGATGCAGGGAGTCGGTATTTATGACCAAGACCTGCTGGTTATTGATCGCTCTTTAACTCCTAGAAGCGGCCATGTGGTGATTGCGGCGGTAGATGGTGAATTGTGCTGTAAGCAAATTGATGTGGAAGGTAAACGCTTGGTTTCGGCCAATAAAGACTACGCGCCTATCTTATTATCGGAAGAGCAGGACGTGGTGATTGAAGGGGTTGTGAAAGCATCTATTCGATATCACTGGTCGGGTTGATGTTTGCGTTAGTCGATTGCAACAGTTGTTATGCCAGTTGTGAGCAGATTTTTCGTCCAGAGCTTAGAGGGAAGCCCGTGGTGGTGTTGTCGAATAACGATGGCTTTATTGTCGCGCGTTCGAAAGAAGCCAAGTTGCTGGGGCTGGAAGATTTGCAGCCGTTTTTTAAAGTGGAGGCCATGTTAAAGCAAAATAACGTGGCGATTTTTAGCAGTAATTATCCCTTATATGGAGATATTAGCCACAGGGTGATGTCGACGCTAAAGGCATTTTCTCCTCAAGTGGAGGTGTATTCCATCGACGAAATGTTTTTAAACTTTGATGGTATGGGCTGGGATTTAAAAGAGTATGGGCAAGAGATTAAGCACAAACTTTGGCAAGATATTCGTATGCCTGTTGGGGTCGGTATTGGTCCGACCAAAACCTTGAGTAAGCTGGCCAGTCGTGCGGCGAAAACGATTCCCCAGTGCAAGGGTGTTTGTGTATTAGACGAAGCGCATAAATGGCAATGGTTGCAAAAGCGCTTACCGGTAACCAAGGTATGGGGAATCGGCTCTCGCTTAGCCAAGCGCCTAGAAAAATACCAGGTGCATACGGTTTATGACCTAGCTCAAGCGGATAGTAAAACCCTCAGGCGTGATGTCAGTGTCAATTTAGAGCGCACGATTAATGAACTCAATGGCATTGCCTGTTATCCACTAGAAGAACAACCACCTGCGAAAAAACAAATTTATTGCACGCGGTCATTTGGCCACAAACTCACTGAACTGTTGCCGATTAAACAAGCGGTGGCGGTTTACGCCAGTCGCGCGGCAGAAAAACTGCGGGCACAAAACTCCCTTGCACAATCGATTCATGTTTTTTTGCATACCTCGCCTTTCGAAGGCAATTACCATAGCCGCAGCACGGTGTGCCAAACGGCTTACCCAACCAACGACAGTCGTGAAATAGTGGCGGCGGTTATGCGAGGCATAGACAGTATTTTTACCCCAGGGCATCGTTATTTAAAAGCTGGGGTCGGGCTAATGGATGTGTTTGATCGCAGCTTCAACCAATATGATTTGTTTCACTCGGGACAGTCGGGGCAATCTGATAAAGTGATGCAGGTGCTGGATAAAACTAACTTAGAGCATGGACGTAATACTCTGTTTTTAGGGGCGGAAGGAGTGGTGCGAAAGTGGGCTATGCGCCAGCATTATAAGTCGCCTTCTTATACGACTAAGTGGGCGGATATTCCTGTTGTGCAATGCCAAGGAGTTGGTACACATAGAAAGTGGTGAGCCTAATATAGCTATTATGCCTTTAACATAGGGCCAGTTTAGTGATGATGAAACGTTGCTGAATTAAGTATCCTAAATTGCGCTTATGCCTGTCTACCTTTTGATTTTGCTAATTATTCATTGTAATATCAGCAATTACGCAGTAGGGGCGCATTAATACTCTAGAATTGAAGAAAGTCTAATATTTCACAGATTATAAAGAAGGGCATTTCCTCAAGCATACCCTGTTAACGGATTAATAAGTTGTACTATATAAGGAAGTAAATCCATGGAAATAATTCAAAAGAAAAATTCAACTAAGCATACATTCACCTTTGAGAAAGAACATTTTAACTTTGCATATGAAGATAAAACGGGCTCAGGCGATACTGATTTCAATTATGCAGACTTCCCTCAAAAATCTTCAATCCAAATAGAGCAAAATGAATGGCTGAGAAATGTTGGTTATCTTTGGTGTGCGCTGGGAATATTTCAATTTGGATATGCCATTTATTCAGGAGCCCCTTTATCAGGTAAATCGTTTTGGATTGTCATAGGTTTAGCATGTGTTGCATGGGCGTTTTTCTCAACAATTAAATATTCGGTTTACAAGTCTGAACGTGGCAATATCTTTGTGATCCAAGATAAAAACCATGGAAAAATATTAGAAGAGCTTAATGGTCGTAGGAAAGCTCAGCTTGTAGATTGGTATGCTGATATTAATCCAGAGAATGAGCTTGAGAATGAAATAGGTAAGTTTAACTGGCTTGTAGAGCAAGGAGTTCTTACTAAAGAAGAGTCCGAGGATAAAATTTCTCAAGCAAAGCTGATGAGTGCAGATAATTATATATTGCCGGGCGAGCGTTTGAACTAATTATTCAATGATAAGGGGATTAGGTTAATAGCTAGTGGGGAAAGGTCATGGATAAAGATGTGATGGTGAAGTTCAATCGCTATCCTGAGGAGGTCAAATCACGACTGCTTGAAGTTCGTGGTGTGATTTATTCGGTTGCTGAAGAAGAGTCTTTGGGAGAAGTAATTGAAACCCTGAAATGGAACGAAGCTAGCTACCAAACAATGGGAGGCAGTCCGCTCAGGCTGGATTGGAAGGAAAAGTCACCGCATACCTTATCGCTTTATTTCAACTGCAAAACACGGCTGATTGAAACTTTTAAAGAAGTATATCGGGATACCTTCATCTACGAGGGAAATAGAGAGATGGTCCTAAACGTCTCTGAGGCGCTGCCATTGCCGGAATTAAAGGCCTGTATTTCTATGACATTGCGCTATCATAAAATTAAGCACCTACCTTTATTGGGAGCATAATATGATTAGTTGTGATCAGCATGACTACATCGAGATAGTTTGTACGTTTAAATACCCGATTAAACTGACGATGACGTCTGGCAGTATCATTGAGTGCATAGGCTTAGATACTCAGCTCAATGAAAATCGCGATGAATGTATGAAGGTCGACCTTAAAGGTACAGAAGCCTTGATTATTCTCAGTGATATTTCGGTATTAGAAGTGTGCGTTGATAATCCTCACCTCCAAAGCGTCTCTTTTAACTAGAGCACCTGTTTAAACTAAAGCATCTGTATTAACTAAAGCATCTGTTTGAAGTAGGGCCTTTGTAATGGTTAAGCCACTGCCATACAATCATTCGTAGTAATAAAATAATAATAAGGATGAAAGATGAACAAGCAACGAATGCAACTGCTCAATGAACAGATTGTTATGGGGTGGTTCGGATTATGATTATTTCCTTTATTGCGTTCTTACTCGGCTTTACCTTGATTGGGCTATCATCTGTTTGGAAAAGTCGCGGGACAGCGCAAGATTATTATCTGGCCAGTGGTTCGGTGAAACCTTGGCTGGTTGGGCTATCTGCGGTAGCCACCAATAATAGCGGCTACATGTTCATTGGGGTTATCGGTTATACCTATGCAACAGGGCTGGCATCTATTTGGTTAATGATCGGCTGGATTGTCGGTGATTTTCTATCTTCAATGTTTGTACATGCTCGCTTGAAAGATGCCGCTTCAAGAACCGGAGAGGTGAGCTATGCGGGTGTGCTTAGTGGTTGGTATGGCGCAGACAATAATCGCTTACAGCGTCTTATCGGTATTATTTCTCTAATTTTCTTATTAGCCTATGCCAGTGCTCAGCTGGTGGCGGGCAGTAAAGCTTTGCATGTGCTTTTTGATTGGCCAACCTGGGCGGGCGCCGTACTGGGGGCCGTATTAGTGACCTTGTATTGCTTCGCAGGGGGGATTCGCGCATCTATTTGGACGGATGCAGCACAATCGACTGTGATGATCTTAGCGATGGGATTATTGATGATTGTTGCGACCTATTCATTAGGGGGGATCGGAGAGGCCGTAATACAAATGCAAGGTGTTGATGGCTTCCTTGATTGGTTCCCGCAAGATTTAGCGCTTCCAGGTTTGGCTGGGGGAATATTGTTTGCCCTGAGTTGGTTATTTGCAGGCTTTTCTGTAATTGGTCAGCCCCACATAATGGTGCGTTTCATGACTTTGAATGATCTTGGTGCGATGCGGAAAGCGAGATTCTATTATTACCTGTGGTTTGTTGTCTTTTACATGATGGCAACGGCTGTTGGGTTATTATCGCGCATTTATCTCGGCGAAAGCAGCAGTTTTGATGCTGAGCTAGCTCTGCCTGTGATGGCACAACAACTTTTTCCACCGATATTAGTAGGGCTGGTATTAGCGGGTATTTTTGCGGCCACTATGTCGACGGCTGATTCTTTGGTATTGAGTTGCTCGGCGGCGATTACTCACGATCTGTTACCGGCAAAAGTTGAGCGCCCGTTATTCATCAAATTAGCGACGGTTGGTATTGCCTGTGCTGCTTTATGCTGGGCCTTGGTGAATGAACAAAGTGTATTCAGTTTAGTCATTATGGCTTGGTCAGGGCTAGCCAGCGCATTTGCCCCTTTGCTTATCTTCTTATGCCTAGGTAGAAAGCCGAGTCAATTGCTAAGTATTGCCGCTGTAATCGTTGGTTTATCGGTCGCGATACTTTGGCGTGCAATGGGGTGGCAGTCGGCGGTGTATGAAGGTTTGCCGGGAATTGTGGCAGGGTTAGTTGTCTTATCTTTTTCGCTGCGTCAACGAGCGGCATAAACCATAAGAAATAAAGGAAAGTTGCATATCAATTTATATGTAATTTTCCTACCGTTTTAGATCTCGGAACATTAATCTACACTTAATAAGTAACTATCAACTTATGGCGTATGATTATGGCTATTCGTTATATAGGTAAGCTAAGTACCAAATTATTTGCACCACTCATGGTTGTTTTTATCTTTGTATTGGCCATGCTTATATTCTATGTGCCGGTGGTTACTCATAATAATATGGTTAATAGTGCTATTTCGACCGGTGAAGATACGGTCAAGCAATATAAGGCGATAAGGGGCTATTACACAAAAAACATCATTAAAAAAGTTTTAGCGGGAAATGAAATCAGACCTCATTATGTACATAAAGGTCAAGATAATACGATTCCGCTACCTGCCACATTTATTCACGATATTAGCAAAGTATTTTCAGATCAAAACATTATAAGTTTAAAACTCTATAGCCCTTATCCTTTTCCGAATAGAACGTCTCGCATACTCGATTCTTTTGCAGAAGAAGCTTGGCGGTCATTAAATAACAATAGTAAAGAGACCTATTTTGAAACGGCTACGATTGAAGGTAAGGAAGTCGTTAGAGTCGCGCTTGCTGATACGATGACGCAGCAGGGTTGTGTTAACTGTCATAATACCCATCCTGATACCCCCAAGAATGACTGGAAACTAACGGATGTCAGAGGGATATTAGAAGTTCAAATTCCTATTGATAAGCAAATACAAGAAGCCTTTGATCTTAACTTTACAATTGCAACTATTGTACTGATCACCTTGTCAGCGACCATCGGCATGCTGTTTATTATGTTCCGTCGTCTTATCTCTAATCGTCTTCGAGAAGTGCATAGTGCATTACAAGATATTGTAGCTGGGGACGGGGATTTAGGACAACGTTTAATTGATAATCCAAAAGATGAAATAGGTGTTATTGCGGAAGCGTTTAATCAGTTTATTGCTCATCTGGATAGTACATTAAGTCAAATTAATGAGCAGGTTAATCAGTTATATGAAACAACAAAATCCATGGAAGTCGTTACAAAAAGTACTCAGGGGAATGCTCATCATCAACAAGATGTCACTGGCCAAGTTGTCTCGGCGATGGGGGAGATGATGTCTTCTACACAAGAGATGTCCAGCATTACTGCAAGTACTGCATTAAATTCAGAAAATACTCATAAACAGGCTGACTTAGGGCAGGAGATGATTAAGGACAACCTTAGCTCTGTGGAAAACTTATCAAAAACTATGGAAAATGCTTCTAAGGCGGTGAAAGATCTAGAGTCAGATAGTCAAAACATTGGAGGGGTTCTAGATGTGATTCGTGACATCGCAGATCAAACGAACTTACTGGCTTTAAATGCTGCGATAGAAGCTGCTAGAGCAGGAGAGCAAGGTCGCGGTTTTGCGGTCGTTGCTGATGAGGTTCGTACTTTAGCAAGTCGTACTCAGCAATCGACAGAAGAAATTAATAAAATGATTGAGCAGTTACAAAGAGGTGCTAAATTTGCTGTGGATACCTTAGAGGAAGGTAATAAATGCATTGAGATAAGCCAAAACAAAGCCTTAGAAACCAACGAAATGATAGAATGGGTTGGGCAATCAATTACTGAAATTCAAGAACAAAATCAACAAATTGTTACTGCAACAAAGCAGCAGGCGAGTATCAGTGAAGAGATCAATCAAAATAATAACAAAATAAATCAAGACTCAACCGCAACGAATGAAAGTACTCAACAGCTATTATCCATGGCGGCCGAGATTAATCAGGCGGTTGAGCATATAGGTAAACAGTTGCAGAAGTTCTCGAAAAAATGATTGAGCATTAAAGGTATTTATTTTGAATGGCGGTGAATTCTTCAGAGGCCTTAACTTTATCGATCGCTTGCTGTAATAAATTAACGGTTTTGATATCGATATCTTTACTTAGGGCATAATATAAATCGCTTTCATTTAATGTGTAAACCGTTTCAAAATCATCGTTCTTTAACCCTACCTTTTTAATAAGCCAACGGGCTACATTTTCTTCATACGCCCACAGTTGAATTCGGCCAAGACTTAACATTTTAGCGATCGAATCTGCGTTTGGAACATACTTAATATTTGAACTTTTTACCCCATTACTTTTTACTAGTTGATCCCCAATATCATCAATAATGGCTCCGATAGTATAGTTATTTAAATCTGCTGTGGATTCAATTTTTATGGAGCTACTTTTCTTTGCAAGTAATACTATTCGAGTTGGGCTAATAGGACCGACCCAATGGAATAACGGTTCTCTTTGCTCAGTACGAGTCGTTGAGAAGAGCACAATTTTTGGCCCCTTTTCCGCCATACGATAAGCTCTAGGCCAAGGGAACGACCTTATACTATTAGATGTAATCTTTGACGAACTATGCTTGGTAGCGGCTAACAAAAGATCGACGGCAATGCCTTTAAGTTGATTTTGATCTTTGAAGTTATACGGCGGATAAAACTCAGTGATATAGGATAGTTTATCTAACTCATTGGCTGAAGAGGATAGGGGGGTTAATAAACTGAAGGTAATGCTAATAAACAGTGTAATCAATAGAGTAGGCTTCATGATTATAGACCTCTAAATAGTAATGATTTAATTTAACAAGTATAGGTTTAGGCGGATAAAAGCGAAAGGAATGTCGTGAGATTGCAAAAAAAAGTGCAAGTAGAGTCAATTAATTACTCTTTAATCCAGCATTTTGGCGAACTCCTGTGCGAACCTATTACAATCACCGGGCCATCGAGCTGATAAATAATTGCCGTCACGAACAATGAAGCCTGGTGCGGTATTCGTGTGACTATCTCGAATCGGAAATAAAGGGCCTGAAAGGAATGTTCCTTTGCCACCAATTGCAGCTCTTACTTCAGATTCCACGCTTTTATTATAGGTACGGTAGTACCTACCTAGCCAAGGTGCAGTGAGAAGCCACGCGGGAAATTCAAGGGTATTCGTTAGAGATGTCGTCTTTCTGCTATGTAGAACAGAGGTGCCATCATTAGCCGTTGTGCGTGCAAGCAATAATACGCCATGGCAAACGGCTGCTACGGGTTTATCTTCTGACATAAAATGACGGCAAATACGGTATGCATCATCAGATTCCAAAAGTGTTTTTACTCCCTGCGCATGCCCACCAGGAATAAGTAGTGCGTCATACATGGAGGGGTCAATACAATCGAGTGCTAAAACTGACTGACCCTCCATGGCCTCAATCATCAATTGATACTTTTTTAGATCAGATTTTTTTGTCATAAATAAAGGAGAGAGAAGAGAGAATCCCTTGAATACCAACCGTTCGTCAGCATAGGCGACATTCCCAGAAGGTGTTGAGAACGTTATTGTATGATTGTCATCATACAACTTCTTCCACGGTACGGCACTTTCTGTCGGATCGTAATCAAGATCTGGTAATAACATTAAAATATTCAACGTTTCTCTCTTCGAAAATAAGGTAGCTTAAGTGTTTATAAGCGGCCTTTGGTTGTGAATTTATTATCAGCAGGGGTTTTGCTATATAAACCATGACTCTGGACTGCTCTGCGGTTTGAATACATCCAGTCACGAATGATCCAATTGGGAGTTGCTGCGGATATGCCAGAATAACTACTATTGCTTATGTGAGGCATTGGAGAGTCAATGGACCATAAGTACATCCAAGTCGCAGAAATATGTTTGCGACCAATATCCCACCAATAGAAAAATTTACTGCCCATCTCTACAAATGCGACTTCGTTATGAAGCTGAATGGCTTTGTCGCCAGCAAACTCAGTGGTCGTGATAGATGAGGAACGATAAGAGTCAATGGCGGTACCATAATTTTTTAACTCTACAACCATGTCCTTGGCGACACCTGAATTCCAGCGGCCATTCAAATAATCCTTAGCGTATTTTGAATAAAACGAGTCCAGTAAAGAAACCCGATCAGGTACGATGTTAGCAGGAATTAAGCCGCTTTGTGCTTCTTGCTTTAGCATATGAGTCATTTTAATGGCAAGTTGGTTACCTAAACTGTGGCCAGCTATACGAATATCATTGCCAGCATATTGAGTCATTGCGGTGATGTAGCTATGTACTAATAAATCACTGACATTTGATCGACTATTTGTCGTTGCATAGATGCCTTGACTATTTCTCCAGCGCATCCCTTTTCGGCCCGTAGCAGACCAGATTTTTGCTTCGGCATCTTTTACTTCAGCTTCGTCAGAGAATTGGTTCCAATACATGATACCAATGTTATAACCGTGATTTCTCCACATCGCAGCAAAATCGACGTCAGGTCGACCGTTACGGGTATTATTGAAATCTTCACGGGTTTGAGTTGTGCTGGATTTATCTGCCCAGCCATGAACGTATATTAATGTCGGTTTGGCTGGGTCATAGAATTGACTGCCGTTAGCTGTGTGAGCTCCTGCTTTTTCATATTGACTGTTAGGTCCTGACCAGTAGAGGCCATAATCTAAGTTATCAAACGTCGATTGAGGAAAACTATCAGCAGAAGACAGCTGAGTAATTGTTATTAAAACGAATAGAGCTAATCTATTTATCATATTCTGTACTCTTATTATTATGTGTTCGCGCCCTGTTTAATAGGGTGAACGCTGTTAATTATCAAATGACAGTTCCATTGTTTAAGAGCGGGTTTTCTAATGATTGAGTTAGGAGGTTGTAGAGGTGATATCCTATGATTTTGTTCACCGTCGAGATAGTGTAATTGAGTTCAAACTTGCATCGATATAGCTCAATTAATAGCTCTACTTTTACGATATTCTACTGGGGTTAAGTCCGACCATTTTTTGAAGGATCTATAGAAATTAGTTGAGCAAGTAAAACCAGTACGATAAACAATGTCATTAATGGATAATTGATGATCATTAAGTAATTGAAATGCAATATCCTTTCTTACTTGATTAATAATGTCTGAGTAGCACATACCACTTTTTTTGAGCTTTCTTTTAAGTGTGCTCGCCGAAGTATGAAAGTTTGTAGCACATTCATCTAACGTCGGAATCTTCTCGGGTAAACTAATTCGTAGCAACTCATAGATTTTAAAATGTAGATCGCCTTCAGGCCGTCTCAAATTCTCATATTCTAACTGTTTATTCTGAGTAACCGATAAATGCAACTTTCTCATTGATTCAGAGGCCAGAGGAATGGGCTTTATTAATTCGCTCTTTGGGATATACAGACGATAATAGCGGCTATTGAAAATAATCGGACACTTAAATACTTTGTGGTAAAGGGATGAATTCGACGTAGGAGGATGCTGTAATTCTACAGAATATAATTGAAAGTCACCTTCCATGATACTTAAAGCATATTGAAAAACAGCTCCCATCATCCCTTCCATTTGTTGGACGGTTAGTTCAGGAACGATCTTGCAGGGTTCGAAAGTAAGCACAAAATGTTCTTCAGTGATTTCTGAAGACAAGGTGCCTGCTTCGGAAACCAAACGATAAAATTGAGTGGCCATTTTCCATGCTTCTTCGAGGTTTTTACATTGTTGGGCCAATAGCCCAAGTTGATGGAAGCTATTGTTATGAATGTTAAGAGCGACTTTTAATCCAAGGCTTTTGTCAGCGTTGAGAGAAACAAGAGAATGCCAAAATGTATTAATCTGGGATAATGGAATTCTGCTATCCGTACTGGCTGAACTCCAAGCAAGAGGTACTATAGTGTCATGTTTGATATTTAGGTCTATTAGGGATTTGGTTAACGTTTTTACATAGCTGGCGATGACGGTAGGTTGATGATTCATATCTATCTCAAAATCAGTAAAGCGAAATAAAAATAACGCTGCATTACTCAATGGGTCAAGGATTTAAATTTTCTTGGCCTGTCGAGATACAAAAGACGGGTGTATTTATTTTTATCACATTCTTATCACACCGTTAAAAATATAATCTAAATAATTTTCCTTTTAAATAATCGCTACCAAGCCGAAGCATGATTAAGCGATATCACCTAAATATCACTTATGTCGCGTTATTTTGGTTGCAGGTTTAATGAAAGGTATTTAAAAAATGAAAATATTAATTGCGCTTACTTTGTCCTTAGGCTGTCTTAATGCGATTTTAGCTCAAGCCGATAATGTGATTGCAGGTGCGCCGTTATGGTCAACGCCAACTCGTGGTTCGGAGATTGATCAAGAGCAAGATATGACGAAGTTATGGAGAATAGCGGGTAGTAATAAGCAATACTCTCAGCAGGCAATCGATGATAAATTCAACGCTCCGGACTGGAATGAAGGTGACCACGCGGCAATGCCTGATATTGTTAAGCATGGGAAAAAGCCTAAGGTATGGGCTTGTGCGTCTTGTCATTTAGCTTCAGGCTTGGGTCACCCCGAATCGGCCTCATTAGCCGGTCTGTCTGCGTCTTATATCGAACGACAATTGGAAGATTTTTCATCGGGTAGTCGCTTGGATTACTCTGGTCATATGAACCGTATGGCTGAAGTAATGACTATGGAAGAAAGAAAAGAGGCTTCGGTGTGGTTTGCAAGCTTGAAACGTCAGGACTTTTTGGATGTCGTTGAAACTGATGCGGTACCCTTGACTGTCATAGATGATACGCGAATGCGTACCGTGGCTGTGCCTGCTGGAGTTGAGTCGATTAACGGGCGAATAATTGAAGTTCCAGAGGACTTAGAGCAGACAAAATTGAGAGTTCCAGTAAGTCGCTTTATCAGTTACGTGCCAAAAGGGGCTATTGCA
>ENA-ORXI01000016-ORXI01000016.1-sediment-metagenome-genome-assembly--contig:-NODE-16-length-103634-cov-8.580559_pt1 | contig 103634 bp, 87 predicted proteins | sample MGYA00237861_ERZ511468 | MGnify/ENA primary metagenome ERZ511468 (study PRJEB26299, sample SAMN06266213) | sediment metagenome | isolation source: Hudson Canyon methane seep mesocosm | place...
TTTCCACCTCACATTACTATTCACATATTACTAGTTGTCTTTACCCAGAACCGTCACCAATCATCGTAAGTTCCATGACTATCCCATTTTAGGTGTTTTTCAGGAGACTCGTAAAGGCGGCCAAACCAATTTTGATAACAACTCATTTGTTTTTTACTCAGTACATCACCCCAAGCGTCCTCTATCTTTTTACTGTTTAACCAATCCTCTGAAGCTACGTACATTTCCTCTCGTTTTAGATCCTCCCCGCACCATGAACATCTTGGAATAATGGAGGACATCAAAACCCTACTACAATGGGGACACGATTTAGTGGTATTTGTGCTTTTGTTATTCTTAACCTCAAGCTCACTATTATACACAATGCTTACTAAAATCTCTGCTAGCACTTTAAGCTCTTTAGAATCTACAACACCATCTTGCCAAACCTCTTGTAGTGGCTTAACGAGCAGGTTAGTTGGCCACTTACCTGATACATCATCACATTCATCCGTTTGCTTGTTAATGAAATTAGATAAATCGTAAACCTCATCTTCAGTTAATTTACCAGGTTTATTTAATATTGAATCAGGAATACCAATTTTACCAATGTCATGCATAGGAGATGCATATTTTAATAACTCAGCCTCTTCATTAGAAAATCCATATAATAAAGCTAATAGTTTTGAATACTCAGCAACCCTTTTAACATGATTCCCTGTTTCTTTGCTTCTCGTTTCTCCAATTTCACCAAGTTTATAAATTAATTCTCGTTGAGTTTCTTCTATTTCATTATGTAATGTTACAAGTTCTGTTATATCTTTTCGTATACCAATATATTCTATAATATTTCCATTTTTACTTTTGATTGGAACAATGGTTGCAAGTGAATGATAGGTACTAGCGTCCTTCGCAAGATTTTTTAATTTTCCTTTCCATATATTTCCTGATTCAAGTGCCATCCAAAGTTCTTCGATATCATTATTTGATACATCAGGGTGTTTTATTATGGAATATGGTTTTCCAATAAGTTCAGATAAAGAATATCCACTAATTCTACAAAACAAATTATTTGCATAAGTAATATTTCTATCTAAATCGACACGCAAAATAACATTACTTTCTTCGATTGCATTTTCATAAGATTTTGATAAAAAAAGCACATCTTCATATTTATCTGATGTTATTGAGTATTGACTCTTTAAGTCAATTTTACTTTCTTCAATTTCTGTTATATCATGTCTTATTGCGATGTATTCAACTAACTGTCCTTCCTTATTAAAAATTGGATTAATAACAGAGTCTACATAGTATGCAGTTCCATTCTTTGCTTTATTTTGGATTTTTCCAAACCATGGTTTTTTATCAACTTTTATAGTTTTCCAAAGATTAGTAAAAACAGAATTTTGCATATCTGGATGCCTAAGTAAACTATGAGAGTTTCCTACTAATTCCTCTTTTTTATATCCAGATATCTCGCAAAATTTATCATTAACATATGTAATTATTCCATTAGCATCCGTTTTTGAAACAATACTACTTAAATCTACTGCATGTTTATATTCTGATAAAATAGACATTGAAGATTTTAGGTCATTGTCTTTTCTCTTATAATCAATCCATAAATCTACTTTTAAAATTATTTCTTCTGTTAAGAATGGTTTTTTTATTACATCCACTGCTCCTGCTTTTAATCCATCCCTAATAACAAATGTATCAACATTACTTGAAATAATAATTACAGGTATATTTTTCTTTAGAGTTAAATAATTTTTATTTTTTTTTAAAAACTCTATACCATTTGCATTTTTTAATTCTACATCTAATAAAATAAAATCTATTTTTTTTTCTTTTATGATTTTCATTGCACTACTAGGTTCATCCGCAATTTCTATATTGTAATTCTGATTTTTAAGTATTTTTTGAAGTTGTTTTTGAATTAATATTGAATCATCTATAATGAGTATAGTATTTGAACAATTTTTTTCTAAGTTTTCAATGGTATGTTGTATTTGATTTATTTTATAATGAAAATCTACATCTTTTTCAATAAAATCTATAATTCCTTTTTTATAAGAAATAGTTTGAAATTCTTTATCTACTTCACTTGTTAATACAAATATTTTTTCTTCTGATTTTTCAAGTTCTACAATAAGTTCAAACCCATTTCCATCTGGTAAATGAATATCTAGAATGATATAATCAATTGATTTAATTTTTAGAGTATCCCTTGCTTCCTTTAAAGTAAATACATTAAAACAATTAAAGCCTTTCTTAGAAAACGAATTTGTTAACATGTTATTGATATATTTTGAATCTTCTACTATTAGTATATTATAATTAGATGGATGAAAATAAAAATTATCAATTTTATTAGAAGGTACTACTTTAGTCATTATTCTCTTTTTATTTTATATCATGCTTATTTTTAAATAAATAGCATGATATTTTATTGATTAAAATGAATTATATTTTATAAAAGAAAGGAAAAAGAAAGTTTTTCATATTTTAGGTGTTATTCTATAAATATTCTGTATCCTATTCCATATACATTTTCTATAATTTTAGGAGGAAGTTTTAATCTTAGTCCACGTATAAGTGTCTTAATAGCAGCTTCACTAAACATTTTACTACTTTCAAACCATATTTCTTCATAAATATCTTGATAAGAAAAGTTTCTATTTATATTTCTCATAAAAAGTTGTAAAAGTTTTATTTCGTTTTTAGTTAATTTTACTTCTTTATCATTAAAATACAATATATGTGCAGAATAATCCCAACTATAGGAAGCATTATCCTTTTTATAAAAAATTCTTTTATTACTCATTATAATTTTATCAAATGCTTGTATTAGTTGTTTTCTTGATACCGGTTTTTCCAGAAATGTTGTCAAATGTAATTCTATAACATTTAAAAAAGTTTGTTTGTCAGACATGGAAGTAAGCATTATAATTTTTGTTTTTTTATCATTCTTTCTAATTTCTCGAGCAACATCGATGCCACTTTTATATGGGATGTTTATATCCATAATTATTACATCAGGTTTATTTTTATAGTAGAGTTCAATTGCTTTTTCTCCATCTTTAGCACTATAAACTTCATTGAAATATAATTTAAAGTATCTTAGATAAAGATTTAATGTTTCTTCTTCATCCTCAACATATAAAAGTGATAAATGTTTTAAATTATTCATAAATACTCTTTATATAATTTGATGGTAAACAATGCTCCATTTTTTGTATTTTCGACATTCAATTCTCCTTTAAAACTTTTTTCTATAACTGACTTTGCAATATATAGTCCTAGACCAGTACCTTCTGACTTATATTTTGTAGTAAAATAGGGTTCAAATATTTTTTCCAATAGTGTCTCTTTGATACCTCCTGCATTATCTTCAAAACTTAAAAATATACATTCATTATTTTGATAAGAAGAAATTTTAATTAGTTTTTCAGTAATCTCTTTATCTTTAAAAGCATCTTTTGCATTATTAATAATTGTAAAGATAACCTGCATTAATTCAGATGGGTATGCCTTGAGCGTAATTTCTTCTTTAGTATCTAATATAATTTTAATATCTTGTTTGTCTAAAATTTGACTTATCATTGAATCTGATTTTATGAGTATATCATTTATCTCAAATTCTTCTTTTTCTTTTTCAATCTTAAAAAAATTACTGAAATCATTTATTGTTGTAGATAAATACATACTAGTATTTTCCATTTGAAGTAGGTATTTATTAAATAGTTCTTGATTGAGCTTTTTTTCATGAAAATCTATTTCCATATTTAAATATAAACCATTTAATTTTGCCAAAGGTTGTCTCCATTGATGAGCAATTACAGCAATCATTTCTCCCATAATAGCCATTTTTGATTGTTGTTGAATTACTTTATCTTGTCTTTTTCGTTCCAATTCACTTGATTTTGCACTTGTAATATCTTGTGCAGAAGCATATATTATATTATTTTGTGTGTCAGTATTTGCTGACCAAGCTAAAGTTATGTAATTCCCATTTTTATGTTTGTATCTATTTTCAAAATAATAAACAACTTTTCCTTGTTCTAAATGTGCCATTTCATTAATCGTATTTTCGATATCATCAGGATGAACATAATTAAAAATAGATTTATTGGTAAGTTCTTCTCTTTTATAACCAAGAATACTTTCACAAGCATAATTTATCTGAATAATCTTACCTTGTGTATCTGCAATAATATGTAAATTAATAGATAAACTAAAAAATCTTTCAGCATTATTTTCAGTTTTTTCTAACTTATCTTCTACACGTCGCTTCATATCTTGGTTTTTATTAAAATAGTTTAGTGTTTTGTTTCTTGATAAAAAAAACATTATTAATAAAAGTAAAATAACAAGTATTTCAATTACTACAATTTCTTCTTCTATTGATATATATTTTGGATTTGACTCTTTTAATCCTTCATTTATAATTTTATCTAAAGAGGATTGTAGTAATTGAGCTGATACTATCCAATTTCTTTTTTCGTAAAGTCTAGAATAATTTATCCTTTCAGATACTTCGTTAGAATTAATTATTTTAAATGAAGATTCAAAATATATCTCATTATTTTTTGTTATTCCATTTAGTTCTTCTAAATAAGGTTTATTTCCTTTAGTATCTTTAATATTGGTTGATAACATCATACTTTCAGTATCTTTTAAATTGGTATGAATTAATCTTTTTGCATAATTTTCTCCGCCTTGAAAATCAAATACTTCACTAATCCATATATATCCATTATTTAAGGTCTTGTAATTGTTTAAAAAATCTTTTGTATAAGATTCTAAAATATCTTGAATACTATCATCTGTTATACTAATAAAATAGATTTTTCCATTAATATTAAAACTTTTTTTAAGAGTATTTGTTGATTCGATATCTGAAAATATTATAAACTTATGTTTATATTCTCTAATATAATTTGATATGTCTTTTTCATCAGAATCATTTAACTTTTGTATGATTTTTTTCAATTCAAGATTCATATCTTTTAATTTATTAGCAGAAATAATTTTTTCCATAGAAGTAATAAAATTTAGTGTAGTATCAACTATATCTTTTAATCTATGTCTATACTCTTGTTCAAATCTATCATTCTGAGTAGCAATTATTTGTTTCTCATAAACACTATAATGATACCTTGAGATACCTAGTAAACTGATACAAATAAATAACCCTGATAGAATTAGATAGTTAAGTCTTTTATTCATTAAGTAGAAACCTTGATTTGAAATATTTAAATTTATATATAGAATTTAACATAATTGCAAAATAATTACAATACAGACTAAAAAGATACCTTAACTAAAATCAATTCTAATAGAATCAGTTCCAGCCATAAGCATGATAAGTCTATCAAAACCTAAAGCAAATCCACCATGTGGAGGTACAGCAAACTCTAATGCATCAAGTAAGAATACTAATTTTTCTCTTTGTTCTTCTTCTGTAACAGCACATTTGTTTATAATTAATACATTTAGTGGAAAAGATATCAAATTTGGAGATTTATTTAGAACTCATCTTAGTACAGAAGATAGATGATTATTTGTAAATTTACTACATTTTTAACAGTTTCATGAGAAGCTACTATAATTTTTTGATAAAATTATGAAAAGGTAAACAATGGCAAAAGTAGTAATATTAAGTGGGGCAGGGATTAGTGCAGAATCTGGCATAAGTACATTTAGAGATAGTGATGGATTATGGGAAAATCATAGTATAAAAGATATTTGTACTGATGGTTGTTTAATAACTAACTATGATGAAACAATAGATTTTTATGATAAAAGAAGAGAAGATATAAAAGAAAAACTTCCAAATAAAGCTCATTTGGAAATTAAAAAGTTAAAAGATAAGTATACAAATGAGATAGCTATCTTAACCCAAAATGTAGATAATATGTTTGAAAAAGCAAATTGTAAAGGTGTACTTCATCTACATGGTTTTTTAGAAGAAGTTAGATGTATGCAGTGTGATACTATTACAAATATAAAATACCAAAAACAAAAAGATGCCTTGGAATACTGTCCAAAGTGTAATGGTAAAATAAGACCCAATATAGTCTTTTTTGGAGAACCTGCTCCTATGTATGAGATGTTGTATCATCATTTAGAAGATTGTGAATTTTTAGTAGTAATAGGTACTAGTGGAAATGTTATTGGGGTAAATAGAATGGCAACATTTACAGATAACTCTATTTTAAATAACCTAGAACCAAGTGATGCTATAAATGATAAAGTATTTGGAAAGGTACTATATAAAAAAGCAACAGAAGCTATAGATGAAATCATATTTGATTTAGAGAAGTTTTTAAAATAATAAGTGCAAAAGAACTAAGCAAAATGTTAGACGTTCCACACTTAAATAGTTTGTTATGTATTTAACTGTAGTACCATTAATTTTGCAGCATTGCCATAACTTGGGCAGATAGCTGTATTATCTATGACCGTAAATCCATACTTAGCCCAAAAAGAACTTGAGCCTTGAACTGCTACTAGTATAATATTAGTGAATCCTTGTATTTTCGCATAATTTATTAGGTTTTTTACCAATGATTTAGCTATGCCTTTGCCCCTAGCTTCATTAGATAATGCCAAGTCATGTAGGTATAAATTTGATGTTTCATTATTTACAGGTGCTTCTTCGTTTAGTTTTGGAGGACTATCACTACTCCATGGATGGGATAACAAATAAGCCAGTATTTTATTTTCATTGCTTAAATATATAGAGCAAGTATCCGGTGAAGTAAGCCACTTACTTTTAAGAATATTCACATCTTCAGGTGGAACTTCAGTATAAGCTTCCTCTTGTATTTTTAGGATCTCATCCCATGATTTTTCTGATATTTTAGATATAGACACTATTTATCCTTGTTTATGGCCTTACCATTTTTTAGTTTACATTCTATATAAGATTCCTTTAAAAATGATAAGTAAACATACATATAAAAATACATTATGTTATTTTTTATATTTATTTTAGATTGGAAATTATGAGATATAAAATTAGAATAAATTAGAATAAATTAGAATAGTTTTTAATATCTTTTACTATTTAAATTTGACATAAAAAAAGGCAAGATTTTCATCTTACCTTTTTTTTAAAGATTTAACTCTTAAGCTTCAGTTTTTCTAATTCTTAATGCTAAGTCTTTTAATTGCTCTTCACTTACAACATCTGGTGCAGATGTAAGTAAACATTGTGCTTTTTGTGTTTTAGGGAAGGCAATAACATCTCTAATAGAATCAGTTCCAGCCATAAGCATGATAAGTCTATCAAAACCTAAAGCAAATCCTCCATGTGGTGGCGCACCGAATTCAAGGGCGTCAAGTAAGAAACCAAATTTTTCTCTTTGTTCTTCTTCAGAAATATTCATAAGATCAAATACTTTATTTTGTATATCTTTTTTATGAATTCTGATAGATCCACCACCTAGCTCTGTACCATTTAAAACGATATCATAAGCAATAGATTCAATAGCTTCTAAATCAGATACGTCATCTAAAGATTTAGGCATTGTAAATGGATGGTGAAGTGCTTTTGTTTTACCATCTTCTGTTTCGAACATTGGGAAGTCAACTACCCATAGGAATTCAAATGCATCTTCATTGATAAGGTTCATTTGGTTAGCAAGTTCGATTCTTAATCTACCCATGTAATCCCATACAAGTTTTTTAGCTCCAGCTCCAAAGAATATAACATCTCCAACGTCTAGTTCACATCTGTCAACTAATTCTTGTAGTTTTTCAGGTGTATCTTCGAAGAATTTATTTAATGGACCTTTAAGACCATCTTCTTTCATTTGGAAGTATCCAAGTCCAGAAGCTCCGAATTTTCTAACGTAATCTTCGAAACCTTTCATTTGTCTTTTTGAGAATACATTATCTCCATTTGGTACTTTAAGTGCTTTGATTCTGTTGTTTACTTTATCTTTAGCAATGTTTGAGAAAATATCTAAAGTACAAGCTTCAAAAATATCAGAAACTTCTGTCATTTTTAAATCATATCTCATATCTGGCTTATCTGAACCATAGTTTTCCATAGCATCGTTGTAAGTCATTCTTTGGAATGTAGTAGGTACTTCTTTTCCACAAGCTTTAAATGTATCATGAATAAGTTTTTCAGCAACTTTAATAACATCTTCTTGGTCACAAAAAGACATCTCAACATCTATTTGAGTAAATTCTGGTTGTCTATCTGCTCTTAAATCTTCATCTCTGAAACATTTTGCAATTTGGAAGTATTTATCAAATCCAGATACCATTAGAAGTTGTTTAAATAACTGTGGAGATTGTGGAAGTGCATAGAACTCACCGTTATGTACTCTTGATGGTACTAAATAATCTCTTGCACCTTCTGGTGTAGATTTTGTTAAGATTGGAGTTTCTACATCTAAAAATTCCATTTCATTTAAACAGTTTCTAATAGCAATATTTGCTGTAGATCTTAATTTGAAAATATCGTAAGATTTTTTTCCTCTTAATTCTAAGAATCTATTTCTTAATTTAATCTCTTCATTTACTTTTTCATCATTTAAATCAAAAGGCATTGGTTTAGATTTGTTTTCTACTGTTAACGAATCAAGTACAATTTCGATTTTACCAGTGATAAGATTTGGGTTCTCAAGACCTTCACCTCTAGCTCTTACAGTACCAGTTGCAATAAGTACATACTCATCTCTTACTGTTTCAGCAACTTCCCATGCAGCTTTGTTATCTGTAGGATCACATACAAGTTGAACTAAACCATCTTTATCTCTTAAATCAATAAATATAAGACCACCATGATCTCTTCTACTATTTACCCATCCAGCTACTGTTACTGTTTCACCAATATTTTTTTCTGTTACTTTTGTACAATAATGTGTTCTCAATATTTTACCTTTTAATTGTATTTATTATATATTATTTTGCGATTATATCCAAAAATTGGTTAAATTATTCTAGGGAGTTATAATCGTTCTATTACAACTCTGTTTTTACCTGTATTTTTAGCTTCATAAAGTGCAGTATCTGCTCTTTTAAATAAAGAAGGATAACTATCTGTTGTTCTAAATTGTGATACTCCAAATGAACAAGTGATACGTAGGTCATTTATAAATAGATGTGATTCTATTGTTGATCTTATTTTTTGAGCAACAATTAATGCATTTTCGATATTTGTTTGTGAAAGACTTAATGCAAACTCTTCCCCACCCCATCTACAAATCACATCACTATTTCTAGAAGAAATTTTAATTATTTTTGCTATCTCTTGTATTACCACATCACCAACATCATGTCCATGTGTGTCATTTACTAATTTAAAATTATCTATATCAAGGAGTATGATACAAAGATCACCACGATTATATCTTTTAATTTGTTCTATTTCATACTCAGTAAGAGCATCAAATTTTCTTCTATTGAAAAGTTTTGTTAAAAAATCAGTAGAAGCTTTTTCTTCTAGAAGGGAAGCTTTCTCCATAAGTTTTTCATTTATTTTAGATAGTTCCTCACCTCTATCTTTAATAAGTTCCATCCATTTATTATTGATGAGTCTTAGAAGTTCAGATTGTGTAATAACTCCCGAAATTTCACCATTTTCATCTGTGACAATGATTCTTTTAAAATGTCTAATTTTGATAAAGTCTAAAGCTTCAAATATTTTTGCACTATTTGGTAATGTTTGAAGTGGAGAACTCATAAAGTTTTTTATTGGTAAATTTAAATTTTCATTATTGTACATGATATTTAAAAAGTCTTTTGTAGTAAATATACCTAAGGGTTGATGTTTATTGTTTACAATTATAACAGCATCAACATCTTTTGATTTCATGATTTTGATGGCATTAATAGCTGCTTCGTCTTGATATATTGTTTGTACTGAATATTGTAAAATAATATTTGAAATAGTTTGTTTTTGTATCAATATTTGAGGATCAATGTTATTGATAATATCTGTTTGCGAAAGTATTCCTACAACTTCACCCTCTGATAATACTATAAGATATTCATTTGTTATCTCATCTTGATTTATAATTTCAAGAATATTAACTTTTGTATCAACTTGATGTACTTCGTGAAGTGTAACTTGTGAAAGCAGTGTGTCTGATGATATATCATTTATTTTATATTCTATAGCATCATTAGTAGTAAGAATAAAGAATCCTTTACAAGTACTTCCTGTAACTAATACTGATCTTACATTTTCTTTTCTCATAAGAGATACTGCATCTGCTATGGTTGCAGTAATCTCTATACTAATAACATTTTTTGTACATATATCTGATACTGTAGGCATCATGATAAATCCTTTTAGATTGTTTTTATAAATCTTCTTTATTGTTACTTTTGTACAATAATGTGCTTTTATTTGTATATATAAAAGCAATTATATCCAAAAATTGGTTAAACTATATTTCTCTTGGTATCTATTTAATGAGAGTAAATTCAGTTGTCATTTTAAAAGATTGCATTCTTTTTGCATATACTAGTGTTATATTTCTATTAATAATTTAGAAAGGATTTAATATGAAAAAGTTATCTTTATTTGTTTTTGTTGATGGGTTTGGTTGGGAAGTATATAAAAAACATGGATTTACTAACAGTGCTATAAAAACAAGAAAAAAACTAGAAACAACTTTTGGGTTTTCTTCAGGTGCTGATCCTTCAATTTTAACAGGGAGATATCCTGATGAGCATACTCATTGGTCAAGTTTTTATTATGACCCTATTAATTCACCGTTTAAATTTTGCAAATATTTATCATTTTTACCAAAAATAATTTTTGATAGATTTAGACCTAGACATTATTTAAGTAAACTGATACAAAAGTTTTATGGGTATACAGGATACTTTGAATTATATAGTGTACCTTTTAAAGTACTTCCATTTTTTGATTATCTTGAAAAGTATGATTATTTTGTGCCTAAAGGAATATTAAAAACAGATACAATTTTTGATTGGTGTGTTGAAAACAATATCTCGTACCATTGTTCAAACTGGAGAAAAAGTGAATCTTTTAATATAGAAACTTTAAAAAATAAAATCTCCGAAAAAGAGATAGAATTTACATATCTTTATTTACCACAATTAGATGGTGTGATGCACACATATGGTACAAAACATCAAAAAACTATAGAAAAAATTAGATGGTTAGAAGAACAAATTGATGATGTTTATAATCATGCTTTAAAAAACTATGATGAAGTGTCTTTACATATTTTCAGTGATCATGGTATGTGTGATACAGTTGGAACTGTTGATCTTATTTCAATAGTTGAAAAAGCGGACTTGGTTTATGGAGAAGATTATATTGCGATGTATGATTCAACAATGGCTAGATTCTGGTTTTTAAATGATAATGCGAGAAAAACCATAAATGAACTTTTAGGTACTGTTGATTTTGGTGTAATTGTAGAAGATGATAAACTAAAAGAGATGCATGTATTTTTTGAAGATAGAAAATTTGGAGAGTTGTTTTTTTTAACAAATCCGGGAATTTTAATAACTCCTAGCTATTTTGGTTTAAAAGCAATACCTGGTATGCATGGATTTGATACTGGTCATAAAGATTCATATTCACTTATGTTTTCAAGTACAAGTATTGATGAAAATATAAATAGTATCACGGATATTAGAAAAGTGATGGAAAAAGAGATTAGAAATGAAAACAAATAATAAAAAATCAAATGATTTACTAAAAATTAATTTTTACTATTATTTAAAAATTATCTTAAAAAAATCACCATATATTGTATTGATAACAATATTATTTACAGTATTTGGTATTTTTATAGCAAAAAACTTTATTGTTCCAAAATATAAAGCGGTTTCAAAAATAATAAGATATGATAAAAAAATATCAATGCCTAAAGATGTGCCTTATAAATTTCAAAACTTTAATTATAATACTGCTTTACAGACAGTTCGAACAAGAAAAAATTTAAAAGAGATTATCGAAAAATTACAACTAGATATAACAGTTGACCGATTATACTCACAGTTTGAAGTAAAAAGAGGTAGAGATTCAGATATTATTGAAATTTTTTATACTAATACGGATATTAATTTAGCAGTAAAAGGTGCAAATTTATTAAGTACTGTATTTTTAAAAAACTTTTATGAGGTTCAAAATGCTGCAACAAAAGAGATCTATAATTATTATAATTTACAAAATATTGAGATAAATGAAGTTATTGAAAATCTAAAAATCAAAAAAGAGTTATTTAACAAAAGACATAATATATTATCTTTAAAAACACAAAAAGACTATAAATATGAACAATTACATGAATTATCATTGAGTTTAACAGATGCAAAAATTTTATTAAATGAATACTTAACAAAAGTTGATCAAATAAAAATAAAATTAAATCTGATTCCAAAAGAGGTCCAATTAAATTATTCAGTACGATCAGCAGACCTTAAAAATATTGAAAATAAAGAAAAAGAGTTAACTCGATTAAAACAAAAATATACAATTAAAAATCCAAAAGTAATAAAACTTCAAAGTGAAATTAGTTTTATGAAAAAAGCTTTAACGAAAACTAAAACTAAAAAAATTATACCAGATGAAATAACATATGGAAACAACCCCTTATATACGGCATTAAAAATTGAGTTGTCTCAAAGTAATATAGGGATTTCAACAGCAACAAATAGAATAAAAGAGATAAAATATCAACAAGTACAATTAGAAAAAGAGATAAAAAAACTAAATACATTAGAAAAAGAGTTTAGTGTAATTGATAATAAATTAGAACAAAAAAATACTTTACAAAATACTATTATTAGTAGATTAAATGAAGTCAAAATAGCATTAGACTCTAGTCAAGAGGATTTTAAATTTTTAGAAAAAGCAACAAAACCTAGATATCCAGAGTCAAATTATAAAAAAATGATTGTTGTGTTTTTTTGTTTCTTAGGTATTTTAATAAGTATATCAATCATTGTTCTCAAAATATTTTTTGATTTAAGAATAAAAGATATTTATGATATTGAAGAGAGATTTAATATTAAACTACTTGGAAAGTTTGTAAAAACAGATGATAAAAAGATACAAAAAAGAGATAATATTGATTTTGTAAACAGTTTTTTAAATGAAACTAAAGATAAAAAAATTATATTATTTTCTAGTGATGTTGAAAAAACTGGAAAAACAGCAATAATAAATAAACTGACATATCATTTATCACATCATAATAAAAAAGTTTTATATATACAGACTGTTGAAAATAGTACTGTTGATACTAAGAATGCAACAATAGATTATTTAAATAGAGCAAGTTTAAAAGATAGTTTAGCTCATACAAATAAAATTAATGAAAATATAGATAAACTTTATATATTAGATGATAGTAGTAAAGAATATCTTCTAACAGATGAAAAAATTGTGAAAGTTTTATTTGAAGGTTTAACTGAGAGTACATACGATTATGTATTATTTGAGATTCCATCTTTTCAAAATAATCCATATTTTTTTATCAATATGTCTATTTATTCAGACTTAAATTGTTTAGTATTTAGAGGTAACTATTCAAATAGAAAAATTATTGTTGATTTATTGATACAAAAAGATAAATTCAATATTAAAAATATTAAAGGAGTTATCAATGATTTGGAATCGTAAAACATACCAAAGTTTAACAGTAGTTTGTATTTTATTTATATTTATTGGTTGTGTTCCATCTCCTAGTCCAGAAGATAATAATCAAAAATTTTTAATAAATGATAAAGAGATACAAAAAGTAAAAAATAAAAATGATAAGTTAGATGCACAAAAGAGAAAAGATAACTCTTATAAAGTTATAGAAGATGGTTTTGAAATAATACACGATGGTTTAGATGCTAATAAAACAAAAAGTGAACTTTTGATACTTCATAATATTTCTAAAAAAGACTATGTCGTAGGTGCGGGAGATGGATTTAATATTTTTGTTTATTCTGAACCAGAGCTAAATATAAAAGGTACAAGAGTAAAACAAGATGGAAGTATTACTTTACAATTAGTCGGAGATGTAAAAATTGCAGGTTTATCTATAAATGAAGCAATGGAAAAAATTGCTACTAAATATAAAAAATATTTAATAAATCCAATTATTACTTTAGTTCCTTTTGAATTTAGAAGTAAAAGTTTTACAATCTTGGGAAAAGTATCAGCACCTGGAACTTATCAAATAAGTCATAATACTAAAGTGATAGATTCAATTGCTATTGCCCAAGGGTTATCGATTGGCATTGCTGATAATACAACTATTGAGCTAGCTGATCTTGAACATGCTTTTATTAGACGAGACAATAAGGTTCTGCCTGTAAATTTTATTGAACTAGTAAGAAAAGGGAATCCTATACATAATATACCATTGATGGATAAAGATTATATTTATATCCCATCATCTCTAAATAAAGAGGTATATATTTTAGGTGAAGTTAATCTTCCTAGCCCTTTTGGATTTAAAGAGAGAATGACACTTACTCAACTTGTTGTTTTAGCTAGAGGATATAAGAAAAGTGCAAATATAAATAAAGTTGCAATAATAAGAGGAACACTAACAAATCCAAGAGTTTTTGTAGTGAACCTAAGTGATATATTAGAAGGAAAAATAAAAGATTTTCGTATTAAACCTTTTGATATAGTTTTTATTCCTAGTTCAATATTAGGTGATTGGAATGATATTTTAAAAATGGTTATGCCAAGCTTGAATGCAATTCAAAGTGCATATATATTAAATCAAATAGCTACAGAGTAAATTTCTTAGCTATTAGGTTAAATTCAATAGAGGAGAATATTATGAAAACTTTTTTTACAAAAATCAAAGAAGATATTTTAATCTTCAGAAACAAAGAGATATTATCGATTATAGATTATATTCATCTATTAAATCCAAGATTATATCCTGTAATATTAGTGCGAATTTCAAGTTCTTTATATGAACATAAATTAGGTTTTTTAGCAAAAATTATATCGATGATAAATTTTACACTATTTGGTTGTGATATAGCAAGAGCTGCTAAAATTGATGGAGGTTTATATTTACCACATACGAGTGGAATTGTTATAGGCGAGTATGTAACTATTGGAAAAAACTGTGTAATACTTCAAGGAGTAACATTAGGGGATAGAGGTGAAGAATATGAAATTTCAAATCCTATAATTGGAGACTATGTTGAAATTGGGGCTGGTGTTAAAGTATTAGGTCAAATAAGCATAGGAGATTTTGCTAGAATTGGCGCTAATAGTGTAGTTTTAAATGATGTACCTAAATGTGGAATTGCAGTAGGACTTCCTGCAGAAGTTATTAAATATAGAGATATTATTTAAAAGGTTAGAAAATGTCTGATTTTAAATATTTGATTTTTTTTGCGGTGATTATTATTGGTATTCCTGTAGGTGTAGCAATAGCCAAAAAGAATCCTCGTATAGAGAAGTTTTTTTGGTTTTTACTACTATTCTTTACTGCGAAAACAGAAGATATAAACTTTTTTTCTATGGAAACATATAGAGGAACTTCAAAAGGTTTTGAGATTGGTTTAGTTGATATAACAGCTATGATTATATTTTTCCTTATTTTAAGTCGACGTGATAAAAATCCTATACAAATTCCTGTAGGAAGTTTTTTGTATCTTTTATATTTTCTTTTTAGTGTTATATCGTTAATAAATAGTGATGTATATGTCTATTCATTTTTTGAACTTTGGAAAATGATAAGAATGTATTTTTATTTTTTTGTAATTTATAATTTAATTCGATCATTTAAAGATATAGAAGAGTTTATAAAGTATATGGCAATTATTGTATTTTTTATCACATTTTTAGTATTAAAACAAAAATACATAGATGGTATATTTCAAACTACTGGACCATTTCCTCATCAAAATTCACTTGTGATGTACTTGATGTTTTATGGAGCATTATTCTTGTCATATCTCCTCAATCGAAAAAATGCAAATATATATTTTTGGACGGCTGTTTTTGGTATGTGTGCAATAGATATCATCTCTACATTATCACGTGGAGGTATGGCTGTATTTTCACTCAGTACATTTATAATATTTTTATTATCATATTCAAATAAATTTTCCTTAAAACAATTTTGGGTTACTATGCTTTTTGTGATACTTGGTACTGGTGTATTATATAAAGCCAGCGATACAATTATGGAAAGAGTACGAACAGCGCCTAAAGAATCTCTTGATGTTCGTCTTGTATTAGCTCAAGCTGCTCAAAATATGGCAAATGATAAAATAGCAGGGGTAGGGCTTAATAATTTTGCATTAAAAATAAATCCACCCTATCCATATGGTAATCATATCGAAAGAAAAGAGGGTGAAAAAGGCGGATTAGTAGAGACTATATATCTTATGGTTGCAGCAGAAACAGGATGGCATAACTTAATTATTTTTGCTTGTTTTTTACTCTATTTTTATTATCTTAATATAAAAAACTATTTTGCATTAAAAAAAGGTCAATATAAAAAATATAGATATCTAGCCATTGCAATAATGGGAGCTTTGCTTGGGATATATTTACAATCAACAATGGAATGGGTACTTAAGCAAACAAATAATTTTTATCAACTAATGTTTATTTTTGCTGTAATAGGTGCAATGCATAAATTAATCACAGAAAAACCATCTAAAAAACAAAAAACAAAAATCAAGAAAAATAAAAATAAAACTTAATTTTGCAATTTTTTTGCACCTTTTATAAATATGATTAAACTAATATTTAATAAGGAGAAAAAGATGCTTAATTCAAAAAAAGATGAAGAAGAAATATTTTCTAAAATTAATCCTTTGATTGAAGAAAGTATGACTTCTGAACAAAAAAGAGAAACAAAAAGATTAATAAAAGAGGCTTTACCTAAAGCAACAAAAAAGATCATCAAAACAAACTTTCATTTTTGGTTCTTTAAACTTTTTTATATAACTTTTTACTTAGGCTCTGAACAAAGATCTAAAATTAGAAAATTCTCTTTAAATACAATTTATGAAGCACTTGTAGTAAGTTTTAGTTCTGTCATTGTAATTTCTTTTGCAATTGCAGTAGTTACTGCAATCTTTTTGGCTTTGTATTATATAAAATCGCTTATTGGACTTGACCTATTTGAAGGTCACTTTGTAAAATAAAAAGGATCAGTTATGAAAATACTAGTTATAAGCAATTACTATCCTCCTCATTATTTAGGAGGTTATGAACTTGCATGTTTTGATACAGTTAATTTTTTAAAACAGAAAGGCCACGAGGTATCTGTGTTAACTGGTAGTTATATGTCAAATCAGTGTGAAGATAATGTATATAGAAAATTAAGTTATATAGATTATGAATCACCATCATATAAAAACAAATATGATATTGAAGAGTTTAATTATAAAGTTACTCAAAATATTATAAAAATGACAAAACCAGATATAGTATATGTATGGTCTTTACGACTTATCTCTTTATCTCCTTTGTGGGCAATAGAGAAAACAAAAATTAAAAAAATATTTGAAATTGGTGATTTTTGGATGAAAGGTTTTTTAAATAATAGTTTTTTACCTAAGTTAAAAAGAGGAATAAAAAATATATTACCCTTAGGAAACTCAAAAGAGGTTAGTATCTCTCCTGCTATTTGTATATCGAACTGGATGGTTGATATTATGAAAAATCAGTATGGTTCTCAAAAAGTCCATGTTGTTCCTAATGGGACAAGTATATCTAAAGAACGATGTACAAAAAAAGATGATTCAATTATGAAGTACATGTTTTGTGGACGTATTGATTATAGTAAAGGATTAGATATGGCTATAAAATCTTTGTCATATTTAAAAGATAATAATTGTGATGATTTTGAGTTTCATATTTATGGAGATGGAGATAAAACTTATCTAAAAAGATGTCTAAAAATGATAACTATATTAAATTTACAAGATCAAGTATTTTACCATGGAAAGCAAGATAACTTAGAAGAAGCATATAAACAAAATCATGTGCTTCTAATGCCCACTCGAATGCAAGAACCTTTTGGTTTGGTACTTATAGAAGCTATGAATTATGGTGTAGTACCAATAGCACCAAATAATTATGGTCCAAAAGAGATAATTGATGACTGCAAAGATGGCATTTTATTTAAACAGTATGATCAAAAAAGTTTTGATGAAAAATTAAAACTGATTCATAATAATTGGGATTGGATGAAAGATTTACGATTAAATGGGTTTGAAAAAGTAGAAAAAAATTATAATTTAAATATTGTAAAAAATCAAATAGAACAGTTACTTATAGAAGAAGTAAAGGCTTAATTATGAAACAAGCAATAATAAAAAGTACATTATCAAATTATATATTATTAATTTTAAAGATATTATTTTCTTTGGCTTTGGTACGTATAATGTTTTTAGGTATAAGTAATGAAGAGTATGGATTTTGGGCCTTATTATGGACAATATTTGGTTACTCTTTATTACTTGATTTTGGGTTTGGAACTGCTATCCAAAAAGCAACAAGCGAATCTCATGCAACTAATAACTGGGATGATTATAATGACATTGTTTCTACAATATTTTTTTCATATACTCTTTTATCTGTTGTAATACTTATATCTACATTTGTTATTGGTCAAAATTTAGAACAAATATTTGTATTTAAAAATTATGATATAGACTACTATAAAACAGTATTTTATATATTTGGAATTGGTACTAGTTTAGTTTTTCCTTTTGGATTTTTTCGTGAAGTTTTAAGAGGATTACAAAAAATATCTATTAGAAATAATATTGATATAGTATTTTTAGTTTTAAATTTTGTATTATTGAGTGGATCTGTTTATTTTAACTTATCATTGATTTACATGGCAGCATTTGCGATTATTATTCAGTTTTTCACAAATGTAGTTATGGGATATTATGTTTATAAAAATGTGCCTGGTTTAAAGATATCTTTATCTTTATTTAACAAACAAAAGGTAAAAGAACTTATTGGATTTTCATTTTTTGCATATATTGTAATGTTTTCAAATGTAATTATTTTTAGAACAGATCAACTGGTGATTTCAATATTTTCAACTGTTGCTCTTGTTGGGTTTTATCAGGTTGTTTCAAGAATATCTGATATATTTAGACAATTATCAACTCAGATACATGATATTTTAGGACCTATTTCAGCATCATTGTTTATTACAAACAATCATGATAAATTGGGAAATATTTTATTTACCACAAATAGAGTGGTAGGATTTATCTCTACAATGATTTTAATTCCAAGTATCCTTTTTATAGATGAATTATTGTTTTTCTGGCTTAAAATTGACAATGAAATGGTAACTAATACAGCAATGGTTTTATTACTATCTATGTATATTTTAGTTTTTCTAAGAAGTAGTAGTGTTCAAGTACTGTTAATGTGTAATAAACATAAACAACTTACATATGTTGCAATTATAGAATCTATATTAAATTTGGCATTGAGTATTTATTTAGTTAAAAACTATTCTATTTTAGGTGTAGCAATAGGAACTCTTATTCCTAATCTTTTTTTAGCAATTGTTTATAATATACCCGTAGCCTGTCAGTTTTCAAAAGTTAGTATTTTTAGTTATACAAAAAATATAATTTTTAAAACTGCATTTGCAGGATTAGTGACATTTCTTTCAATGGATTATTTACTATTAGATATTAAAATAGATTCAATATTTGCGTTATTTTATTATGGCTTTATCACTATGATATTTTTTATAGTTGTTTACTTTATAGCTGCATTAAATATAATAGAAAGAAAACAAATTTTATCATTTGTTATATCTAAATTTAAACATAAGATAACTATTTATAAGAAAGTACTATAATATATTATGTTGATACGAAAAGGAAACTTATGATTATAAATATTCAAAAAGAGGAATCAGAAACAAAAATTATCTTTTTACAAAATGATCGTATAGATACTACAAATCTTAAAAATATAAAAGATCAGTTAAGCACAATTATCTCACTGATAAATCAATCATCGAATCAAAGTTTAGTTTTTGATTTTGAGCCGATAAATTTTATAGATAGTTCTGGACTTTCTATGTTTATTAATATCTATAAAAGTTTAAAAGAACATGATAATAATTTATCTATAGTTAATACAAATGATTTTATTAAAAATCTTTTTTCAATAACAAAATTAGATACATTTATTCAAATCAATAACAATTAAAAGATCAAATCATGAATACTATAGAATCATCTATTACTATACAAAGTGACGTCTCAAATATATATTCAGTATTTGAGTGGGCTGAGAAAAAACTTTTTGTATATATTAAAGAGAAAAATATAATTGATAATTTAAAATTATGTATTCAAGAAGCCGTAGTAAATTCAATTGTTCATGGAAATAAAAATAATAAAGAAAAATCAACAACAATATCGTATAAAATAATTGAGTGTAAACTTTTTGTTAAGGTTGAAGATGAAGGTGATGGGATCCCTAAAGCATTAAGAGAAAAAGAATTTATCGATCAACCTTCAGAAAATATTTTCGAAGAATCTGGTAGGGGATTGATGCTCATAAAATATTTTTGTGAGAATGTAAAATATGGCAAAAATTATATTCAAATGATTGTAAAAATTTGTGAGAGTACATTTGACAAATTGAAGAAAATATCTGAGGGTATTAGTGTCTTATATGTTGAAGACAATGATATATTAAGAGAAAAAATGGCAAAAATATTTAAGATGTTTTTTACTGATCTAGATACTGCTTTTAATGGTAAAAATGCTTTAGAGTTATATATGAATAAAAAATATGATTTAGTTATTAGTGATATTGTAATGCCTGAACTTAATGGACTAGAATTAGTTAAAGCAATAAAAAATGTATCAAAATCGCAAAGAATTATTTTCTTATCTGCCTATACGGAAATTAAATATTTAATAGAAGCAATAGAGTTAGGGGTTGATGGTTTTGTATTTAAACCTATCGAATATGAAAAACTTTATATGATTCTTTTAAAAGTGATAAAACTGATCAAACAAACTATGGAAAATTTATCATATAAAACAGATCTTGAAAAGTTAGTACAAGAAAGAACAAAAGAGTTAGAATCTACAAATAAAGAATTACTGGCGATGATTAAAGAGGTTAAAAAAAGCAATCAGTTAAAAGAAGAGATGAAAATCGCTCAGCGTGTACAAGAAAACTTTTTACCAAAAACACTTTTAAATAGTGCAAATATAAAATCATCATCTTTTTTTAAATCAGCAACATATGTTGGTGGTGATTATTATGATATGTTTTATTCAAATGATAATAATTTAAATATAATTATTGCAGATGTTTCTGGACATGGAATTGCACCTGCTATTACAATGAGTACATTTAGAGGAATATGTAGAGCTTTACTTAAAACAACTACAAATTTACAAAATGAAGTTGAACATATCAATGACATGTTATGTGAAGATTCTAAAACAAATGATTTTTTTATTACTGCTGTTTTTATAAAATACTATGAGAAAGAAAGAAAAATTGAATATATAAGTGCAGGACATAATGAGATACTACATTATAATACAAAAAAGAATTTAGTTGAAATTATTAACTCTACATCTCTTCCTCTTGGAATATTTGAAGGTACTCAGTATAAATCTGTAGAAAAAGAAATTAATAAAAAAGATACTTTAATACTTTATACAGATGGTTTAACTGAAGCACAAAATGAAAGTGGAAAAATGTATAGTTTTGAAAAATTATTCGACACCGTAACTTTGCATAAAAAATCAATGCCAGTTGATATTTTACGTGCCATTGAAGATTCACTAAAAGAATTTATTAAAAGTCATCCAATGACTGATGATACTACTATTTTAGTTAGTAAGTTTATGTAATATCTATAACTAAATCTTAGTGAAAAATTTCTCCTTTAAATAAAATATTCCCTCAAAATTTACCTTTACTTTTACCCTCAATATAGTACTCATACATAGATTTCTGCATTTTTTTTGCTATCTCATTCGATACATTATAAAAGTTTAATATAACTTATTACTAAAGGAGTATGAGATGTTAAAAGTATCAAATATATCAATTATAATTATTTTGACTTTAGTTGCAAGTATCATTACAAGTTTACCTGCTGAAATCGTTGACTTATGGAATTCAAATATCTTTTCTATAACAATCAATACTACAATGACAGTCAATAATGATGTGTCAACTACAATGGAATATAATAAAATACATCTTCCAATTATCAACACTTCTAAAGGTTTATATAGCTCTTTATAAACTTGCAATCTTTTTGCATATTTAAATGTCAATATTACATATAAATAAATCAATAGGAGTTATTATGACAAATGTAATATTATGTGGCGGAAACGGAACTAGATTATGGCCACTTTCAAGAACATTGATGCCAAAACAGTTTATAAAAATCATTGATGATTTATCTCTATTTCAAGAAACAGTACTTCGAAATAACAAACTAACAAATAAGTTTTTAATAGTTTGTAATGAAGCTCACTATTTTATAGCTTTAGATCAAATTGAAGATATAAAAAAGCAACTGAATTCCACTTGTGATTTTAAATTTATTTTAGAGTCTCAAAGAAAAGATACAGCAGCTGCAATCGTTTTAGCAACACTAGCAGTAAAAAGTGATGAGATACTTTTTGTTACACCTTCAGATCATTTAATAAAAGATGAAAAAAAATATCTAAACTGTATAAATAAATCTATCAAAAGTGTTAAAAAAGGATTTTTAAATCTTTTTGGTATACAAGCAACATCTCCAGAAACTGCATACGGATATATTAAAGCAAATAAAAAAACCGTAGAAGAATTTTGTGAAAAACCAGATTTAGAACAAGCAAAAGTGTATATCAAAAGTAAAAAATATTTTTGGAATAGTGGTATGTTTTGTTTTAAAGCTGGTGTTTTGTTATCTGAAGTTAAGAGATACTACAAAGACCTTTTTGAACTTACATCAAAAGCTTATAATCATAGTGTAAACGAAAATCCATTACGAATACCAGTGAAATATATGCAAAATATTCCTAGTATTAGTATTGATTATGCGGTAATGGAACATAGTAAAAGATTGAAGTTAATAAAAGCAAATTTTATTTGGAGTGATCTTGGTAGTTTTGATTCTATTTCTGAACATATATCAAAAGAAGATGGAAATGGTTCTCTTTATGCTGATGAGAAACCATTGATGATGAATTCTAAAAATAATCTAGTGATATCTAAATCAAAAAAGATTTCTCTTTTAGATGTAGATGATTTAATTGTAGTTGATACTGCGGATGCTTTACTTATAACAAAAAAAGGAAAGTCTCAAAATATAAAAGAGTTAGTAGAAAAATTAAAAGTTAAAAATCCAACACTAGTTGATATAAATCCTTTAGTACATAGACCTTGGGGTACTTATAACCTTTTGGATGAAAATAGTAGTTATAAATTTAAAACTATTACTGTAAAACCCGGTAAAAGATTATCTTTACAAAAACATTTCCATAGAAATGAACATTGGGTTGTAGTAAGTGGAACAGCTACTGTAACTATAGGTGAGACAGAAAAACTAGTAAAAACTAACGAATCTGTATATATACCAATGGGTGAAAAACATAGATTATCAAATGATGGTAAAATAAATTTAACAATAGTAGAAGTTCAAGTTGGTCAATATTTACAAGAAGATGACATAGTAAGATTCGAAGATGATTTTAAAAGATAATAAAAGAGGTGTACAATGAAAAAGTCAAAAATACTTTATGTAGATGTTCCTTTTTTGGGATTTACAGGTGGTGATAAAAATAGAAGTAGATTCTTATATGAATCATTATCGACTTCTTATAATACTGATATATTATTGATTGAAAATCAAGATTATACGAAAGAACAAATTGACCTACATAAAAAAGAAAATAAACTTTATACTATAAAAAGTAAAAAAACACCTTTTTATAAACCTGAAGCAGTGTATGACTTTGATGCAGATAATATAAAAAAATTTGAACAAATACTAACATCAAATAATTATGATAAAGTTTTTTTTCGATTTGCTTCAACAGGAGCTTTAGCAGAAATCACATCAACAATATCTAGTTTATCAAAAATAATAATTGATGTAGATATGCTTTTTTCCCAAATAGCGAAAGAAGCCTGGAGTAATAATAAAACCATAAAAAATAGATATTATTTATTTGAGTATATTAAACTATTCAACTTTGAAAAAAGTTTTTTTAACAATAAGTATATATTTTTATATACAAATGAAAATGAACTTAACTTGGTAAAAGAAAAGTATTTAATTAGAAACTTCGAAAATCATTTCGTTTTACCAAATGTGATAAATAAAATAGATATACCAGAACAAATAGATACCACAAAACAAAATATACTTTTTTATGGGGTATTAAATTCTATTGCAAATATTAATGCTTATAGGTTTTTGATTGAAGAGATATATCCACTTATAAAAGATGAACTTGAAAAACAAAATATATCTATAGATATAGTTGGAAAAGGAAAAACTGCTGTACATGAAAATCCACCAAAAAATATAAATATTGTAGGGGAGGTTGATGATATAGTTGATTATATTTACAATAGTAAATTTGTTTTTTTACCACTTAGAGTTGCTTCTGGTACACTTACAAGAATTATAGAATCAGCATATTTAAAAAAATGTATAGTGACAACAACAACTGGAGCAAACGGTTTAAACATGAATCAATCTTTAATCATCAAAGACAATCCAAAAGATATAGCAAATAATATAATTAAACTTTTACATGATAAAAAAAGTTGTGAATTCTATGGTAATAATGCACATGATGATGTAGTAAAACAATATCTAAATAGAAACGTAACTCAAAAACTTTTTTCCATTATAGATACAAAATACCCAAGAGTTGCAGCTCTTCATATCCCTCGAAGATTTACTAAGTCTCACTGGGGAGGAACTGAAAATGTTCTATTGAGTCAAGCAAATGGTTTGAAAAAATATAATATAAAACCTCAAATAATAACCACAGATATATTAAGTGAAACAAAAAATGAAGTAATAGAAAATATAGATGTAAAAAGATGTAATTATTTTTATCCATATTTTAACCTAAAAAATGATCAAAAAAAACAGCTTGATTTAGTAGCTGGAAATCTATTTTCTTGGGAGCTGCTTTTTCATCTTTTGTTTAAAAAAGACATAGATATTATTCATCTTCATACTGCAAAAAGAATGGGTTCAATTATTAGATTTATTTGTAAAATTAGAAAAATACCCTATGTTGTTTCTGTTCATGGAGGAGTGTACGATATCTCAAAAGATGAACAAAAAAATAGAATGAAACCTACTCAAAATTGTTTTGAGTGGGGAAAAGTTTTGGGGTTTATATTTGGTTCTCGAAAAGTGTATGATGATGCTGATGCTATCATCACTTTAAATAAAAATGAATATGATAGCATGACCCAAATATATGATACATCTAAAGTATCTCTTTTACCAAATAGTATAAATGTATCTCAATTTGATATAAAAAAGGATGAAAATTTTAGAGAAAACAATAGTATAAAAAAAGATTCATTTGTATTTTTAATCTCCGCAAGAATAGATAAACAAAAAAATCAACTCCTAGCATTAATGGCCTTTAAAACTTTACAAAATTTGTATTCAAATATCCACCTATTAATAGTTGGAAATATAACAGATATAGAATATTATAAAGAGTTAAAGACCTTTATTGATTTACATAAATTAAATGATAAAGTGACTATAAAAACTGAACTAAAACCAAATTCAATTGAACTTATAAACTGTTATTTAAATTCTGATACATTCATTTTACCCTCTATTCATGAGCCATTTGGAATAGTTGGACTTGAAGCATGGGCTGCTAAACTTCCTCTAATTGTAAGTGATGTTTCTGGAATTTGTAATATACTTAAAGACCAACAAGATGCACTAGTTTTTAAAAGCACATCTAAAAATGAACTTTTTTTACAAATGGAGAAAATTTACTCTAATAAAAGTCTATATAATACTTTAGTGATAAATGCCTATAAAAGTGTACAAAACTATGACAATAATATTATCAATGAAAAGATATTTGATATTTATAAAAAGTTAATATAGGCATCTCTCTTTCTATTAATCCTCTTCGTTAAATCTTTTTTCGTATTGTTTTAAATGCAAACTATCTGCACTTTTGAGTGGTAGACTTCATTATATAAAAAAAGATAAAGATAAAAAAGAGAGAAGGAGTCTGTCATGCATATCTTATGGATAAACAATAAAGCTTCATTAAAAGGTGGAGCGGAGCAATATATTTACAATACTGTTGATGCGTTAAATGATAAAAATTTTACTTCATCTTTATTGTATGACCCTAACGATGAAACAGAAAATAAGTTTTTTGATAAATTTCATCAGGCATATCCAATCGTTACAGTATATGACCAGATACAAGAGATTAACCCTGATATCATATATATTCATCAGTTAGATGATTATAATACATATAAAGAGATACTTAAAACAAATAAACCAGTTGTACGGTTTTATCATGACCATAAACTATTTTGTTTAAGAGAACATAAATATACAACCATTACACAAACTACCTGTACAAGAAAAGTTGGTCTTGGGTGTTACTCTTGTCTTGGATTTATAAAAAAAGATGACAGTATGTTAGGAGTATCTTTAAACTCGATGTCAAAATTAAAAGAACTTCAACATGTAAATAGAGATTTAACTCATTTTATAGTTGGTTCTGATTATATGAAAAGTCATTTGGCATTACATGAGTTTGATCATAATAAAATAAGTGTAAATCCACTTTACTCTTCATCTGCATTTAAAAGTTCAAAAGATACTGATTTTACTAGCAGCAAAGAGTTACTTTTTGTGGGACAACTCATTAATGGTAAAGGTTTAGATTCTTTATTAAAATCTATGACAAAAGTTGATGATACATATAAACTTACTGTAGTTGGTAGTGGAAAACAAGAAGAGTATTTTAAACACTATTCAAAAGAGTTACAACTTGGAAGTAGAGTTAATTTTGTTGGTAAAGTCACACAAAATCAATTACAAAAATACTATAAAAGAGCGTATTGTTTAGTAGTACCAAGTAGAGCTCCCGAAACTTTTAACCTCACTGGTATAGAAGCACAAAAAGTTGGATTACCTGTTATTGCTACAGATGTTGGTGGTATTAGCCAGTGGTTAGATGATGGAGTAAATGGTTTTTTAGTAGAACCAAATAATATAAAAGACCTTTATACCAAAATCAATAATTTAATAGAAGATAAATTATTACATAAAAAAATCTGTTTTAATATTGCAAATGAAAAATATTATGATTTAGATCAAGATAATCATGTCAATAAGTTAATTGATATATTTGAAAATCAAATAGGAGAATATCATGTCTAATTATGGAAAATTAACGATTGTAGGAAGCTCAAAACTTGAAGCTTCTTTGAGTTTAGTTCTTGACAATATAGCAAAAAATATCCAACAACGTATAGATGAAAATCTATATGAAGCTGTGATTTTAATAGGTGGATATGGACGAGGAGAGGGTGGTGTTGTTATTATTGATAATGTTGAATTTCCTCATAATAATTTCGATTTTTTAGTTATCTCAAAAACTATTTCAAAAGATAAAGAAGAATTATTAGAAACACAACTATCTAATATTTTTAATAAACATACAAAAGCAATAAATATAGAAGTGGAGTTTTCTATTATGAGTAGTAAAAAATTGAAAAACATGCAACCTCTTGTGATAACATATGATATGAAATATGGTCATAAATTAATAGTTGGAGATGCTTCTGTTTTAGTAAATAATAAAAATTTTGAACTTGATACAATCCCAGCTTGGGATATACGAAATCTTATGGTCAATAGAGGAACATTATTAATTATCAATGATTTAATGTTGGAAAAAGGGGACTTAAGTAACTCAGAGAAAAAAATAATTATTAAACATTTTATTAAAGCAATAATAGGATATGGGGATGCTTTATTGTTTCACCTTGGAAGTTATCATTATAGTTACGTACAAAAAAACAAACTAATGGAACAACAATATGGTGTAGAAAAAAAATTTAAAAAGTTATACAAAGAGGCAATGGAGTTTAGATTTTCACCAAACTATGAAATATATCTTTCTTATGATTTGATTGATATGCAAAAAGAGATTAAAAAAATGTTACAAGATATTCACATGTTATGTGAGAAGTTATCACAAAAAAATACTAATATGAATTGGGGAAATCATGTAGGTATTGTTTTAAATAATTTTTTATATGAAAATTTAGGAATAAAAGATATTTTGAGAAAAGCATATAATTTAACTAAAACGATGCCTAATTTATCCACTTTATCAATATTTGATAATATTAAATTCAAATCTGCAGGATTTCGTGGAATGATGCCGATATTATTTCCTTATGTGTTATTTGATATAAATAACAAAAAAGTAGAAAAAATATTAGAAGATTTTTTTGAATTAAATAATAGTGATGATACAATAGAAAGTATATTTAATCTATTTAGTCATGATGATATCAATAAATATAAAAGTGCTTACCTTAGTTATTGGAAAAAGTATATTAATAATAACTTTGTAAAAGAAGATTATGGTTTAGAGGAGCGTGTGTCATGATTTGTTTAACAGGAGACTTACATCATATGAGTCTAAAAACAGGCAATCAACAGTATTGTGATATTACAGAGATGCAAACTGCAATACTATTTGTAAAATTACTGGAGAAGTATAATATAAAAGCAACATTTTTTATAACAGGAAAATCATTTGAAGAAGAGTGGTCTGACGTTAAACAAATAGTATTTAATCCTCTCATTGAAGTAGGTGGACATAATTATGATGCATTTGAAAATGAACTTTTTCATAGAATTTGGAAAAAACTAACAGGTAATTACAATGGTCCAAAATGGTATCAAAAAAGAGATGTTTTAAAAACAAAAGAGATTATAAAAGAAAAATGTGGTGTAGATATAGATGTGTGGAGAAATCATATGTATATGCATGGAATAAATACAGAACAAATACTTTTTGATCATGGTATAAAAATATGTTCAGATGGTGTAAAAAAAGATTCAGAAGGATTAGAAATAGATCAGAGTGGTATATATAATTTTCCTATAACTATCATACCTGATCATGAACATTTAATTCATGCAGAAAGAACACCTCAATGGATACAATGGTGGCAAAATAGATATAACTGGTCAGATGATTTTGGGAGTGAATCATACTATATAGAAGAATGGGGAAACATAGTATTAGAGCAACTAAAACAAAGAGAAAAACAGGATTTAGTTTCAAATATTATTATTCATCCAATTACTATGTATTTATGCGATAAATTTGTTGTAGTAGAGAAAATATTACAATATATCTCAACTTGTAAAACAGCTCACGTTAGTGAACTTTTGAGTACAAAAGGATAAATAATGAGAACAGTAGAAACAACAGTTATAATGAGAACAAAAAATTCTTCAGATATTATTGCTCAAACTTTAAAAGCATTATTTTCACAAAAGTATACTGACTTTGAATTACTAGTTGTAGATTCTGGTTCTACTGATGATACTTTAGAAATAGTTTCTACATATCCCCATAAATTAATAAAAGTAAAACCAGAGGATTATCATCCTGGTAAAGTTTTAAATATGGCAATAGAACAAACAAACACGGACTTAATAGTATTTCTAAATTCTGATACAGTTATGTTAACTAGTGACACATTAAAAACTTTAATTAATACACAAAATCAAGATGGTGTTGATGCTGTTTTTTCAAGACAAATAGCAAGACCAGAAGCAAAACCTTGGGTACGAAAAGATTATGAAATTGCCTTTCCAAATAATACTAAATCACCAGATTGGATGTTTTACTCTATACCACTAGCTAGTATGAAAAAAACAGCTTGGGAGTTGATACCTTTTTATACTCAAACTTGGGCCTCAGAAGATACAAAATGGGGATATGATGCAAAAGAGCAAGGGTTAAATGTCGTTTACGAAGCAAAAGCTATGGTGATGCATTCTCATAATTATAATTTTAAGCAAATATATAATAGAAAATATGTAGAAGGGGAAGCAGATAGTTATATCTTTGATAAAAAATATTCAGTAGTAGATTTTTTTAAACAATATTTATCTAGTATAGTAAAAGATACAATTTATCATATAAAATGTTTTGAACCAAAAGAACTTTGTATTACTTACATAAGAAGATTTGTCTATTTTTATGGATATTATAAAGGGTGTAAAAATGGAAATAGTTTAAAAAATAAAAAAGAACAACACATTACATATGGAAACTATCAGTAAGGAAAATTATGAAAATTATAAATATATTTGCAGGTCCAGGATGTGGAAAATCAACTTTAAGCACAGAAATATTTAGTACCTTAAAAAAGAAGCATCTAAAAGTTGAGTATGTTAGTGAGTATGCAAAAGATTTAATATATGAAAAAAGCTTTGATAAATTAAATGATTACTTATATGTTTTTGCAGAACAACACCACCGGATACAAAGATTAAAAGATGATATAGACTATGTGATATGTGATGGCTCATTTTTACTTGGTAATCTACATTTTAAAGATGATTGTATTTATAATGAGAGACTTTTTAAAGCTTTAGTTTTAGATACTTTTAATGAGTATGATAACCATAACTATTTTTTGAAAAGAGGTAATACCCCATACCAAAGTTATGGTAGAAAAGAGAGTTTTAAAGATGCTAAAAAGATGGATAAAAAACTTAAAAAATTGTTAAAAGATTATGAAATAAATTTCAAAATAATTAACAATAAAAAAGCTTTAAAAACAATTATTAAAGATTTAGCTATTTAATAAATTTACTAAATCTGATTGATATTTTAATGCTGTATCTTCATCAATAGCTTCAAATCTTGTTACAAGTTTTGGTGTTGTATTACTTGCTCGTATTAAACCCCAACCATTTTCAAAGACTACTCTTACTCCATCTACAGTAATAATATCTTTGATTTTTGGAAAATCAATTGGCGGATTGGCTAGTTTTATTTTTAGCTCGTCAATCAAAATAAATTTTTTCTCCTCCGTTGTATCTATGTTTATCTCATCTGTAGAGTATAGTTGGGGGAGTTTTTCATATTCTGTATCATAATCAAAGTTATTTGATAATAGTTCTAAAGCTCGAAGTGTTGCATATATAGCATCGTCATATCCAAAATATTTATCATTGAAAAAAAGATGTCCACTAACTTCAGCTGCAAAAGAAGCATTTGTTTCTTTGATTTTTACTTTTAAGTTACTATGACCTGTTTTATACATAATAGCTTTACCATAATTATTAATAGTATCATACATTATTTGAGAGCATTTTACCTCTCCTATTACTACAGGATCTTTAATAAATTTGGAAAAGAACATTGCTAAAACATCACCCTTAAAGTTATACTTTTGAGATAATACAGCGATTCTGTCTGCATCTCCATCATACGCAAAACCTAAAGCATATTTTCCACTATTGAGATGTCCTTTTATATCTTCTAAATTCTTTGATACACTTGGATCTGGGTGATGATTTGGGAAGGTTCCATCTGGCTCTTCATATATAATATGATGACTGATATTTAGTTTATCTAAAATATCACGTAAAACAGTACCTGCAACCCCATTACCACAATCAAATATAAACTTTTTACCTTTTAGATTTAAATGCTGAAATTGTGATACTAAATAATCAATATATTCTTTTTTTGTATCTACAAAAATTGTTTCTTCATCATCTTTAATCTCTATATTACTTTGCATAACTTCTTTACCTAATGAATAGATCTCTTCACCAAAAAAAGGAGATTTATCTAAAGTGATTTTAAATCCATTATACTCTGGAGGGTTATGAGAACCTGTTATCATAATAGATGCCGTTACTTTTTTACCATTATTATCTACATAGTTTGAAAAATAGTTTACAGGTGTTGCCACAAGACCAATATCAAGTACCTGAAGTCCTGCTTTTTTTAAACCAGAAGTTAGCCACTTTTTTAATATAATAGAATGCGTTCTTGCATCATATCCTAAGCAGATATATTTAGCATCTGGTATTTTTTTGATAACCTCAAGGGCAAAATAGTATCCGATTTTTTTAACATTTGACTCATCTAACTCTTTGTTAAATATTCCTCTTATATCGTACTCTCTAAATATATTTATTGACATTATACAACTCCATGTGATTATGAAATAATTATATCTACTTGCAATTTATTTGCACTTAAATTATTTATAATCTTATAAATAAATAAAGGAGTAAAAGATGAAAAATATATTTATTAGTTGTTTTGCATTTGATGATGGAAAATCAGGTATATCAAACTACATAGAAAATACACTATATCATTTAGCCAAAGAGAATAATCTTTTTGTAATGATTTTAAAAAAAGATATTAAAAACTATACAAGAAAACATAAAAATATTCACTTCATCTCAGTGCCAAATATTTTGGAAAAACCAATTTTAAATATGATCTTTCATCTATTTATAATGCCTTTTTTTATTACAAAAAAATATGACTTTATTTTTTTACCTGCTGGAAATAGAAGATTGATGTCTTTTTATCCTATTTATACTGTTGTAACGGTTCATGATCTTTCACAATATAGTGTAGAGGAAAAATATAGTTTTTTACGAATGTTTTATATAAAAAGAGTGATTCCATTCTTTCTTAAACCAGTAGATAAAATAATAGCAGTAAGTCAAAATACAAAAGATGATCTGATAAAATATTTTGATATTGAAGAGAATAAAATTGTAGTTAATTACAATGGATTTGACAAATCTTTATTTCAATCAGAAAAAAAAGACAAAATAACAATGAAAATAAAATTTGATATAGAAAAAGAGTATCTATTATATACAGCACGAATAGAACACCCAGGAAAAAATCATCTGAATTTGATAAAAGCTTATGAGTTATTACCTCATGATTTAAAAGAGAGATTTGATCTTGTTTTTGTAGGCGTAGCGAAAGAAAATGCACAAGTTGTGTTTGATTATATAAATAAATCTTCTGATAAAAATAATATCAAATTTCTTGGATTTGTTTCTAATAAAGATTTACCCATTATATATGCAAATGCAGAATTATTTGTATTTCCATCGTTTTATGAAGGGTTTGGAATACCATTAGTTGAAGCAATGGCAATGAAACTTCCAGTGCTAAGTGCTACAAATTCATCTTTATTAGAAATTGGTGAGAATGTTGCTTATTATTTTGATGAATATGATCCTAAAAGTATAAAAGATGCGATTATACATATTGCAAATAATAAAGAGAAACAAACAGTTATGATAAAAAGAGGGCTTGAAAAGCTAAATAAATTTGATTGGAGAAGTCATGGAAACAAAATCATTGAACAATGTAAACACTAGTATTGTTTATAAATGTACAAGAAGAGTATTTGAAATATTATTTTGTACAGTATTAGTACCGTATTTGGTTATCGTATATATTGGCTTTTTAATTAGAAAGATTGTTAAGAATGAAAATATTTTTATCAATAAATATTATCATTCATCAAAAACAATACAATTAAAAAGCTTTAATACTTTAAATGTTTATTTAAAAAATATATCTATGATTTATTATATTTTAAAAGGTGAAATTGCATTGGTTGGATCTGCACTTATATTAGCTGATAATAAAGAATATAAATACAATAATGACAAAGTTGGTTTTTTTAGTTTATGGTTTTTACGCTCAAATAGTAAAATGCCAAATATAACTATTCAAGGATGTAATGAAGAGTATCAATTGAATGTATCAATTAAAGAAGATATAAAAATATTGTTAAAATCTATAATTGTTCTACTATATTGTAATGAATACAAAAATTTTGGAAAAAAAGTAAAATTATTAGATGTTGAGTTTGATAACGTAACAATGAAAGATATTTTAAAAAATATTACTGATAAAATTTCATTAAATCAAAAATTAACTATCTCTTTTATAAATGCTGATTGTTTAAATAAAGCTTATGAAAATGAAGAATATAAAGAAATTTTATCAAAAGCAGATATGGTATTACCTGATGGCAGTGGAATAAATCTAGGCTGTAATATGATACATAACCCTTTAAAAGAAAATCTAAATGGTACAGATATGTTACCTTTCATTTGTAAACTTGCAGAAGAGAAAGAGTATAAAATCTATTTATTTGGTGCTAAAGATGGAGTAGCTGATACAATGAAAAATAATCTTGTAAAGTTATATCCAAATTTAAAAATTGTTGGTACTCATCATGGATATATAAATGATAACTCATTTGATGAAGTTATAAATGATATTAATTCTAAACGACCAGATATTTTATTAGTAGCAATGGGAGCACCATACCAAGAAAAATTTATCTTAAACTTTAAAGACAAAATAGATAGCAAAATATTTTTAGGTGTAGGTGGATTATTTGACTTTTATTCTAATAATATTAAAAGAGCTCCTTTATTTATGAGAGAAACAGGTTTTGAATGGGTGTATAGAATGATTCAAGAACCAAAAAGAATGTGGAAAAGATATATAATCGGTAATCCAAAATTTTTATTTAGAGTATTTAAAAATAAAAATAATGAAGATAAAAGTGCTTTAATTGATAGTTATTTAGACAGATACGATAGAAAAAAAGAGTATAGAATTAATGTATTAATATGGAAAATTTCTTTAAAACTAAAATCAATTTCGAAAAGATGTATTGATATTTTGGCAGCTATTATTTTAATCATACTTTTTATTCCTTTATTTATAGTTGTAGCTTTTATTATAAGATATGAGAGTAAAGGTGCAGTTATTTTTACACAAACAAGAGTTGGTGAAAAAGGAAAATTATTTAAAATGTATAAGTTTCGATCTATGATTCAAGATGCTGAAAAATTAAAAGAGAAACTTGCTTTAAAAAATGAATCAAAAGATGGTGTGATTTTTAAAATAAAAGATGATCCAAGAATTACAAAGTTTGGCAGCTTTATTAGAAAAACTAGTATTGATGAACTTCCTCAACTTTTAAATGTTTTAAAAGGAGAAATGAGTCTTGTTGGTCCTCGACCACCAGTTTTAAGTGAAGTTGTACAATATAATCTTGATGATAAAAAAAGATTAGATATTAAACCAGGTATTACATGCATCTGGCAAGTTTCAGGTAGAAGTCAAATACCGTTTAAACAACAAGTTCAGATGGATAAAGAGTATATAAAAGACCAATCATTTATGAAAGATTTAAAACTATTATTTAAAACTATACCTGCCGTTTTATTTTCAAAAGGTTCATATTGATAAATGCAATTAATTTGCATTTATTAGTGATATAATTTATTATAAAAAATAGAGGAGGGTATGGTTATGTGTAACGCAAATTATAAAAAAATAAATAATGTTATAGTTATAAAATTACAAGGTGAATTGATATCTCAAGATTGTATAAAACTAAGAGAAGATTTAAAACAGTATATATCTTTGGATAAATATTTTGTATTTGATTTGGAAGATTTAACTATGATTGATTCCTCTGGATTAGGATATATTATTCATACCTTAAAAGTAGTCACACCTCAAAATGGAGATGTGAGAATATCAAATTTAAGTGGACAGCCAAAAGTTATCTTTGAGATCACACGAGTTGATTCTATATTTAAACAATTTGATAACCAAGATGAAGCAGTTCAAAGTTATAGTGATATTTAAAGGAGTTTATTATGAAAGGTTTAATTTATATAGATGAAAAATTTTTGATAAATAATAAGTTTGATTTGATTGAAAATCAAATGTCTTTATTAAAAATATGTGGAAAACCATTAGTTGAATACTATTTTGACTTTTTGTATACAATAGGTGTTGATGAAATTTTTATAGTTGGAAATAAGTTTAGTGATCAAATATCTCAAATTGATTTTGTTAAACATAGTACAATAAAGGTTACATCTCTTTTTGGTAATAATTTAAGTGATTGTTATAAAATGAATGCTGATTTATTCCAAAAAGATCAGTTACTTATTATTGAAAATATAGGTTTTATTTTTAATAAATACATTGATAAAGATAGTTTAAAAAATAATGTAAGAGTATCAAAAGATAATTTTTCTTTATATTTTATAACAGAACATAGTAAAGATATGCAGTTTAATTTAATAGACAAAAATGATTTTTTGAATGTTCAACCCCTTGAAAATATTGATGATTATATAAATATTACAAATGAAATTTTCAATAACTTATCAACTTATGACTCAATACCAGGATATACAAAAGATAATAATATAGTAATAGGTAAACATGTAAAAATAGATTCAGATTGTAAACTGTATGGTCCTTTGATTATATTAGATAATGTTAAAGTATGTAAAGGCACTACATTAGGTCCTCACAGTATTATTGGTAAAGATACATTTATTCAAGAAAATTCAAAAATTATAAATTCTGTAATATATGATAATACTTATATTGGTGAGAATTTAAATATTGATAATAAAATAGTAGCTTCAAGTTATTTAATAGATAAGAGCGATATTGAAATTTATAGAGTTGATGATATGTTGTTATCAAAGAATAGTACATGGATTTAAGCTTATCATATAAATTTTAATCATTTTTTTGCTAGCATAAAGAATGAATTATTTAAATTTAACAAAAAATGAACTCATAACTATAATCGAAAGATTAAAAGAACAAAAAAATGATCAGTCAAGGGATCTTTTTATTTCTAATATTTCACATGATATAAGAACTTTACTCAATGCAATATATGGAAATGTACAAATATTAAACAGTGCAGTAGATATATGTGAAAATCATAAAAAAAGTATAAATAAAATAATGGATGCAAGTACACATTTAATTGATTTAATAAATGACATTATTGACATTAGTAAAAATAGTGGAGACGATGCCATTATTTTATGTGAGTTTAATCTTAATGATTTTTTAATTAATATATTTTCTATTTTTGAATCTATTGCTTTATCAGAAAACTTAACTCTTTGCTTAGATAATAATGTAGAAAAAAATACAGTTATAAAATGTGATAAAAATAAACTCTTTTATATATTTTTAAACCTTTTAAGTAATGCAGTGAAGTTTACACAAAAAGGGTCAATTACAATTACAGCTAAATATGAAAATAATGAAATAATTTTTGAAATCATTGATACTGGAATAGGTATTAAAAAAAATATGATTTCAGAAATTGTAAAAAATTATATACAGGCTTCAAGTATAAATAAATCAAAAGGAACTGGATTAGGATTGGGGATAGCAGTTGAAAATATTAAATTACTTGGTTCGGAATTAGAGATTTTTTCTACATATGGAGAAGGGAGTACTTTTTCATTTTCAATAAAACATATAAAAAATCAAAAAGCCTTTCTGACAACACAGGAAGATATTTTTAGTATAAAAGAGATTAAAACAATAATAGGAAAACAAAACTTTGATGTAGTTGTTTATTCTAAAGATGAAGAACAGTTAGAAATTATGAAAAATTATTTCTCATTAAAAAATATATCATATGATATTTCGTATGATATAAAAGATATGGAGTCTTTTATTGATTTAAATAAAAATCAAATTATTTTTATAGATACAACTAAAATTACTAGTATCGAACTTGAAAAAATCGATCAGTTAAAGAAAAAATTTGGAGCTGTTGTTTGGGTAGCGTTAACTGCTTCTGTTATGAGTAATGATTTAAATAGTATAAAGGAAAAATTTACTACTTATATTATAAAACCATATAGTTTTTTCGATATTGATCAGGTTTTAATTCTATTTTCGAAACAACAATTTGAGTATATTGATATTGAAGAAATAAATGAAAATGTAAATTTAATCATAGATGATAATCTAAAAGAAGATATAATTAATCAGTCAATATTGTGCCACTATAAAAATACATTTGACTTGATTGCTCTTGTGAAGGATAATAATACAAAAAAAAGATTATTAGTACTTTTGGAAAATTACGATTTTGACGAAATAATTATGGAAATAAACACATGAATTTATTAAATGAAAAAATACTTATAGTTGATGATACAGTTGAGAACTTAAACCTTTTAAAAGATATATTAAAAGGAGATGGTTATGAATTGTATTTATCAAAAGATGGAAACAAAGCTTTTGATATTGCAAAAAAGATTCTACCTGACCTAATACTTTTAGATATTATGATGCCAATCATTGATGGGTATGATACATGTAAACTTTTAAAGAACAATGAAACAACAAAAAATATACCTATTATATTTTTATCTGCATTAACGAGTCCAGAAGATAAAATAAAAGCTTTTGAACTGGGTGCTGTTGATTATATACCTAAACCATTTCATGCTCAAGAGGTACTAGTGAGGGTAAAATCTCACTTAAGTACAAGTACTATGATAAAATCATTAAATAATCTTATAGAAAAGTCTTTTCATGAAATATACACCCCTTTGGGTGTCATCCAATCGGGTCTGGAGATGCAAGTACTAGAACATGGAGATACTCAATATCTACAAAGTATACAATCTGCGTCTAGGAACCTAAATGTTATTGCTGATGATCTTTATTATACGATTAAAAAAGAGGTTGTTGATTTTATACCTGATTGGATAGAATTGAAACCTTTTCTTCTTGAACAGTTAAGATATCTCCAACCCATAGCAAACAAAAAGAATATTACTTTTAATTTGGATGTAAAAATAGAAGACCCTATGATTTATATAAATGATCTAGAGCTTAAAAAAGTGGTTTTAAATATATTAACAAATGCAATCAAGTATACATTTAAAGGTACAATAATAGAAATATTTATCAAAGAGTTGGCTGATGGTTATATCTCAGTAGAATTTATAAATTTAAGTAATACAATAAAAGATACGCATAAAATATTTCAAAATCAATACCAAGAAGATACTTCTTCTATTGGACTAGGAATAGGACTTGATATTGTATCAACAGTTTGTAAAAAAAATAATATACAAATAGATGTTCAATCAACTGGTGAAAAAACTATATTTAAACTAATATATAAAGAGAAAATATGAAAATATTAATTTTAGAAGATGAGCCTTCTTTAAATGAACATATATCAAATTACCTAAAAGCTAAGAATTACGAAGTGACTAGTTTTGATGATGGAATGGAGATGCTTGATAATTGTAATTTATATGAGTTTGACTTTTTTATTTTTGATATTAATGTACCTAGTGTTGACGGATTTGAAGTATTAGAGTACTTACGAGATAAAAATATAGATATACCAATTATTATGATGAGTGCTATGATAGGTATTGATGAGATAAAAAGAGCTTACTCTTTAGGTTGTAGTGATTATTTAAAAAAACCTTTTGAACTTGCAGAACTTGTTTTGAGAATAGAGTTGATTGTTAAAAAGTTTCATTTTACTAATGTGATAGAATTTAAAGAAGGTTATAAATATGATCTTCAACATAAACAACTTTTTAAAAATGATGAATCTTTAACATTATCAAAAAAACAAAATGAGATATTATATATTTTGATTAAAAATAGAGGGAGAGTTTTAACTTTTGCTACAATTTCTGACTACATATATGAAGATGCATACAAAGATTATCATACTATATCTAGTCATATAAGAGATATTAGAAAAAAAGTAGATATAGAACTCATTAAAAATGTGCGTGGTGTTGGATATAAAATAAATGATTAAATAAAAATTGCATTTTATTTGCATAAAATATTTATAAAATAGTTTTAAATAAAAAATAGAGGTATATTATGAAAAATATTAAAATAAAATCAATTGAACAAAATATTAATCAAGAAAAAGATCAAATAAATAATACTCTCATAGAAACGATAAAACAAAATGGATTTGCTGTTAGAGTTGATAATATTAATTCTCAAGAAGAGGTAGTAATTTACTCTTTAAAAAAATCCACACTTTCTGACTATATTCCAATTTTAGAAAATTTTAGTTTTGATATAGAGAGTGAATTCTATTACATTATTGAGCAAAAAGATTTAATAATATATTGTAGAAAATATACTATAAATTTTGATGATAATATTGATATAAATGATTCAAGAAAGAATATTAAAGCAGTAATGGAATATGTATTAGGTAAACAAATACCCAATACAAAATTAAATTCTCTTTCCATACTTGCTGCTTTAAGTCCTTTGGAAATAGGAATACTTTATACACTACAAACGTATGCAAATCAACTGTTATTAAATATAACAAATAATGCGATAACTAAAGTATTATTAAAATATTCATCTATTTCAAAACTTTTTATTGAGTATTTTCATATAAAATTTAATCCCAATATTAAAAATAAATCACTAACAAAAATATTTGAAAATATTGTTTATGAGATAAAAGATGTTCAAGATATTACAGAAGATAAAATTTTGAATCTTTTTTTAGACATTTTAGTGGCTATTACTAGAACAAATTTTTATATTGTTGATGACCTTTTTGTAAGTAATGCACTTTCTATTAAAGTAGATGTAACAAAACTTTCAACTCATTTAAAAGGTGTACAACCTAGAATCGAAACTTTTGTATACAATAATGCTTTTATGGGTACACATATGAGAAGAACAAAAGTGAGCCGTGGAGGTTTACGTTGGAGTGATCGGGAAATTGATTATCGAAATGAGATAAAATCATTGATGCAAGCTCAAAGAAGTAAAAACTCAGTTATTATACCTGAAGGTGCAAAAGGAGGCTTTTTTATTAAAGAAAGCAATGTATCTGAAAAAAGATTTGCTGAAATTTATTCTATATTTATAAATGCCCTTTTAGATGTTGTAGATAATTATATTGAGGGTAAAATTATAAAAAATGATAAGATAGTATCTTATGATAATGATGACCCATATTTTGTAGTTGCAGCAGATAAAGGTACTTCTAATATGAGTGACGTAGCTAATGCTATTAGTATTAAAAGAAATTATTGGCTTGGAGATGCTTTTGCAAGTGGTGGTAGTAAAGGTTTTAATCACAAATCAATGGGTATTACAGCAAAAGGTTCAATGAAATCTGTCGAAAGATTTTTTATTGAAAAAGGTTTTAATTTTTATGAAAATAAAATCACTGTTGTTGGTATTGGTTCACCAAAAGGTGACGTTTTTGGAAATGGTATACAACTTAGTGAAAACTTTGCTTTAGTTGCAGCCATTGGTCAAAGATATATTTTTATTGATCCTACTCCAAATATAAAAAAAGCATATAATGAAAGAGCAAGATTATTTAAGAATGTAATGAATTGGAATGATTACGATACTAGTTTATTGAGTAAAGGTGGAGGTATATTTAAAAAATCAGATAAAAGTATACCTGTAAGCCCTGAGATGAAAAAACTACTTGATATTAATACCAATACAATTAATGGTATAGAGTTAACAAAAGCTGTACTAATGGCAAAAGTTGATCTTTTATTTAATGGTGGTGTTGGTACATATGTAAGAGGTGAAGATGAAAATGATGCTCAAATAGGTGATAAACCAAATGAACTTACGAGAATAAATGCTTCTGATTTAAGAGTATTTGCTGTATGTGAAGGTGGTAATTTAGGTTTTACCCAAAAAGCTAGGGTGGAGTTTTCAAAAGAGGGTGGTAAAATATCTGCAGATAGTATTGATAACTCAGCGGGTGTGCATACTTCTGATTATGAAGTTAATATCAAAATTATTTTAAATTCTTTAGTTAAAAAAGAAAAAATATTAGAAGAAGAGAGATTTGATACTCTTCGTAAATTAGAACCAGATGTAGAAAAAATTGTTTTACAAACAAATTATAAACAGTCACTGTCTTTATTAATGGATGAGTTAAGAAGTAAAAAAGATCTTGAAATATTTAAAAAAACTACTCATGTTTTAGAGGAAAATATTGAAAATTTTGTAGCTAAACAATATGAGATTCCAAATATTGATAAATTAGATTTATCATTAACTATAAATCAAACAATAGCAAGACCACTACTAAGTGTACTATTATCATTTTCAAAAATCTTTTTAAAAATGAGAATTTTAGAAGACAAAGAGTTGTTAAATTCGGAATTAGCAAATGAATTTTTATTAAATTATTTTCCGAAATCTTTTTGCGCACTTTATTCTGATGAAATACTTCAACATCCTTTACGCGATGATATTATTGCAACAAGTATTGCAAATGAGATTATCAATGCACAAGGAAGTACCTTTATCTCTGATTATAAAAAACTAGGTGAGCAGAAGTTTTTACTAAAAATAAAATCTTTTTTAGTTTTAAATAATATTATATCAGCAAATAATGTTCGAAATGCATTATATGCTGAGGATACAAAAATAGATACAAATGTACAGTATAGATTATTTTTAGAACTTGAAGATACTTTAGAGTTTTTAACTCAATGGGTTGTAAAACATGGTAAAGAGACAATCTTAATTTTTGAAAGAGAACATGAATATAAAACGGCAACATCCCTATTTATTGAAAGCACAAATGAAAATACTCTTCCTATAACACAAAATGAGTATATCAATAAGTTTTTTACTATGATTGAATATATTTGTATGTTAACAACAATTATAAAAGTAAAAGAAGATGTAAAACAGAATTTTACAGAAATTGCCAATTTATTTGTTTCAACAACAAAAGAGTTAAATATATTAGAATTAAATAGGTATATTCAAATAACAGAGGCACATAGCGTGTGGGATAAGAGGCTTAAAAGTGGATTGTTAAAAGAAACACTCGATAGTATATCCTCAATTATTGATAATGTAATGCATTTTAAAAGAACAAATGAAACTATAAATGATGCTTATTTGACTTTTAAAAATATCAATGAAAATAAATTTGATAAGTTCTCTGAAGATTATATTCTTATGGAAAAATCAGCTTCTATTAACTTGGTAAATTTAAGTGTTGTAATTAACTCCTTAAACAAAATTAGTAAATAAACAATATATTTCAAAATATTTAAAAAAGGTACAGGTTAACTCTTGTACCTTTTTTAATGCAATCTATCTGCATCTTTTTATATAACAATATGATTATAAAATTTGAAAGGATTAGTAATGAAATATGTTACATTTTATAATGAATTGGGAATTGAAGATATTCAATGTGTAGGTGGTAAAAATGCAAATCTTGGTGAAATGATAAGTAACTTATCTTCTTTAGGAGTAAAAGTACCATTTGGATTTGCTATCACAAGTGATGCATATTGGAAATTTATGGAGCATGATAGTCTAAAAATTAAAATAAAAAATTTATTAACAAATTTAAATATCCAAGATGTTGATTCTCTTCATAAGAAGGGGAAAGAGATACGAGAACTTATTTTATCTAGTCCTTTTCCCCAAGAAGTAAGAGATGATTTAGAGAAAGGCTATGAACAACTAAGTAATCATTACAACACTATAAATGTTGATGTGGCTGTACGGTCATCAGCAACAGCAGAAGACTTGCCCGATGCAAGTTTTGCAGGGCAACAAGATACTTACCTAAATATAAAAGGTATAGAAGATGTATGTAGCAAAGTTCATGAGTGTTATGCCTCTTTATTTACTGACAGAGCTATAAGTTATAGACAAAGTAGAGACTATAGTCACTTTGATGTTGCTCTTTCTGTAGGAATTCAAAAAATGGTTAGAAGTGATAAAGCAAGTAGCGGAGTGATGTTTACAATCGATACTGAAACGGGGAATGAAAATCTCATTATGATTAATTCCAGTTGGGGGCTTGGGGAAAATATTGTAGGTGGAGTGATAAATCCAGATGAATTTTATGTGTTTAAACCAACATTAAAAAAAGGGAAAGAGAAAGTACTTAAACATAAATTAGGATCAAAAGAGCTAAAAATGATTTATGACAATAGCCAAAGAACAAAAAATATTCAAACTACATTACATGAGCAAAAAAAATGTTCATTAACTGATTCTGAAATTTTATATCTTGCAAAAGCAGGATTAAAAATAGAAGAGTATTACACAAAAATTGCAAAAGCTTATAGACCTATGGATATAGAGTGGGCAAAAGATGGACAAAGTGGTGAGATTTTTATAGTTCAAGCCCGACCAGAAACGGTTCAAAGTAAAAATAAAACAAATACACAACAATTATATGAACTCAATGATAATGCAAATATTCAAAATGAGTTAACATCGGGTAGGGCAATAGGTGAAAAAATAGGTGCAGGTAAAGTAAAAGTGATACAAAGTCCTGAAGAGTTTCATCTATTTAATGAGGGGGAAGTTTTAGTCACAAGAATTACTGATCCTGATTGGGAGCCTATTATGAAAAAAGCATCTGCAATAATTACAAATAATGGTGGACGAACTTGTCATGCTGCAATTGTTGCAAGAGAGATAGGAGTACCTGCAGTTGTGGGTACATCAAATGCAACAGAAATATTATCCAACAATCAAGAAGTAACTGTATGTTGTTCCTTAGGTGAAGATGGTAAAGTATTTGAAGGGATTTTAAATTATTCAATCCAAGAGATTAATATGGGTAATTTAGAAGCTCCAAATACAAAAATATTTATTAATGTGGGAGACCCTGATAAAGCATTTGGTTTTGCAAAGTTACCAAACCAAGGTGTCGGTCTTGCACGAATGGAATTTATTATTAATAGTGCTATCAAAGCTCACCCTATGGCATTATTTGATCTTGATAATAATATATCAGTAAAAGATGAAGAAAAAATAAAAGAGTTGGCATATGGGTATGATTCATATAAGGAATTTTTCATAAGAAACTTAAGTGAAGGTATAGCTGTAATTGCTGCAGCATTTTATCCAAAACCAGTCATCGTAAGAACTAGTGATTTTAAATCAAATGAATATAAACATATGTTAGGGGGACAAACATATGAAAAAGATGAAGAAAATCCTATGATAGGTTTTAGAGGAGCAAGTAGATATTACGATGATGATTATAGAGATGCATTCGAGTGGGAGTGTCTTGCTTTAAAAATTGTTCGGGATGATATGGGTTTTAAAAATGTAAAATTAATGCTTCCTTTTGTACGCACACCACAAGAGGGAAAAAATGTAATTAAAATTATGAATAATGAAGGTTTAGTGCAGGGTGTGAATGATCTCGAGATATATGCTATGTGTGAGATACCAGCAAATGTGATATTAGCGAAAGAGTTTCTTGAGATTTTTGATGGATATAGTATAGGTTCAAATGACTTAACTCAACTAACACTTGGGGTAGACAGAGATAGTCAAAAAATTGCGCATATTTTTGATGAAAGAAATCAAGCTGTAGTAAAAATGATTAAGATGGCTATAGAAGCATGTAAAAAAGAGGGAAAATATATTGGTATCTGTGGACAAGCACCTTCTGATTATCCTGAGATAACAGAAATGCTTGTGCAAGAGGGCATTAGTTCTATATCACTTAATCCAGATTCATTATATAAAATGTGGCAGGTTGTACTAGAACTAGAATCAAAGTTAGAAACTATGGAGAAATAATAAGTAAGGTGTAGTATACTTTTTATATTAAAATATAAGTAAAAAAATTATGTAAGATTGGAGATCAGATGAAATTTAAAATTTTAATAGTAGATGATGTAGAACAAAATATACATTCTCTTAAAATGTTAATAGAAGATAGTTTTGATGTTGATGTATATAGTGTACTAAATGCTCAAGAAGGTGTTTCCTTTTTGATAAATCAACCAGTTGATTTAATACTTTCAGATATACATATGCCTGATATTAATGGTTTTGAATTTGTAGAATATATAAAAGGTATTGATAGGTTAAAAAAAATACCTATTATTTTTATTACGGCTGTTTATAATAACCCAGAGTATCAAAAAAAAGGGTACGAAATCGGTGCTATTGAGTATATAACTAAACCAATAGATGCCGATATATTATCTTCAAAGTTGAAAATTTTCATTGATATTTTTGAAAAAGAAAAACTAATAGATACTGAACTAGAAGATAAAAATAAGATCCTTATCTCACAATCAAAAATGGCAGCAATGGGGGAGATGATTGGTGTTATTTCTCATCAACTCAAACAACCTTTGACTATTCTTTCATTGTGTTGTGATGATGTAAAACTACATAATGAACATTTTGAAATAGATGACGAATTTATAGATTCATTTACAAAACAAACAAATCAACAAATTAGATATATGACAGATACTATTGATAGGTTTAGAGAGTTTTTTAACCCAGATAAAATTAAAGAAAGTTTTTTATTAAAAGATGCGATAGAAGATAGTATCAAATTATTGGATAAATTACTTATTCAAAGTAATACTGTTATTGAGATAGATGTTGGGGAAGAAGAGTTTTTTGGTATAAAAGATGAATTAACGCAGGTTTTGATTAATTTGATTTCAAATTCACAAGATGCATTTGACGAAAATAGGATTGAATGTAAAAAAATTATAATCAAATCGAAATGTGAAGAAAATAATATTATTTTGAGTGTGCAAGATAATGCAGGTGGAATTTCTAAAAATATAATTGATAATATTTTTAATCCATATTTCACAACCAAACAAAAAGGTACAGGAACTGGACTATTTATGGTAAACCTAATTATTACAACAAGCTTTAAAGGTAAAATAAAAGCTTACAATACAGATGAAGGTGGAACAAAATTTACTATTACATTTCCATTACTACGGTAATACTGCTTTTATATATGCAGTATTACTAAAAATTTTTAGATTGTTTTACTAAATCTTCTTTTATCTTCAGGGATATTATTTAGATATGCATCAAAAGGCATAGATATATTTCGTATTAACATTGTACCTGTTTGGCTTACTTGTATTTTGTCTTCAGTAATAGTTACAAGCTCAGCTTCTACAAACTCTTGTAATGATTCTAATGCATCACTAAAGTATTCGTTAAAATTAATATTAAATTCTCTCTCAACTCTTCTCATATCAAGACTAAAGTTTGACATAAGTTCCATGATTACAAATTGTCTTAAAATATCATCATCACTTAGTTTGTAACCTTTAAATACTGGAAGCTCACCGTTATCTACAGCTTGTTCATAAGTAGGTAAATCTTTGAAGTTTTGTGCATAATAATCTACACCATCACCAATAGAAGTAACTCCTATACCAATTAAATCTGCACCACCTTTTGTAGTGTATCCTTGGAAGTTTCTATGTAATTCACCTTTATCAATAGCTTTAAATAACTCATCTTCAGGTTTTGCAAAGTGATCCATACCAACCATTTTATATCCAACAGAACCAAAAAATTCTATACTATCTTTTAAAATTTCAAGTTTTGTAGAAGGTGGTGCAAATGTAGTTTCATCAAATTTTCTTTGAGTTTTCATCATCCAAGGAACATGGGCATAGTTAAATACAGCTAATCTATCTGGATCTAGTTTAACGATATCTCGAATAGTTTTAGCAAATGTTTCTTTTGTTTGATGAGGAAGTCCATAAATTAAATCTATGTTAATTGATTTTATTCCAGCAGCTCTTGCAATATTTACTACAGCTTCTGTTTGTTCATATGGTTGTACTCTATGAATTGTTTTTTGAACTTTATCATCTAAATCTTGAACACCAAAACTTAAACGATTAGTTCCTGCTGCTTTTAGTACATCCATATGCCCTTGAACAAAATATCTAGGATCTACTTCACAAGAGATTTCAGCATCATCTGAAAAATTTGGAAAAGTTTCTTTGATACTATCTATTACTTCTTTTAATTGTTCTGGGTCTAAAAATGTTGGAGTACCACCACCAAAGTGCATTTGAGTAACTGTTCTTTGTGTGTTTAGATGTTGTGCTAATATTTTAAGTTCTTTTTTTAAGTACTCAATATATTTTACTTTTTTATCTACTTTACTTGTAAAAATTACATTACAACCACAAAAATAACAAGCACTTCTACAAAAAGGAATATGTACATAAAGTGATAATGGTCTATCATCACTTTGAGATTTAAATTTTTCTTTTAAGTCATCAAATGTAAAATCTGTATTAAACTCTGGTGCTGTTGGATAACTTGTATATCTAGGACCTGGTCGTGAATATTTCTCAAATTTACTAAAATCTATCATTTATTTCTCGTCTCTTTTTTTATCTAACCATACCATGATGGCTTTTTGTGCATGAAGTCTATTTTCTGCTTCAGCAAATATATTTGGAGCGTATTTTTCAAATACTTCGGTACTTACTTCATATTCTCTATATGCAGGTAAACAATGTAAGAAGATAGCTTTTTTACTAGCTAATTTCATCATTTTAATATCTACCATATATCCTTTAAAGTCTTTAATTCTTTTCTCTTTTTCATCTTCTTGACCCATAGATACCCATGTATCTGTAGTAACTACTGTTGCACCTTTAATAGCTGCTTTAGGGTCATTTGAGATGATGATTTTGGCACCAGATTTTTTAGCTATTTTAAGTGCTTCTTTTAAAATCTTTTTATCAACTTCATAACCTTTTGGAGTAGCAACTCTAAGTTCAAAACCAAGAACAGCTGCTAACATAAGCCAAGAGTGTGTCATATTATTACCATCTCCTACGTATGCAGCAATGATATTGTTTTTTAAACCACATTCGCAAATAGTTAAATAATCCGACATAAGTTGAATAGGGTGAAATTTATCTGTAAGACCATTGATAACAGGTACTTTTGAATAAGAAGCAAACTCTTCAAGTTCTTTTTGTGAATCATTTCTAATCATAACCATATCAACCATACTACTAATTACTCTACTTGTATCAGAGATAGGTTCACCACGTCCTAGTTGGATATCATTTGAACTTAGAAATAGTCCAACTCCACCTAGCTGATAGATACCTGTTTCAAAACTAACTCTAGTTCTTGTACTACTTTTTTCAAAAATCATACCTAAAGTTTTTGTAGGCATATATTTTTTAAATACTTTTTCTTTAGTCTCTTTTTTGATTCTAATAGCTAAATCTGTAATCTCAATTAATTCGTCTTTTGTATAGTCTTTTAATGTTAAAAAATGTCTCATCTTACTTACACTTCCTTATCTCTAATTATATTTGCACCCAATGCAGTTAGTTTTTGTTCTAGTCTATCATATCCTCTATCTAAATGATAAATTCTATGTATATTTGTTTCCCCATCCGCTACAAGACCAGCTAGTACTAATGCACTACTTGCTCTTAAATCTGTTGCCATTACATCTGTTCCTAAAAGTTTGTTAGGTGTTCCATGTATTGTAGCAGTTGTTCCATTTACTGTGATATCAGCACCCATTCGAACTAATTCACTTACATGCATAAATCTATTTTCAAATAGTTTTTCATCTATAGTACTAACACCATTAGCCATAGTAGCTAATGCCATAAATTGTGCTTGCATATCTGTAGGAAAACCTGGATATTCTGTTGTAATGATAGTTATAGGTTTAATTGTTTCAGCTGGTAATATTGTAACACTATTATTATCTTTTTCTATTCCAAATCCCATCTCTTCAAATTTAGCTAATACAGCATCCAAATGTTTTGGTTCTATGTTGTCTACTTTTAGAGTAGAATTTGCAATAGCGCCTGCACAAAGATAAGTACCTGCTTCAATTCTATCTGGAATAATTGAGAATTCTTTCATAGGTAATAGCTTTTGACTTGTCCCTATTATTGTAATAGTATTTGTTCCAATCCCTTCTACACTTACTCCAGCATCTCTAATAATTTCACATAATTGGATAACTTCTGGTTCTTTTGCTGCATTGATAATAGTTGTTGTTCCATGAGCCATTGCGGCTGCCATAACAATATTTTCTGTTCCTGTTACTGTTATCTTATCAAAAACAATAGTAGTACCTTGAAGTCCATTTGGAGCTTTTGCTTCTATATAACCATTTTTAATCTCTATTATTGCACCCATTTGCTCTAAGGCTTTTAGGTGTAAATCGACAGGACGTTGTCCTATTGCACAACCTCCTGGAAGAGAAACTTCACAATGCCCAAACCGTGTTAATAATGGACCAAGTACTAAGATGGATGCTCTCATAGTTTTTACAATTTCGTATGTTGCTTTTGTTTTATTTATAGTTGTTGAATCTATATCTAAGATATTTTTATCTTTTTGATATGTTGATCCTAACATCTCAAGTAATTGTAGTAGAGTATTAATATCTACTACATCTGGTAGATTTGATATGTGTAATTTATTTGATGATAAAATTGTAGCTGCTAAAAGTGGTAAGGCTGCATTTTTTGCTCCACTTATTTTTACACTACCGTTTAGGTTTTTTTTCCCAATTACTTTTAAATAATCCAATTGGCACATCCTTTTTTTTGAAAATAACTTTTATTATATCTTTTAAATAATTTAAATACAATATATTGGATGATTAATTAAAATTTAGCGAATTTTATTATTTTAAAATAGTTAAAAATCATTTCATCATCTTAAAAATGATATAATAAAATCTATGAGTAAAACAATCAATAAAGAAAATTATTTTATAAGTAAATTTGCAGATTCTAAATTTATCGGTGATGATGGTGCTGTTGTAGGAAAATATGTCTATAGTATGGATGCATTTTTTGAAAATGTACATTTTAAAACTGATTGGATGACTTTAAAACAGATTGCTATGAAGTCTATGTTAGTAAATATAAGTGACGCCATAGTGATGAATGCTATTCCTAAATATGCACTATTAAGTGTGGCTATTCCTCCTCATTTCACTACTACAGATTTAGATAAACTTGCGTCAGGATTCAAAAAAATAGCAAAACAATATAATATTACTATTATAGGTGGAGACACTATTTCAAATAATAAACTTGATATCTCTATTACTATTATCTCAGAAACAAAAAATCCTGTTTATCGCACTGGTACAAATGTAGGTGATTTTGTATGTTTCACAGGAGAATTAGGAAGTGTAAAAAAAGATTTAGATAAATTATTAGCTGGTCAAAAAGTAAAAAAAAGTTCAAAGTTTATAAAACCAAAATTAAAAGCTTCCTTTTTTTATGAAATAGCACCATATATAAACAGTGCTTTGGATATATCAGATGGTTTATTTTTTGAATTAGAAAGACTAAGTAAAGCCAATAATATAGGTTTTGATTTTTTTGACAATATTAAAAAAGAAGTAGGGTGTAGTGGTGAAGAGTATGAAGTTCTTTTTACCTTTGATCCTAAAAAAGTAAAAACTATTATAAAAATAGCAAAAAAACATAATGTAAAATTAAATATTTTTGCTAAAACTTCAAATGAAAAATATGAATGTGACTGTAAAAGTCATCATTTTGAATAATACCAATTACAATATACGAAAGAGAAATATATGATAAAACAACACTATTTAAGCCACAGTCAAATTGATGTTTACTTTAAACAAAGTAAAGATGATTTTGTAGTAACAGAAGTACCTTTATATGAGTTTAGCGGTGAAGGTGAACATGTTATTTTAAAAATAAGAAAAAAAGATTTAGCAACATGGGATGCCTTACAAATTATTTCAGAAGCTGTTGGATGTAGAAATAGAGATATCGGATATGCAGGATTAAAAGATAAAAATGCAATGACTGTACAATATATCTCAATTAATAAAAGTTTTGAAGATAAAATAGATGCTTTTTCTCATCCACAAATTAAAATACTAGAAAAAACTTATCACAATAATAAAATAAAAATAGGGCACTTAAAAGGAAATAAATTTTTTATTAGACTTAAACGTGTACAACCTATGCATCGTATGAAATTAGAATCTGCATTGGAAAAAATTGTAACTTTTGGTATGCCAAACTATTTTGGATTTCAAAGATTTGGATTAGATGGAGATAACTATAAAAAAGGTGAAGCTTTAATTTCTGGAACTTTAAAAGTAAGAGATAGAAAATTAAGAAAAATGTATATTAATGCATACCAATCATATTTATATAATGGATGGTTATCAAAAAGAATTGAGATAAGTAAAATAGTAGATAGTTTTAAAGCTGAGGAGATAAGCGAAAGATTAAACTTATCAGTAGAAACTATTAAAGAGATGCAAGCGCAAGAACATCCGTTAAAAGTAATGAAGGGTGATGTATTTTCTCACTACCCTTATGGAAGATTATTCCATATTGAGGACTTAGCAGAAGAGTCTGAAAAGTTTATGAATAGAGACAGAGTTCCTACTGGACTTTTAAGTGGTAGTAAAACAAAGTTTGCTATAGATGATGCTTTAAAATTTGAAGAAGAGTTTATCAAAGAAACAAAAGAAGATGGAGCTAGAAGATTTGCTTGGATTTTCCCTGCTGATGTTAGCAGTGAATATAAAGAAGAAAAAGCTTGGTTTGAGTTAAATTTTGAGTTACCAAAAGGGTGTTACGCAACTGAATTTATTAGTGAACTTATTCACTAGTAAATTAGTAGTGTTTTATATTTTATCGGTTATTTAAACTTTATTATTTCTTTTAAGGGGAAATTAATTCAGCAAAATGGTCTATAAAAATAATTAATATTGGTTATAATCGCCATTACTATTTTTAAAGGAATTGCTTATGCAAAAAACAAGTATTGTTAAAAAAACAGCAGATATATTATTCTCTTATTGGACTACTATATTTGCATTTGTTATTTTAGCAGGTGGAGCAGCTGTTGCTACATTTATTGAAAACGATTTTGGTACATCTACCGCTAGAGTACTAGTATATAATAATTTATGGTATGAGATAGCATTAGGATTATCTATTGTTAATTTAATTGGTATTATCAATAGACGAAAGATGTGGAAACAAAAAGCAAAATTTATTTTTCATATCTCTTTTGTTGTTATGTTAATTGGTGCTGCTATGACTAGATACGTTGGTTATGAAGGTATTATGCAAATTAAAGAGGGACAAACTCAAAGTGAAATGACTTCTCTTGAGCCATATATTCAAGTAACTATTGTTTCAAATGGAAAACAATATTATACAGACTTTCAAAAAGAATTTGCAGCTATTGGTAGCAATGATTTTGATTACAAAGTTGAATTTGAAGGTAAAACTCTTCATCTAACATTGGATAGCTATAAGTTTGCTAAAAAAGGTAGTGCTACAATGAATCTTGTTGGTACTAAAGTAACTTTAGGTGATGAATCAAAAGTTGTAAAACTTGTAGGGCAAAGAGGTGCTGCATCTACTTTAGTAAGAGATATTGAATTTAACAATAATATTAAGGTATATTTATCATATGGTTCAAAACCATTATCTGTACCATTTGCTATTAGACTAAATGATTTTCAATTAGACAGATACCCAGGTAGTATGTCTCCTTCATCATATGCGAGCGAAGTAACAGTTATAGATAAAGCAAATAATGTTGAATATGATTATAGAATTTTTATGAATTCAACTTTACAATATGGTGGATATCAATTTTTTCAAAGTTCTTATTTCCCTGATGAGACAGGAACTGTACTTTCTGTAAATAATGACCCTGGTACCATCCCAACATATATAGGGTACTTTTTATTAACTTTAGGACTTTTAATGAATATGTTTGATAAAAAATCTCGATTTGCAAAACTTATTAAATACTCAAAAGAATTTAATGCTGTTGCAATAATGGCAATATTATTTACATTTTCTAGTGTTTCCGCAAATGCAGCACAAAGTGAAGAAGATATTAAAGCGGAGAATGATGCAAAGTATTTACAAAACTACAGAACACAATCAGTAGAAACAGCAGAAAAATTTGCTCACTTAGTTGTTCAATCAAATGCAGGAAGAATGAAACCAATTGATAGCTTAAATAGAGATATTTTAAATAAACTAACAAGAAAAAATACATTTTTAGGTATGAATCCAAATCAAGTTGTATTAGGTATGATTTCTCGTCCTGAAGTTTGGCGAAATGTTAAAATGCTGAAAATAAAAACTCCTAAATTGAAAAAACTATTAGGACTAGACGATTCTCGTAAATATGTTGCTTTTAGTGAAATGTTTACAGATGATGGTGCTTATCGGTTAAAAAATGTAGTAAATAAAGTAAATTCTATAAATGCAAACGAAAGAGGAACATTTGAAAAAGATGTTCTTAGGTTAGATGAGAGATTAAATATAGCATATATGGTTTATTATGGTTATTTGTTTCAAATATTTCCTAAACCTGTAGATGAAAATGGTAAAGTTACAACTACAAAATGGTCAAATCCTGTAGATGCGATGAATAAGTTTGAAGAAAAAGATGCAAAAATTGTTAAGATGTTAGTAAGTGGACTTATTGATGGATTATATGCAGCCAAATATGAAGATGCAGAAAAGTATCTAAGTTTAATATCTCAATATCAAGAAAAAGTAGGGAAAAAAGTAATCCCTTCTAAAAGTGTAATACATTCAGAAATACTATTTAATCAGCTTGGTGTATTTCCAAAGCTAACATTAGCTTATGTAATTATAGGTATTATAATTTTTGTAGTTTCATTTTTAACAGTATTTAATCAAAAATGGTCATCTAAAAAAGTTAATATGGCATTTTTTATTATACTTGCATTTTTATTTGCTGTGCATACTTTTGGTATGGGTCACAGATGGTATATAAGTGGACATGCTCCATGGAGTAATACCTATGAGTCATTAGTGTATATTGGATGGTCTGCCATGTTTGCAGGGTTATTCTTCTTTAGAAAATCATTGATGGCGTTAAGTGCAACGGTTATTATGGCTGGTGTATTTATGTTTACAGCTCATTTATCAGGTATTGATCCTCAAATTACAAACCTTGTTCCTGTATTAAAATCATACTGGTTAACTATACATGTTTCTATTATTACTGGTTCATATGGTTTCTTAGCAATTGGTGCTATGCTTGGGTTTATGTCTTTGATTTTATTTATTTTCAGAGATGAAACAAGACCACATATTGATGCTACTATTAAAAACATTACTGCAATAAATGAAGCTGCACTTATTATTGGACTTGCTGCTTTAATTGTAGGAAATTTTCTTGGTGGTATTTGGGCAAATGAGTCTTGGGGTAGATACTGGGGTTGGGATCCAAAAGAAACTTGGGCATATGTAGCAATTATTTCTTATGCGATTGTTATCCACCTTAGAATGATACCAAAATTGAATACTCCTTATGTTTTTGCAGTTGCATCAACATTGGCATTTTCAACTATTTTGATGACATACTTTGGTGTTAACTTTTATTTATCAGGAATGCATTCTTATGCTACTGGAGACCCTGTACCAATTCCTACTTGGGTATATGTTCTAACTGCTATGGTATTTGTAGTAATTGCAATAGCTAGCAAAAAAAGAGGTTTATCAAAAATCAAATTTTAAGAGATTTAATATCTCTTAAAATTACTTTTCTACACAATACACAATAAAATATTTCTTCAACTCCATAAAAATCACAAAATTTTAAAATTTCTTTTTATAATCAGAATAAATAACAAAATATTTGCTATACTAAATAAAAAAATAACAAATATTTATTAGGATAAAAATGAAACTAAGTCTTTCAAAAATTAATTTTTTTAATATGATTGGGACAGTAATTGTTTTTTCAACTATTTTAAGTGCTTTTATATATGCTTTCACAGATACATTTTATCAACAAAAGATAGTTGAACTCGAAAAAAGTTTTTATAATAAAAATAAAACACTAGTTCAAAATGAAGTAGAACGAGGTGTTAATAGAATTGAAGTAATAAAAAATATTATTTATAAAAATAACGAATCTACTTTAAAAGAAAAAGTAAATTACATACATAATATATTGTCTTCAGACTCTACCCAAAATATAAATACTCTACTACATAAGTATAAAAAAGAATTAAATCTTCTTAACTGGAAAAACAAATCGGGGTATTTTTATATCTTTGATAAAGAAGGAAATTTTTTATATTATGGTGGAGATGAACAGTTTTCTAAAAAGAATATTTTCGAATTAGGAAAATCTAATCAAGAATTTTCTTCATTTATAAATAAATCAATTTCAAATAAAGAGAACTTTGGTTCATACAAATGGCAAAAACCTGATGAAACTGCAAATACATTACATACAAAATATGTATATGTTAAAAAAGATTTAAAACATGATATCTATATCGCAATTGGAGTTTATAAAAAAGATATTGATTTAGAGATAACAAATTTAGTATTTAACGAATTTAAAAAAGATAAATTTGGTGATACAAATTACGGATATTTTTGGATTTTTGGATTAGATAAAATTATGAAAATGCATCCAGAAATTGAAGGTAAAAATATTAAATATGTAAAAACATCAGATGGTAGAGTTTTAGTTGATGTTATGATTGAGAAAGCTTTAAATAAAGGTGGATATGTAAACTATAAATGGCTTAATCCAGATTCTGGTGTAGTGAGTGATAAAATATCATATGTCAAACTAATCCCTGATTTAAATTTGGTAATGGGTTCTGGTTTTTATTTAGATGAATTAAAATATATGCTAGAAAAAGAAAAAGAAAATCTAAAAATACTCTCTGATGAATATTTGACTAAAGTATACATTGTTGTATCTATATTAATTTTACTTACTTTAATAATTGCACGTTATTTGTCTATTAAAATTAATCAAATAGAAGTTGATAAAGAAGAACAATTACATTTATTAGAACAATACAGAAATTTATTAGATGAAAGTTCTGTTGTTTCAAGAGCAGATAAAAATGGTGTGATTACATATGTAAATAAAAGTTTTGTAAAAGTGAGTGGTTATAGCGAAGATGAAATTATAGGAAAAACACACTCTTTAATTAAACACCCAGATACTCCAAAGAGTCAATTTCAAAATCTATGGAATACTATCAGTAATGGTGATATATGGAAAGGTATATTAAAGAATAAAAGAAAAAATTCTGAGAGTTATTATTCAAGTTTAACAATTATTCCTATAAAAAACAAAGATGGTGAAATATTAAGATATATCTCATCTTCAATAGATATTACAAAACATATAAAAAATAAAACAAAACTAAAAAACTTATTTAAAACTGATTCTTTAACTGGTTTAGGGAATAGAGTTAGTTTATTGAACTATATTAGTAAAAATGAAAAAGTAGTATTGACTTTAATTAATATAGACAGATTTAAAGAGATAAATGATAGCTTTTCTCATGATACAGGTGATGATGTTATTAAAGAGTTTGGTAACAGATTGTTTAAACATTTTAATGAAAAAAGTTATTTCTTATTTAGAGTACAAGCTGATATTTTTGCTATCGTAAATAATAAAAAATCTGCCGATAATGTAAAAAAGAATATAAATGAATTTATGCAAACACTTGGAAAAGACAAATATGAAATAGGAAAAAATAAGTTTCCAATGACGTATACTTGTGGAATTGCTTCAAATAAAGAGAATCTTTTTGCATATGCTGATATTGCGTTAAATGAAGCAAAAAACAAAAAAATGAAAATTGTTGAATATGACTCATCTCTTAAAGATATAGATCATTTTAAAAATAATATTCAATGGGTGGATAGATTACATAAAGCAATTAGAAAAGATAAGGTAATCCCTCATTTTCAACCAATTTATAACTATAAAACTGGAAAAATTGATAAGTACGAAGCTTTAATGAGAATTGTTGAAGATGGAAATATTATTTATCCAAATGATTTTTTAGATATCGCTAAAAGAACAAAACTTTATCCAGAATTGACATATAAAATGATTGAAAAAGTGCTGCATAAATTTGCTGATAGTGATTTAGAATTTTCGTTAAATCTTTGTATAGAAGATTTAATGAATAAAGAACTAACAACGTATTTATACGACTATGCAAAGAAAAAAAATGTTTTTGATAGAATGGTTTTAGAAATTGTTGAGTCTGAAGAGATGGAAGATAATGATTATATATCTGAAGTGATTCATAAGTTTAAAAAGATGGGAACAAAAATTTCCATTGATGATTTTGGAAGTGGTTATTCTAACTATGAATACTTAATATCACTTCAAGCTGATTACTTAAAAATAGATGGTTCTATTACAAAATTAATTGTAACAGATAGTAGAACTTTAGATGTTGTAAAATCTATTGTAGAATTTGCAAAAAAATCAAATATTAAAATTATTGCTGAGTTTGTAAGTGATGAAAAAATTGATAAAATCTTAAGAGAAATTGGAATTGATTATGCTCAAGGTTACTATTATGGGAAACCTCAAGCTGAATTAGTTTAAGAGATTAAATACCTTTTATTTTCTCTTTTTTCGATACCTTGAATATTGTCTAAATAATCAAGGTACGAAATAATATATTTTCGACTCATTGGAAACTTTTCTTTAAAGTTTTTAACCTCTATAAAACCATCATTTTTTATGATCTCTTTCATTTTCGTTATGAGACTTGATAACACTGTTGCATGTACAAAAAGATTATGTTGTATTCTAATAACCAATTTCTTTTTCGTTAATGCTTTTAAAATATCATCACCAAGTTTTCTATCGATATCTAGCTCATCATAAATATTATACGGAGCTGTTGGAGCATAACTCTCTTTTTCTAATCTATTTAACATGATATCTTCTAGTTGATCTTTAAAATTTTCTACGATATTTGCATTTTTATAAAGATTTCCATCTTTACTTAAAATATTTTCTTTTTCTAGTTCATCTAAAACTAGTTTAATAAAATTTTCACTAGCCCATGTTAAACGTAATGCTAAAGATGTATTTGATAGTAGGGCATATTTATTTTTAGTATAAATATTTAAAATATTTGATTTGATTAATTCTTTTGTCTCTATTGGATAAATGATTAGAGCTTTTTCATCTATAAAAGTATTGTCTAAATTCTTTGCAAAATCTAATGCCTCAGTATGACTTAAAGCAAATCTTTGAGAAGATGATATAAGTCCTAATCCTTTTTTATGTGCTTGAAGTAATACTTTATATGCTTCAGTTATATTTTCATCGTGTAGGGCATTTAAAAGCTTTAGTTTTTGTGATTTTTTCATAGGGTCTATAATAGGACTTAATACTTTAGCACCTGCTATAGTATCATTACCTTGACGTATGATTATTTTTTCATTGTAAATTGAAAATATATCTTCATTTGCTCTAATAGTGGCAAAGCCTTCATTAGATTTATTTTCACAATCAAATAATAAAATTTTAGCTTCAATTCTTTTCGAGCCAAGATATATAGAATAGTTAGTATTGTGCTGTAGCTTTTTATCTTTGAGATTTTTAAAAGATATATCGATCTGATTAAATCCTCTTAAAAATCCTTTTTTAGAAATAACAAAACCTCTTTTGATAGTTTTAGCATCTATTGATTGTATATTTAAAGCAGTTCTATTTGATATATTTGCATTTTCTACATCATTTCCATGTACTTGAATATTCTTGAGTTTTATCTCTTTTTTGATATCACAAATAAAAAGTTTCTCTTTCAAATTTATAGGTTTCCCTAAAACTGTACCCGTAACTACAGTACCATTTCCTTTTGTTGAAAATGCTCTATCTACATAATATCTAAAAAAGTTTTCCTCTATTTTATTATCTGCTTTAAGATTAAAGAGTTTATCTTTAAGTTCACTAATTGAATTTTCATCAAAAATAGAAACACTGTGATGTGATACTATCTCAAAATCATAATTTTCTACAAAATTTAAAATCTCTTTTGTATTTGATTCTAATTCATCTTGAGTAACCAAATCTTTTTTAGTGATTACTACGATAGCTTTTTTAATGCCTAGTAGATTTAATATTTCTAAATGCTCAACAGTTTGAGGCATGATTTTTTCTTTTGCACTTACAACTATCATAATAACATCAAATGAAAAAGCACCTGCAATCATATTTTTTACTAGTTTTTCATGACCAGGTACATCAATAAAAGCAACATTTTGATCACCTTTAGTCATATTTGAAAAAGATAAATCTATAGTAATTCCTCTTTGTTTTTCCTCATTTGTACTGTCACCTTCATAACCATTTAAGGCAGTAATGAGTGATGTTTTACCATGATCAATATGTCCACATGTTCCGATTATATAATTAGTCATTGATTATCTTTATTATAGTTTTTGTTAAGATTTCTAGTTCAGATTTTTGAATACTTCTAAAATCCAATAAATATTTATCATTTTCAATTCTGCCTATGATATTATTTTCTCTAAATAGTTTTTCAAGTTTATTTGCTTTGTAGTTTTTAAAACTTATTGACATAGCAATTGTCGGGATTTTTTTATTGGGTGTTGTTCCACCCCCTATTACTGTTGAAGTTTTTATAATCTCACATAGACAATAGTTTTGAAGTTTTATTTGTAACTCTTTTGCTCTATTTTCTAAGTCTTCAAGAGATGTAAATAACATATTAAGTGTAGGGATCTCTTCATTTTTACCTAAAAGTAGTGATGTAATGTTATCCTCTAAAATAGCTAAAGTGATTTTATCAACACGTAACATTCTTAATAGTTGGTTTTTCTTTAACTGATCTATATATTTTTTCTTACCTACAATAATTCCTGCTTGAATAGAACCTAATAATTTATCGCCAGAAAAACTTATTAAACTTGGATCGTATTTCATGATATCTAAAACACTTGGCTCGTGAAGATTTAGATTATAAGGTAAATCTATCATATGACCGCTACCCATATCGTAATAATCCATCACCTCTTTTTCACGTGCAATATTTACAATCTCTTCATGACTAACTTCGCTTGTAAAACCTTCTATAGAGTAGTTAGATTTATGAACTTTCATTAAAATTGATGTATTTTCATTGCAAGCATTTTCATAGTCTCTTGAATGTGTTTTATTTGTAGTTCCAATCTCTTTTAATATTGCTCCACTATTAGACATAACGTCTGGTACTCTAAAACTACCACCAATCTCTACTAACTCTCCACGACTCACGACTGCTTCTTTATTTTTTGCGAATGTATTTAAAACTAAAAATACTGCACTAGCATTGTTATTTACGATAAGTACATCTTCACAGCCCAAAAATTCACATATTACTTTTGATATATGTGAGTATCTCTCACCTCGTTTTCCTTTTTCTAAATCATATTCAAGATTGTTATATGAAGTTACTATATCTTTTACTTTATCAAATGTTCTATCTGAGATAAGACTTCGTCCTAGGTTTGTATGGACGATTACACCTGTTGCATTTATCACTTTTTGCAACGATGGTGTTGTGATAGTGTTGTACTCTTTTATCACGTTAGCTATGAGTTTTTCCTCATCTATTGATGTTACTTTATTTTCTAATATATTGGCTCTCAAATTTTTAATTACTTGTTTTGATATTTTAGTTATAAGTTTGATAGACATCTCATTAAAGGCTTTGTTTTGGATAAACTTATCCACCTTTGGTATTGATTTTAGTAAAATCATTTTTACCCTTTCAGTTTGTTTAAAGATTAATTGTGTAAAATTTCCTTGCTCATATGGGGGGTATGTGATCCTGGTGGACACCACAGGTTTCAACCCTGATTGGAGGTTTTGATGACAAAGCCTCGGTAGGTTCAATTCCTACACCTTCTCGCCAAATATTGGTAATATCCCCATAGATAAAAGAATAATTTTATTTAATAATTACTGATTTTAACGAATAAAACGTTTACCTTTACTTAAAAAAGGTAAAAAAATATTTACCTTATAATATTTTCTATAGATGAGTTATTTTGAATCTAGTATTATCATTCTAAATTCATATTTCTCTATGCTAAAAGTTTCATCATACATCACAATCTTTTTAAAGTGCTTTATTAATTAGTATAAATTTATTATATTAACTTAAGTTTTATCTATATATACTTTTCTAATAAAGGTATTCATGATGATTAGTTCAGATGAAAAAAAAATATTAACTTTAATAAAAATACTACCATTATTTATTATAGTATTTTCGATAATAATCACTTACATTCTTATCTCAAATAAAAATTCTAAATTTGAACAAGAAATTATTAACCTTAAGACTGATTCAATAAATAAAACAAAAAAACTAATTAAAAATGAAGTGGAAAGAATTCATCGTTATATTAAAAATGAAGAAGATGAAGCAATTGTAAGAATAAAAGATAATATTAAACAACAGGTATACATAGCACATGCTATCGCCTCTTCAATCTACAATAATAATAAAAATAAATCCAAAGAAGAGATTACTAAACTTATAAAAGACGCACAAAGAGATATAAGGTTTAATGGTGGACGAGGATATTTTTTTATATATGATTTAAATGGTATAAGTATTTCTCATCCTATAAAACCTAAGAGAGAAGGAAAATCATTTTTAAATGTACAAGATATAAATGGAAAATATATAGTAAGAGAATCGATTAATATTGCAAATAATAAGAATAAGGAAGGTTTCTTAACTTGGTTTTTTACTAAACCTAATGAAATAAAAAAAGAGTATAGAAAAATTGGTTTTATTAAAAAGTTTGAACCATATAATTGGTTTATTGGCACTGGAGAATATGAAGAAGATTATAAAAAAGAGTTAAAAAAATCATTATTAAAAAAAATCCATAAAATTAAATATGGTTTAAATGGTTATATATTTATAGTTAATCAAGAAGGTATTTATTTAAGTCATTATAAAAAAGAAAATATTGATAAAAATAGAATAAATTTAAAGGATGCAAATGGTTTTATGATTACAAAAGAGATTATAAAAGCAGGACAAAAGAAGGAGGGAGACTACATATCTTATATAGGTACTATTCAGCCTACTACAGGTAAATCAGCTGAAAAAATATCATATATTAAGGGCTATAGGCCTTGGAATTGGGCAATTGGAACAGGTATCTATACAAATGATATAAATAATATGGTTTTAGATAAGAGAGAAACACTTGAAAAAGAAAATAAAGAACAAATAATTTCAATATTTTTAACTAGTTTTATTGTTTTTGTTATTTTGTTTATATTATCAATTTTATTTTCAAATGTTATCAAGAATAAATTTATTAAGTATAGAAAAAAAGTAAATAAAAATAGCGACACATTGAGAAAACTGAATAAAATATTAGAACAAAAAGTAGAAAAAAGAACAAGATCCTTAAACCAGCAAACTAAAAAAGTCACTGATTTGTTAAATAATGCTGCTCAAGGTTTTTTATCTTTTGATAAAGATTTTTTGATTCATGATGAGTATAGTTTAGAATGTGAATATTTATTGGGTAGTAATTTACAAGAAAAAGATATTACGGAGTTATTATTTTCTAGTCAGTCAAAAAAGATTCCTTTTTTTAAAGAAACTATTATTGATGTTTTAGAAGAAGAAAATAAATTAACTTGTTCTTTACTGCTATCTTTATTACCTTCTGAAATGATTATAAATAAACGAGCAGTATTGATCGAATATAAAGTACTTTCAGACAATAAAATAATGATTATATTAACGAATATAACAGATAAGAAAAAATTAAAAAACAAAATTGCTAGAGAACAAAATATACTCAAAATGATTGTAGCTGTAGTTAGTGATAGTTCTCATTTTTATGAGACAAAAGAAAGCTTTGAAAACCTTTGTAATGACTGTACTCTCTTAATCTGTAAAGAAAATAGTTCAGAAGATAATGTAAATATAATTAATGCGTTAATACATACATATAAAGGACTATTTGCACAGTTATATATGAACAATACAGTTAAATGTTTACATGATATAGAAACAAAACTATACCTTTTCATTGAAGGTAAAGGAAGTAATGAAGAATTGGTTTCTTTTAAAGTATTACATAATATAACTAGATGTATGGAGGATGATTTAAATGTAATAATTAATACATTAGGAGAAAGTTTTTTAGAAGAACATACACAAATTAAAGTTGATGAAAATGTAATAAATAATTTAGAAAATAAGGTTTTATCTATTAACTTAGTTGATGACGAGTATAAGAAAGAATTAGAAGAGATACTAAATAATATTAAAAAATTAAAAAACAAATCTTTATATCACTATTTATCAGTTTATCCAAAACTATCACAACAGTTAGCTATTAGTTTAAACAAAAGTATTCATCCTTTTGATATTATTGGAGATAAAAAAGTGTTTGTACCAGATAATTTTAAACAATTTATAAATTCTTTAGTACATGTATTTAGAAACTGTTGTGATCATGGCATAGAAATCAAAGAAAAAAGAATAGAGTTAAAAAAAAGTGAGATTGCTAATATTTCTTGTACATTTGAAAAAGTTAATAATAATTTATCAATAATTATTAGTGATGATGGTCAAGGTATTGATATAGAATTGTTAAAAGAAAAAATATTAAAAAAGAAACTTTGTACCAAAATTGAACTCAATTCTTTTTCTGCAGAAAAAATAATTAGTTTTATTTTTGATTCTAATTTTAGTACTTATGATAATATAACACATATATCGGGAAGAGGTATTGGTTTGTCTGCAGTAAAAATTGAATTATTAAAATTAAATGGAGTTGTTGCTGTTGAAACTGAAATTAATAAAGGAACAAAATTCAGTTTTGACATACCACTGTTATCTAATTTGCTAGACAGCAAATTAAAATAAATATTTAAATAAGGAGAAAAATTATGTTAAAAGTATTAATTGTAGATGATTCATTGGCTATTAGAATAAAAATGAAGAATTATGTAGAGAAGTTAGGACACAACGTAGTTGGTGAAGCAAAAAATGGAAGCGAAGCTGTTAAATTATATAAAGAGTTATCACCAGATTTGGTAACAATGGATATAAGCATGCCCGAAATGAATGGTGTAGATGCACTAAAGGAGATAATCAAAAAGATTAATTCTGATGCAAATATTATTATGATAACAGCAAATGGCCAAGATGGTATAGTCAAGGATTCTTTACTTTCAGGAGCAAAAGGTTATATTTTAAAACCTATTTCAGAAGAAAAATTACAAGATTCTATAGGGAAAATTTTTTCTGAATATATTGTTAAAGATAGTAATATTTTAGATGAAAATGATTTGGCTGATTTATAATTTAAGAGTAAGGATAAAGAATGAATGATGAAGAAAAAGTAATTCATACCTATACAAAAGATGTTTTACTTCCAATAATAAAACGAGTAAAAACATATTTATATGATGAGATGAATATAGATGTTTTTAATACAAGTGAAATTACTTGTCCTAAAAATATTCATTTGAAAAAGAACACTGTAATGATTGGTACCACAGGAAGTATAAAACTGATTATTACATTAGGTTTTGATGAAGAGTTACTAAATAAAATGGTAGAAACATTTCTAGATGGAGAAAATATATCAGAATTTGATTTATCAGAAGTACGGGATAGTGTTGCATGTGAAGTAACTAATACAATTATTGGAAATGCAATTGATAATCCTATTGATAATAGTGATATTTATATTACACCTCCCGTTTTAGTATGCTCTGCAAAAACATTAAATAAAGAAAAAAATTCAAAATTTGCATTTATTACATTTATTACAAAATATGGTGAAATAGAATTAACAGCGGTTGGACCAAAAGAACAGTTTGAAAATGAATTAAAATTTATAGAAAACTAAAAAATAATAGGAGAAATAGATTATGTTAAATATACTTGTTGTTGATGATTCAATGATTATGAGACGAAATATAAAAAAATATTTGACTAGTTTAGGTCATAATATAATAGGTGAAGCTCAAAATGGAGAAGAAGCTATTTTATTTTGTCAGGAAAATAATCCTGATTTAATTACTATGGATATATCGATGTCTGGGATAAGTGGTATAGAAGTGGTTCAAAAAATAAAAGAACTTAATAGTGATTTTTCTATTATTATGATTACTGCATATGGAAAAAATAGTTTAGTAAAAGAAGCATTACAATCCGGTGCAAAAGGATATATCTTAAAACCTGTATCTGAAGAAAATCTATATGAATCAATAGGGAAAATTTATCCAAAGTACTCAAATACTACTAAATAAAAATATTAAAAAAGAGGTGTAAAATGAGTCACTATATGAAAAAAGAGATTAAAAAAGAGATTAAAGAGTATTTAAATATAAATGTAATTGATACTACATCTTTATTTGGTGTATATATGGTTAATGTAAATACTTATGAGATTGAATATATCAATCAATCTGTAAAAAATATGATGGCAGATTTAAATGGTAAATATTGTTGGGAAGCCATGTACGGATTAGATGCACCATGTTCTTGGTGTAAAATATCACAATTAGTAAATGAAAATAAAAAATCTAATGAACAAAATGTTATGTTTGAATTATTTAATGAAGTAAATGACAAATGGTATCAGATACAAGAACAAGCGATTGATATCAACGAGGAAATGACAGTGAAAAATGCATTTATGATTGATATTTCTGAACAAAAAGAAGCACAAGCTGAGTTGATTAAATCAAATGTTGAATTTTCTCTTCAGCAAAATGAATTGAAAAAATTAGAAATTGAATTAAGAGAACTTTCAAATCGAGATCCTTTAACAAATTTATACAATAGAAGATATTTAAGTGATATATCTCAGGATTTACTTTTACTTGCAAAAAGAAATGATACTGATTTAAGTGTACTGATGATAGATATTGATAAATTTAAAAATATTAATGATACATATGGACATGATGTAGGAGATGAAGTAATTAAATTGTTATCAAAACAACTGATAAATTTTGTAAGAAAAAGTGATGTAGTAGCACGACTTGGTGGGGAAGAATTTGCAATTATTTTGCCAAATACAGATGTAGATAATGCAAAAAACAAAGCAGAAGAGATAAGAAAAGAGGTCGAATTATTAACAATAAAACTAGAGAATTCTCTCTCCATATCATTTACTGTTAGTATCGGAGTAAGTTCATTTAATAAAAAAGTAGATTTAGAATTTGAATCTATTTTGAAAAAATCTGATGAAGCATTATATGAAGCTAAAGAGAATGGTAGGAATAGGGTTGTAGTTAAAATATAAGTAATTACAATTGTAACGTGGTATGTATAATTAAACTAAAATATTAAAAGGGTACCAAGTGAAAAAAATTACTCTAATACTTTTTACATTAATCATCATAAATAGCTTATTAAAAGCACAATCAGGCAATCTTGAAAAGGTTTCCTTACAATTACAGTGGAAACATCAATTTGAATTTGCAGGTTTTTATATTGCCAAGGAAAAAGGTTTCTACAATGATGTTGGTTTAGATGTTGTAATAAAAGAATTTAATCATGATACAAAAGTTGTGAACGATGTAGTTTCAGGGAATACAACTTTTGGAACAAGTTATCCAGGTATTATATTAGATAAATCAAATGGAAAAAATCTAGTACTATTAAGTGCAATATTACAATCTTCTCCTCATGCGCTTATAAGTTTGAAATCATCAAATATTAAATCCTTAAAAGATTTTAAAAATAAATCAATTATGATAAATAAGGATGCTTCCGTTGCTGCTCCTTTTGTATCAATGTTACTCTCCAAACAAATTTCATTAGATGATTTAAATGTGCAGTCACGTACTTTTGGCATTGATGATCTTATTCATAAAAAAGTTGATATAAGTACAGTTTTTAGATCAAATGAACCCTATTTACTTAGAAAAAAAGGAATTTTATATGATATATGGGATCCAAAAGATTATGGTTTTGATTTTTATGATGTACTTTTATTTACATCATCAACTCAAGTTGATAAAAATCCTATTATGGTACAAAATTTTAAAAATGCTTCGATCAAGGGTTGGGAATATGCTTTTTCGAATATAGATGAAACAATTAATTTAATACTTGATAAATATAATTCACAACATAAATCTAAAGACGCATTATTATATGAAGCTAATGAACTAAGGAAACTTGCTTATTATGAAACAGATAAAATTGGAGAGATAAATAAAAGTGATATTCAAAGAATTTTTGATGTCTATAATCTTTTAGGTTTAACAAAAGATAATATTAATTTGAATGAATTTATATTTAATTTTGAAAGTATTCTTTTTACTAAAAATGAAAGGGACTATTTAAAAAATAATAAATTTAAAGTTTATGTAAATAATTGGAAACCATTTTCCTCTTATGATAGTGTTAATAAGACTTTTAAAGGATTATCATTAGACTTTTGGAAGAAGATTTCCAAAACTGCATCAATAAATCATTCTTTGCATTATTCTAGTTCTTTTTCAAATTTATTACTTGACAGTAAGGAAAATACAAGGTCTTTGGTTCTTTCATTATCCTACACTGTAGATAGAGAAAAGTATGGAGTTTTTACAAAACCTTATGTATCCTATCCTATAGCAATTGCAACAAATATAAAAGAGGATTATATTATTGATTTAGCTAATCTTTCTGGTAAAAAAGTTGCAGTAGGTAAAAATTTCTCTGCACATAAACTACTAAAAAAATATTACCCCAATATAAAATATGTAGAGGTTAAAAATACAACAGAGGCACTTAGTCTTTTAGCTAATGAAAAAGTATATGCAGCAGCAGATATTTTACCAACATTATCAAACTATCTTGGTGAATATGCATATGCAAATTTGAAAATATCAGGAACAAGTGAATTTAAATTTGATGTTCGTATGATGGTTAATAAAGAACATAGTCAGCTAATACCTATTTTAAATAAAGCAATTGATAAAATTAAAGAAGAAGAAAAAAAGATTATTAATAATAAATGGCTATATAATAAACAAACAATAGAAAAAGTTAACTATTTTATATTAGGGATGGTACTTACACCTATTATACTAATCTTATTTTTTTTACTAGTATTATATTATAACCAGAAGCATTATATAAAAGTATTGAAGAAAAAAGAAAACTATATACAAGAACAATCATTTGAAGTGAAAAATTTAAATACGAATCTAGAAAAAATTGTAAAAAAGAGAACAAGTGATTTATTAGAAAAGACAAGTAAAATTGAAGACTTGTTAAATAATGTTGCACAAGGGTTTTTATCTTTTGATAAAGATTTTTTAATTGATGATGAGTATAGCGTTGAATGTGAACATTTGTTAGGTGATAATTTAACAGGTAAAGATATTACAAAATTACTTTTTGCTGGAAAAACAGATAAGATATCTTTTTTTAAAGAAACAATGATTGATGCATTAAAAGAAAAAAATAAACTAACATCTTCTTTATTATTATCTTTACTTCCAAAAGAATTAATAATTAATAAACGAGCAATATTGATTGAATATAAAATTATTACAAATAATAAATTCATGTTAATTCTAACCAATATAACAGATAAAAAGAAATTACAAACTAAATTAAAAAAAGAACAACTTATTCTAAAAATGATTGTTTCAATTGTAAGTGATAGTTTACAATTTTATGAAACAAAAGAAAATTTTGAGTTATTTTGTAAGGATAGTTTACTTTATATAAATACCCACGCAACAGTTGCCGAAAATATCAATACGATCATTACATTAATTCATACATTTAAAGGATTATTTGCACAACTATATATGCACAATACTGTGAAAAGATTGCATACCTTTGAGTCAGAAATTTTAATGTTAAATACCAAAAGTAGTAACAATATAGACTTACGAAATTTTGTTGAGTTATTTGGATTAGAAAATTGTATGAATGATGATTTAAACATTATAACTAATACTTTGGGAGAAAAGTTTTTAATTGAAAATACACAGATTAAAATTGAGGAAGAAGTAATTCAGCGATTTGAAGATAAAATTTTCAAATTATGTTCTTTAGATGTCGAAAAAAAATATGAATGTGATGAAATCTTACTTGAGATAAAAAGGATTAAAAATAGATCTTTAAAAGACCAATTATCAATGTATCCTAAGCTTTGTCATCAATTGTGTCTCAGCTTGAATAAAAGTATTTACTCTTTTGAAATCATTGGTGATGATTCATTTTATATTTCAGAAAGGTATAAACCTTTAATAAATTCATTCATACATGTCTTTAGAAATTGTTGTGATCATGGTATTGAAACAAAAGATGTTCGATTAGCACTTGATAAAAAAGAAAAAGGAACTATTGTTTGTAGTTTTGAAAAAAAGAATAATATGTTAAATATTGAAATTGGAGATGATGGAGAAGGCATTGATATTGAAATATTAAAGTCTAAATTATTAGATAATAAATTAATAACTCAAAATGAAATAGAGTCTTTATCTGATGAAGAGATTATCTCTTACATATTTAGTAGTAATTATAGCTCTAGTGAATATGTAACAGATATTTCAGGAAGAGGGATAGGATTGTCTTCTGTAAAAAATGAATTAGATAAATTAGATGGTAGTATTGAAATTAAAACAGAAAAAAATATAGGGACATCGTTTATTTTTAGACTACCTTTACTGTTGTAAAGAGTAGTAATACTGAAATTATCATAATTTAGAAGCACATCAGGATTCTTTTTTAGATTTAAATATACCACTAGCCAATAAAACTCCTATCATGATTAAAAACATTGCAAGAATTAAACTGAAGTTCATTTGCTCATTTAAACTTATACTTGCTATAAAAGTAGCCACTGCAGGGGTCATTGCCCCAATTGCAGCTGAAGTTTCAGCACCAATTCTTGAAATAGCAGCAGCAAAACACATTCCTGAAATAATTCCTACTAAGATACCTTGGACCAGCATTTGAGTTATTATTTCACTTATTTCTAAGTCCATGTATCCAAATTTTTCTTGAGTTGAAATCGTCCAAATTATAATAATAACAGCATTTGGAAAAGCTGCTAGTGCGGCTACTTTTAAAGGTGCTAAACTAGCTTGTCTAATACTAAGTGTGAAAAAGGCCCATAATAAAGCACAAAAAATAAAAATACCTTGACCCAATAATAAGTCTGTATTCAACATACTCCCACTTTTAGCTTGAATGAGCATTACTACAATACCAAGAGCTATACTAATAAGCCCATACTTGCGTATATAAGATAAATTCTGTTTATAAATAACAACAGCGATTAAACTAACAAATAGAGGTGTAGTTCCTGGTACTAACGTACTACCATATACTACGGGTGTTAACTGCATACCATAAGCAGATAAGAGAAAAAAAGCTAAACCACTTCCTACAGTGATTCCCAATAAATAAATTATAGGTACTTTTTTATAATCTTTTATACTTTTTATAAATATTGGAAAAAGTAGTATTCCTGGTATTGCATAACGAAATAAGGCTAAGTCTTCTAAATTTAAGGAGCTTAAAGCCCCAAAACGAAGTGATAGAAAGTAAATAGACCAAATCAGTACTGCAATACAAGCAAATGCTAAACCAATTAATTTTTGTTTTGAACTATTACTAATATCTTCAACTCTTAATATTTCTGTAGTCATATTCTTCTTTCCTAATAATACTTAAGTATCAATTTTCAGTATTATATCTTTTGCATTTTTATAATTCTTCCTCAAAGATAATCAAATAATTGTCTTTTTATTGGAATAAAATTGTCTATTATTAATCATTTTATAGTTTATTTATAGTATAATTCTTTATGCAAAAAAAAGATACAAGAGATTTACATATAGAAATTGCCAATAAAACAATGTCTTATATTTATAAATATATTGATACACCTATCAATATAGATACTTTAGCACGTAGTTTTAATATAAGTAAAATACATCTTCATAATATTTTTAAAGAGCAACTCAGTATCAATATTTATGAATCTATAAAATCCATACGTTTACAAAAAGCTTCAAACCTCTTACTTACAAATAAATATTCAACTATTTCACAAATTGCAAATATGTGTGGCTACAGTTCACACTCATCTTTTATCAAAGCTTTTAAAGAACGTTTTGAACAAAAACCAAAAGAATGGAGAAATGGTGGGTATAAATTGTATTCAGATAACATACTTGAAAACTCTTTGTTAAAAAGTTCTTTGCCAAATTTTGATGCCTTAAAAGTTAAAATAGTTAAAACGCAAGATAGGGATATTTATTATATTCGGCAAAAAGGATATATTGTAGAAGAAGCTAAACAAAAATGGCGTCAACTTCAAGCTTGGGTATATACCAATGAAATAAAAGACTATGATCAAATAGGTATTTATCATGATAACCCTGCGATTACTCCTCACCCAAAATGTTTTTACACAGCTGCTATAAGTTTAAACAGTAATGATAAAAAGATAGATACAAATCTACCGATGAATACTTTAAAAGCAGGTGTATATGCTACGTTTGATATATCAGGTGGAAAAAAAGATGAAGTAGCATGGTTTGTTAAATGGGCATATCACACTTGGTTGGTTACAAGTGGTTTTGAAACAACAACTGAACCTTCTTTTGTTATTATGCATAAAAATCATTTCTTAGAAGATGAAATAGATGCAACATTTTATCTTCCAATAAGAAGTGTATAGAAGTTCTTTTATTGTTAGTAGTGTAAATATGATATTTACACTACAACAATAGGCGTAGTAGATCTTGGAATGATTTCTCCAATGATTGATGCATATCCAAAAGATAATTCATCTATCTCTTTTAAATACTCTTTAGCATCATTTTTGTCTATGGCTATTAATAAACCACCTGATGTTTGTGCGTCACACAATATCTGTTTTGTTGTATTTGAAATAGATTTATCATAAGATACTTTATCTTCTAAGTATTTCATATTTCTTTTACTTCCACCTGGAACTACATTTTGTTCACATAATTCTTTAACTTGATTTATAACTGGTATATCAGAACTATTTAAAAGATATGTTGTATCTTTATTTGTTGATTCTAACGCATGTCCTAAAAGTCCAAAGCCTGTTATATCTGTACATCCATTTACTTTATATTTTGACAATAATTGTGATGTTTTATGATTTAAAGTTTCCATAATTTTTATAGACTCTTGTATACCCTTATCATCTAACTTGTCATTTTTAATAGCAGTAGTTAATATACCCAATCCTATAGGTTTTGTTAAGATTAAAATATCTCCTATTTTTCCACCATTGTTTACTAAGATATCATTTGGATGAATCATACCCGTAACACTTAGACCATAGTACATCTCAGGTGTTTGGATAGTATGTCCACCCATTAAAACTCCACCACATTCTTTGATTTTTTCATTTCCGCCATGCATGATTTCAGTCAGCACTTCTTTTGGAAAATTTGTAGCATCAAAGCCTACTATATTCATAGCCGTTTTAACCTCTGCTCCCATTGCAAAAACATCGGATAAAGAGTTTGCAGCAGCAATTTTTCCATATATAAAAGGATCATCAACTACAGGAGTAATAAAATCAAGTGTTTGAACTATCGCTTCATTTTCATTTATTTTAAATACAGCAGCATCTTCACTGTTTTCAAAACCTACTAGTACATTTTTGTCTGTTGGTGTTAAGTTGCAAATTGTTTGTTTGAGATCCTCCGGACCCATTTTTGCGGCTCAACCAGCGGCTTGTACGAATTTTGTTAGTTTATACTGATTATTCATTTATCTCCTTTCTAATTTAATAAATGATTTTATCTAAATAACAGTAAATTTATCTTTACTATTTTGTATCATATTAAATTTATAAAATATCAGCATAATTTTCTTTTATTAACATTAAGAATCTAATTTAAATATATTTTTATATATTCAGTGATATACTCATAAAATTTTATATGGAGAAAATTATGAAAAAACTTTTAGTATTAGTAATGTTATGTTTATTTTCGATTACTGCCGTAAGTGCATCTGAGCATAATCATTCAAAACATGATTCACAAATGATGGATAAAAAAGAAATGAAAGCTTCTTGTAGTTGTAAAACTGGTGAAGAATGTAAATGTTCAGCAAAAGAAAAAAAATGTTCTTGTGGTCTTAAAAAAGATTCAACTGAAGCAAAATGTGGTTGTGGAATGACTGTTAAGTCTTGTAAAGCAATGATGCCATCATGTAAATACAGAGATGAACGAGAAGCAAAAGAAAAAGCTGAAAAATAACTTTTAACGTTAATTATAGGGACAGTATACGGTCCCTACAATTTAAACATAAGATAAATATTATTTTATCTCTTCCTCTTCTTCTTTTACTGTATTAATATATAAGATTGTATCTCTCCCATCTTTTCCTATATTAATACTTTTATTATGGAATTCAAAAATAATAATTTCACCTTCCGTATGATTTTTAATTTCAAAATATCTTAAATAATGTGAAAAGTCAACAGGCACCCTAAGAGGTTTACCAACTTCTACTTGAGTTAAAGATTTTCCTACCTTTTTTTGAATATAAAATCTACTTACATTTATCCATGTAATTAATACTAATACAATTGTTGCAATTATTTCTAACATATATATCCTTTCTTATCTCATTTTTTTAGTATAATATAAATTAATGTAAAAAAAGTAAAATAATTTCAATTGTACTAGAAAGAACAAAAAGTAAAAAAATATTTACCATTTAAGAGAATTTTTATAAAAACTAATATATAGTTGCAGTAACAAAGAAGAAACCTAAGGCTTAGGTTAGACATTTAGATTTGTTCTACTTGACTGCAACCCTTCAAAATAAATTTTGAGGTTATTATGAGAAAAATCATTTTCGCTATTTTGGCGACTACTACATTAGTGTTTGCAAAAACATTTACATTTACGGCTATTCCTGATCAGGATGAAACACAATTAAAAGAAAGATTTTCTAAATTTGCTACTTATTTAAGTCATGAACTTGATATGGATGTAAAATTTGTACCAGTAAAATCTTATGCAGCTTCAATTGCAGCATTCAGAAACAATCAAGTACAACTTGCATGGTTTGGTGGACTAAGTGGTGTTAAAGCTAGACTTATTGTTCCAAATTCAGTTGCTATTGCACAAGGTGTTGAAGATCCAGTTTTCAAATCTTATATTATTGCCAATACTAGTACAGGATTAAAAGCATCAGATTCAATTCCTGCGAATGTTGCTGGAAAAAATTTCACTTTTGGTTCAAAAGGAAGTACAAGTGGTAGACTTATGCCAGAATACTACATAAGAAAAACATTTATGAAATCACCTGATGATGTGTTTAATAAAGTAGGGTTCTCTGGAAACCACTCTAAAACTATTGCTTTAGTACAAAGTGGTGCTTACGAGATAGGTGCTGTTAACTTTAAAGTTTGGGATAGAGAATTAGCTGAAGGTAAAATTGATACTTCTAAAGTAAAAATAATTTATACTACTCCAACTTACCCTGATTATAACTTCTCTGCAAGAGGTGATTTAGATAAACAATTTGGAAAAGGTTTCACAGTTAAACTTACAAATGCTATTTTAAATTTAAAAGATAAAAAAATCTTAAATGCTTTTCCAAGAAGTGGATTCATCAAAGCTACAAATAAAGACTTTCAACCAGTTTTAGATGTAGCGCAAGAGATTGGTTTAGTAGACTAAATGTCATTTATTTTAGAAAATCATACTATATCATATGACGATATATCTATATTGACTAATATAAATCTACACATCAAAAAGGGCGAGAAAGTCGCTCTTTTAGGTGGAAGCGGTAGTGGTAAATCAACTTTACTTAAAAATCTTTTTAAAATGCAAAAAGAGAACACTTCATATATCCCACAAGAGTTAGGTTTAGTGCAAAATTTAAATGTATTTCATAATGTTTATATATCACTTTTAGATGAAAAGAGTACTTTTTACAACATAAGAAATTTTGTAAAACCAGTTAAAAATGAGATAACAAAAATCAATGATATTTTAGAAAAACTTTATTTAGATGAGAAAATTTTTTCTAAAGTTTCATCACTCTCTGGTGGTCAAAAACAAAGAACGGCAATAGCTAGAAGTTTACATGCCAACAAACAAATATTATTAGCAGACGAACCAATTTCAGCCTTAGATGAGCATCTATCTCAAATAGTCATAGATAGTATAAAAGAAAAATACGAAACGATTGTTTGTTCTTTACATAATGTGCAGAGTGCTTTAAATAACTTTGATAGAATAATCGGGCTTAATCATGGGAAAATTGTTTTGGATAAATGCAGTTCTGAAATAACATTATCAGATACAACAATGTTATATGATGTCTGCAAATAAAACATTAAATATTTCCTTAATATTTTTACTTGTTGGAATAGTGAGTAGCTTTTTTGCAGATTTTTCTATTTCAACTTTAGAACCATTTTTAGAAACAAAAAAGTTTTTTGTAGCTATTTTTGATATCAATTTTAACAATACAGACTTCATTTTAGAAGCTATTTTAAATACAATTAGTATAGCTGTTATTGCTATCTTCGTTTCTTCTATTTTGGGTTTTGTATTTGCCATCTTTTTTCATAATTTTTTACTTCGTATTACGCTTGCTTTTACACGTTCTATTCATGAAATATTTTGGGCATTGATTTTTTTACAAATATTTGGACTAAATACTATGAGTGCTTTACTTGCAATTGTTATTCCTTATAGTGCAATTTTAGGAAAAGTCTATGCTGAGATATTAGAAGAAAATGATAGTTTCCCTGATGAACTCAGAGGAGCAGATAAAGTATCATATTTTTTATTTACTTTAGTACCTGATGCTTTTCCACATCTAGTTGCATACACTTTATATAGATTTGAGTGTGCCTTACGGTCAACTGCTATTTTAGGTTTTGTAGGAATTACAACGCTTGGGTATTATCTGTCATCATATTTTATGCAAGGATATTATGGTGATGTATGGTTGATATTAATTTTATTTTATATAGTTATTGGGACTATTAGGTACTGGTTTAATAAATATACAGCTATTCCTATTTTAATAGCCTCTATTCTTTATCATGAAACATGGGGAGAATTTAGTTTATCGAATCTTGTACGATTTGTTACTTCAGATATAGTACCTGCTCCTTTTAAATACGATTATAGCTATGATAAAACAATAACGTGGTTTAGTAACTTATTTTCAAATGAGATTGTACCTGGAGTATTTAACACAATCATAGTTACTCAAGCTTCACTTTTATTTACAGCTTTTTTTGCATTGATTTTTTTCCCTATAGTTTCAAAAAAGTTTACTAAGGTTCCTTTTATTGGGCATATATTTTTAGTCATCTTACGTTCTACTCCTGAGTATATTTTAGCGTATATGTTTTTACAGTTATTTGGTCCATCTATGTTACCAGCAGTCCTAGCTCTTATGCTTCACAATGGTGCAATTATCTCTTTTCTTATAGGTAAACAAGCAGATGAGATAGAGTTTGAATTAGGCACTACAAAGAAAAAAATGGAGAGATATTTTTATTTTATCTTACCACAATTGTATTCTCAAATGTTAGCATTTTTATTTTATAGATGGGAAATTATTATGAGAGAAAGTGCAATTTTGGGTATTTTAGGAGTTGCTACTTTAGGATTTTTTATAGATTCTGCTATTGCAGATTTTAGATTAGATAAGATGTTTTTACTTTTACTTGTAACTGCTTTTTTAAATATAGTGATTGATATTATCTCAAAAAAGAGTAGGGACTATCTAAAGGTAGATAAACCTACATCTTCTTGTGGGTGTTCACTTAAATAATAACGTCACCAAGTGGTGTAGTTCTTACTTTTTCAATTGAAAAAGTTGCGTTAGACATTTGTCTTGGTGTTTCTTTTGCATATTTTTCTACAACAGCTTCAATCGTATTTCTCTCTTTTTTTGTGAATAATGATTTGTCATATTCTTCTTCCATTTTCACAAAACCTAATTCTATAAATTTTTCTTTTTCTAAAATTTCGATATCTAAGAACTCAAGAAATTCAGTGATGATATACATTCTTTCATCATCTTCTTCTAAGTCAATATCATTTGCAATGATACCAAAGATATCTCCCATGATTTTAGGTTCTGGTGCTCTTTTGGCTTTTATATATTCGTCACCGAATATTTTTTCATCATGCTTTTTTTGGTGTGTATAATCTATCATAAATAGTAAAGCTTCTAGCTTTTTGTCATTTAGATTAACTACTTTATTTTCTAGCATGTATAGTGTTGCGTTGGCGATTTTACTGATGTCAAATTTCAAATTGTTTCCTTATGTGTGTAATTATATCTGTTTATATCGAACTTAACGCTTTTTCGTTAAATCTATATGTTTTGTGTTGTGTTTTTACAAGAATCTCTTTTGTTGCTAACTCTTTAAAAAGTTTGATAAGTGTAGGTTTTGAAATACTTACTTTACTCATTATATCAGTATAAGAGCCTTCATAGATGTTTTCATTATCAAGGTTATTTATGATGAGTTTAATTATTTCTACTTGTTTACTATCTGTTACATGAGATATAGTTTTAATGATATTTTCATTCTTCTTGATCTCTTTTTGTTGAACTACTGGTAATAATACATCATATAAAGTATCTAATAACTCTTTTATTTTTATAGGTTTGATTATATAGTTTTCAACTTTTAATTTAATAGCTTCTAAAAGATATTTAGTATCTGTGTGAGCTGTTGTTAAAATAGTAGGTATATTTATCTCTTTTTCCTCTTTTATGTATTTTAAGAAGTCAATTCCATTTTCACCTTCAAGTAAGATATCTGATATAATTACATCAACTTTTTTATTGAGTAAAATATCCAAGGCTTCTTTAGAAGTTTTTACAGGATATATATTGTTCACAAAATCTTCTAATATATCTGTAGTATGTCTTAGTAGTTCAGTATCATCTTCTAAATATAATATATTAAATTGGTTTAATATATTTAAATCTTTAGCTTGCATCTATCACCTTTATATTGTTTGTTGGAATTTTTATTGTAAATAAACTACAAGAATATTTTTTGTCATTATCAATTTTATGTGTAATATTTTTTTGATTTATAGAACCATCCATATGTTTTTCAACAATTTGTTTTGACATATAGAGTCCTATTCCTGTTCCTGCACTTTTATACTTTGTAGTATAATACGGTTCAAAAATCTTAGGAGCAATTGCCAAAGGTATTCCACCACCGTTATCAATAAAATTTATATGAATATATTGTTTGTATTCTCTTATAATTACTTTTATAATTCTATCATCTTTAGGCACATTTGCACATAAAGCATCTTTAGAATTTGTAATAAGATTTAAAAATACATGTGATAATTCATTATAGAAATTATGTGTTTTTATATCTTTTTTACATAAAATTTCAAATTTTATTTTTTCTTTCTCTAAAATATATTTTGATAATTCAAATGAGTGCTTCATACAATCAATAATAGAAAAGTCTTCTTTCTTTTTATCTGGTAAGAAAAAATTTTTAAAATCATCTAATGTATTTGACATATTATTTGCTAAAAGTAGGGCATCTTCTGTTTTAGCATCAATATACTCATCTGTTAATTTACCTAAATAATTTTTAGTTTGAAAACTTTGTACTATCATCGATATTGAGCCAAGTGGTTGTCTCCATTGATGAGCAATATTATTTAACATCTCTCCCAAACTAGCAAATCTTGCTTGTTGAAACATGATGATATCTTTTTTTCTGTTATTTTTGACAACTTGGACAATACGTTTCTCTAAAGATTTATTTAGATTTTTTAACTCTTTGGTTTTTTCTTGTACATTGAGTTCTAAGTCGCTGTGAAGTGCTTTAAAGTTATTGATTAATAAAACTGATAATATTATCGAAAATAAAAATACAAGTATAATCGAGATTACAGAGATAATGATTATGATATTAAAAACATTTTGAGTGTCTCTTTTTTCATTTATAGCTAAAGACAAATCATAGTTAATCAAACTAGTGATATAAATATTTATAGCATTTATTTCTAAATAAAGTCTAGTAAAGTTTTTTTTGTGGTTTGAGTGTTTTATATTTTCAAGTATTGTATCTATAATCACTATTTTTTTATCAATATTATTAACAATATTTATTTTTAGTATTTGATCTTTTTCATATCCTGTATTAGGAGTAAAAAACTTTTTAATAATACCACTTACATAAAGAAATGGTTCTGTTATATCATTGGTGATTTTTTTATATTCGTACCAATTTGCATTAATAAGTTGTTTTGCTAAAACAATAACTTCTTTTGATTCTTCAAATGTAATACTTTTATTTTCGATATCTATTAAAGTATCTTGAATATTTACTATATAAGCATCTTTAATATCTTCAAGTTTAACAAATTGGGTGGTTCTTTTTTCAAATAATTTATCAAAATCATATTTGATTGAAAATGTTGAAATAAGAGATAAAATCATAATTGTAAACATACCTGCCGATATGATAAAAATTAAAAACTTTGTTTTTAATTCAAAAGTAATACTATTTAAATAGTTTATTAGTTTTTGTAATCTCATTGATGTACCTTTACAAAATTACCATTTCTATATTTAAAAAGATAAGTTTTATTTAAAAGGTCTTTATTTACGGAGTTGATAGGTATACCATTAAGAGTATCCTTTGGTAAGTTTCTTATTGCAATTAAAAACTTTGTTCTGGTAATACTCCCTTCTATATTTGACAAAGCAGTCACAAGAATTTTTGCACTTAAAAATGCTTCCAGAGATATAAAACTTGGTTCAAAGCTGGGATTATACTTTTTTGATATTTCATGATATTCTTTTACTACTGGAATAGATTTGTCTTGATAGTTTGGTACAACTTGAGAAAAAATTATATTTTCATTATCTTCTCCTAAATCTTTAATCATCTCACTCGCATCACCAAAAGAGATATTTGAAAATATTGTATCATTGAAATGTTTGTTTTGTTTAGCTTTTTTAATAAAAAGTGTATTTGCTTTATTTGCACCAATCATTATAATAGCTTCTGGTTTTGCATCTTTGATTGAATTAAAAGCATGTCTTATAGATAGAGTATTTCTTTTATAGTTCCCTTCTGCAATAGGTGATAACTTATATGTTTTTAATATATTTACAACTGAAACATAACCATCTTCTCCATACTCATCATTTTGATAAAAAACTGCAATCTTTGTAAATCCTTTTTTTTCATAAAGATATTTTATATGTTCTTTAATCTCATTAAAATAAGAACTTCTAAAATTCACGATATTTTTATTGCTATTATTCCGTAAAAAAGTTGCTCCACTAAATGTAGAGAAAAAGGGGATATTTTCGTTATACAGAATTGGTAATATATTTTTTACCGTTGGAGTACCAACAAATCCATATAAAGCAAATAAATCTTTATTTTTTAAAAGCTTATGAGTATTTTCTAATGTTAACTTAGGTTCATATTTATCATCATACGTTAAATATTTTATTTTATTATTTTTTAGGAGATTGTTTTGATTGGCATAATCAAAATATGTCTGTGCCCCAGAATTTACAGCATTTCCATATTCTTTTAGTACGCTGGTTTTAGGTAAAGAACCACCAATAAGTATTATATGGTCAGTATATTTTCTTTCTTGAAAGAAAACGTAAATTAGAAATATGATTGGAATTAGAATTATTATTGTCTTTTTCATGCTTCATTTTACCCAATTTATATACAGAATAAAATAAATTTTACTGTTTAAGCTATAAGAAAGATTTATAATATTAAAATCGGTAAAGTAAATTTTACCAAAAGGAAATAAATGCAAGAATTTGTTTACTATAATCCCAATGATTTAGACTTCCCATTAAATGAGGAAATAAAAGTATCTTCGAATAAAGAAGAGTTATCGGGTGGAAATTTTTTAATATCTAACAATAAAGAAGTTGAAGCAGAGGTTTACACTCATGACGTAGACTTTTATTTAAATAATACACAAGATAGTATTGCCAAACAAATAGGCAATGTGCATAAACTTTATGAAATAGCAGCTACTAGATATGATTTCGCACAAGATATATCATACACTCAAAATATTGATAATAAAGTATTATTAATCTCAACGGAAAATGAAGCAAAAAACTTCTTTTTACAAGTAAAAGAAGATGAGTTTGATTTATTTAATTTAAATATTGAAAGTGACGTTATCAAGTCAATAACTGGACATATCGGTAACTTAACTGTAGTTGTAAATAGAAATGATAAAGATACAGTATTAGAAGTTGATCAAATAGTTTGGTTTGATGCACAAGAAGAGGGATTAAAACAAAGTGGTACATTTGATCCTTTAACATCTTCAATTGGAGATGTTTTAGAAACTATTCGAGCAAATATAATCTCATTCGAATACAAAAAATTCACTACTTATGATTCTAGTATTTGTCAATACCATGAAAGAAGAGAAGAGATCTGTTCAAAATGTGAAGAGGTTTGTCCTACTGTTGCTATTGTAAAACATGATAAAGAAAAACATTTAGAGTTTTCACAAATTGATTGTCATGGTTGTGGCGGGTGTATCTCTGTTTGTCCAAGTGGAGCATTAGACTATGCTCCAACAAATAGAGAATCAATGTTAGAAATAAGTAAGTTCTATAAAGAAACTCACCCTTTAATTATCCCAGCAAAAATGAACATGGAAAAATTAAATGTTGATTTAAAAGAAAATGTTTTTCCATTTTCAATTGAAGGTGAAAAATTCTTACACGAAGCTACACTTTTAACTCTAACACAAATATCATCATCTCAAGTAATATTCTACAGTGACTTTATCTCTAAAGGTACAGGTGATGTTATAAAAATACTAAATGATATTTATCAAATAAAATATGGTAAAGATGCAGTTATTATTGCTATGAATGAGGAAGAACTTAAAGTTGCTTTAGAACAAGTTTCTTTTGTTGAAGATTCATATTACAATATGGTACAAGATAGTTTCAAAAAAAGAGAGATTTTTTCTCTTAGATTAAAACATATTGTTGGTGAAGATAATTTAGGAGTAGTGACTACTGGTGAACATGTACATTATGCAAAAGTAAAAGTAAATGAATCAACATGTACATTGTGTTTAGTTTGTGTGGGTGCCTGTAACGTGGGAGCACTTCAAGCTGAAGCTAAAGATAATACATTACGATTTAATCCTTCTTTATGTACAGCTTGTGGATATTGTGAAGTTTCTTGTCCTGAAGCAGATTGTTTAACTATAGAGAAAGATATTATTGAATTAGAACCAAACTGGTTTAAAGAAAGCATCTTAGCAAAAGATGAATTATTTGCCTGTGTAGAATGTAATAAAGAATTTGCAACTACTAAATCTATAGAAAAAATTGCAGCCATGATGGGACCTGCTTTTTCTAAAGACCCCGTAAAAGAAAGAACTCTGTACTGTTGTGCAGATTGTAAACCAAAAATAATGATGCAAAGTCATTATGATCAAAGACAAAAGGCTGAAGCAAATGGATAATAATCAAATGGACAAAAATCAAATCATAACAAAAGCAAGAGGTTTATACTATAACCTTTTTGCAAATCTTTTTATTGTTTCAAGTGATCCTAAAAACTATCTAGGGGTTATCTCTTTAATTAATATGTTAAAAGAAAAATCACTTGATGAAAACTCCCAAATAGCTCTAGAAAATCTTTCTAATACATTAGATCCAATTTCAAATGTTGAATTAATCCAAGAGTATGATCACCTTTTTTATAGTCCAATGTCTAAAAACATTAGACTAACTGCTTCATTTTATGATGAAGGGGTTGAGTCTGGTAAAAAAAGAGTTGAGATGCTTCAATTTATTGGAAAAACAAAAATAAGAAGAGATGAAAAAGAATTTCATGAATATGAAGATTCTATAGGTTTTATATTTTCTTTTTTAGCAGAACTTTGTGAATTAGTTGCTAATGGTGAAAAACAATATGAAAATACAATACATTGTATTTTTGAACAAATTTTAAATGATTTTGCTGATGAAGTAGCTAAAGTTATTTATGAACATGAATCATCAAAAATTTATAAAGAACTAATGGTTGTACTTCACTCTTTCTTAGAATTTGAAAGATTGTATTTAGACGTTGGTAAACCAAAACCTCGTGATATTGTTAAAGAAGATAATTCTTGTGACACTATCACTGATGCGGAAGCGGAACGAAGAGCTAAAAATAAGGCATTAAAAGCAAAAGGACCTAAGAATAAAGTAGATGAGTCTTGTCCTATTGATATAGCATATGATGTAGAAGATAGTATATAAGTCCTTTATCATGAAGGCTTTATAAAAAAGAATGAAAATCTTTTTTATAAAGTCTTTATGATTATTCATGGGGGCTTACATTTTCAATTAAGGAGTTTAGTCGTGCAAAACACAAGAAGAAATTTCATTAAAAAAGCAGCGATCGTAACTGCAGGTGCTGTTGCTGGTACCACTGTTATGGCCGCTACAGGTTCTTCGTCTACGCAAGATGATAGTAATAATGGTGTTGTTGTAGGAAGCTCAAATAAAAAAGAGATTCTTTACACAAAAACAGCAGCATGGGAAGAGTTCTACAAGAACGCAAAATAAAAATTAGGAGAAGATATGTCAGTAAATACATATGAAACTCTAAATGCAAAGGTTGGTAGACGGTCATTTTTAAAAATGTCGGCTATAGCTACTGCATTTGGTTTCACATCGTCTTTTGCTAGTACAAACGCAACTCGAGAGGCAACAGCGGAAGAGATTAAAAATCCATTCCCTGGTTCAAAATTAGTGAAAACTATTTGTACAGCTTGTTCAGTAGGTTGTGGTGTAGTAGCCGAAGTTCAAAACGGAGTATGGGTAAGACAAGAAGTTGCTCAAGATCATCCAGTATCACTTGGAGGACACTGCTGTAAGGGTGCCGATATGATTGATATGGTTAGATCGGAAGTTAGACTTAAACACCCAATGGTGAAAAAAGCTGGTAAATGGCAAAGAATTTCTTGGGATCAAGCTTTAGATGGAATTGCATCTAAGTTAGAATCTTTAAGACAAACAGCCGGACCAGACTCAACAATGTTTTTAGGATCAGCAAAATTTAATACAGAACAATCGTATTACTTTAGAAAATTTGCTGCAATGTTTGGAACAAATAATATAGATCATCAAGCAAGAATCTGACACAGCTCAACAGTCGCCGGTGTGGCGAATACATGGGGTTATGGTGCTATGACAAATTCTTTAGGTGATATTCAAAATTCAAAAGCTATTATTATATTTGGAGCAAATCCAGCGGTTAATCACCCTGTAGGTTTTCAACATTTCTTAAAAGCTAAAGAACGGAATAATGCTAAAATTATTGTAGTTGATCCAAGATTTACTAAAACTGCTGCAAAAGCAGATTATTACGCGCAAATTAGACCAGGTACTGATATTCCATTTATGTATGGAATGTTAAATATCATTTTCGAAAACGGATGGCATGACAAAGGCTTTATCAACGATAGAGTTTATGGTATGGAAGACGTAATGAAAGAGGCAAAGAATTGGCCAATTGAAAGAGTTGCTGATGTTACAGGTGTAGATGCAGATTTAATCGTACAGATTACTAAGCACTATGCACAACATACACCAGGTACTTTAATCTGGGCTATGGGACTTACTCAACATTCTAATGGTTCTTCGAATACAAGAATGGCTCCAATCTTACAACTTGCTCTTGGTAACATGGGTGTAGAAGGTGGTGGATGTAATATTCTTAGAGGTCACGATAATGTTCAAGGTGCTACTGATATGTGTTGTTTATCACATACATTACCTGGATACTATGGATTATCTGATGGTTCGTGGAAATATTTCGCTAAATCATGGGGTGTTGACTATGAATGGCTAAAAGGAAGATTTAAAACTCCAGAATGGATGAATAAAAAAGGTTTTACTTTATCTAGATGGTGGTCTGGTGTTCTTGCTGGTAATCCTGGTGAAGATGCAATCCATAATAATGGTACTAATTTAAAAGCTTTATTTGTTATGGGTAATGGTATCACATCAACTGCTCAAACTAAAAAAGTAAAAGAAGCATTAGATGCTCTTGATTTAGCTGTATTCTGTGATCCTTTTGTAAATGAAGGTGCAATTATTACTGATAAACAAGATGATGTTTATATTTTACCTGCTGGAACACAGTTTGAAACGAGTGGATCAGTAACAGCTACAAATAGATCTGCTCAATGGAGAACTGAAGTTGTTAAACCAATGTATGAATCTAAAGCTGACCAAGACATTATGTTTGAATTAGCAAAAAGATTAGGTTTTTATGATGAATTAACTGCTGGTATGAAAATTAGAGAAGATAAAAAAGAATACAAGTGGCCAGAAGATGCAACTGATGAAATTGCAAGAATTATTAAAACAATCGGTTTAACTGGTTGGACTGCAAAACGACTGAAAGAACACCAAGAAAATTGGCATATGTTCGACGAAGTAAGTGGACGTGGTTATGGAAAAATGACTGGTGAGTACTATGGATTACCATGGCCTTGTTGGACAGAGTCACATTCAGGAAGTCCAGTATTATACAACATTAACAGAAGTGTTAAAGATGGTGGTATGGGATTCAGAAACAGATTTGGATTAGAACATGATGGACAAGATTTACTAGCTGGTGCTGGTTCTGCTCCAAAAGGTTCAAATAACAAAGATGGTTATCCTGAAATTAATAGAGACAATATTGAAGAAGTATTAAAAATCAAGTTAACTGCTGATGAGAAATCAAGAATCGGTAAAAACTGGAAAGTTGATACATCAAACATTATTGCTGAAAAATGTATGGAAGCTGGAATGGCTCCTTATGGAAATGCAAAAGCTAGAGCAAAAGTATGGACATTTGCTGACCAAATCCCATTACATAGAGAGCCATTACACTCTCCAAGAACGGATTTAGTTAAAGAACATCCAAGTTTTGCAGATAAAAAGAATCACTATAGAGTTGATACAAGATATATCTCTGAGCAAACTAAACAAGATTGGGCAAAAGATTTCCCTATTAACTTAGTTACAGGAAGACTTGTAAATATGAATGGTGCTGGTATGGAAAATAGAGCAAGTAAATATCTTGCTAAATTAACACCAGAAATGTTCTGTGATATTCATCCTGATTTAGCAGGAAGATATGGTATTAGAGATGGTGAAATGATGTGGATTCATTCTCCTCAAGGTACAAAAATTAAAGTTAAGTCACATTATTCTTATTCAGTTAGTCCTGATAGAGTATTTATTCCAATTCACTTTGCAGGTGTATTAGAAGGTGAAAGTTTACTTCATAAATATCCAGATGGAACTGCTCCTTATGCTATAGGTGAAAGTGCTAATACTGTTACTAACTACGGTTATGACATTGTTACTCAGATCCCAGAGACTAAGGGTGGATTATGTCAGATTGCAAGAGTGTAGGAGAGTAATATGAGTAATAATAATGTAGATTATGCAAGAATGAAATTTTACTGTGATGAGCAGAGATGTATTCACTGTGACGGTTGTTCTGTTGCATGTGCTGAAGCTCACGAGTTACCAGTAGAGATTTCAAGAAGAAAAGTTGTAACTGTAAATGAAGGTAAGCAAGGGATGGAGTTCTCTCTATCTGTTGCTTGTATGCACTGTACAGATGCACCTTGTGAAGAAGTTTGTCCAGTAGATTGTTTTTACATCAGAGATGATGGTATCGTTTTACACGATAAAGATAAATGTATTGGTTGTTCTTATTGTTTATATGCTTGTCCTTTTGGAGCTCCTCAGTTCCCTAGTGACGGTGCATTTGGAACAAAAGGTGTGATGGATAAATGTACTATGTGTGCAGGTGGTCCTGAAGAAACAAACTCACATAAAGAACGTGAATTATACGGGCAAAATAGAATTGCTGAAGGTAAAGTTCCTGTTTGTGCGGCTATGTGTTCTACAAAAGCACTATTAGTTGGTGATGCTGAGTCTGTATCAAACGTTTATAGAGAAAGAGTTTTATCATCTGGTCATGGAGTACAAAGTGCACCATATGGTTGGGATAAAGCGTATGGAAAATAAAAGTTTTGTAAGTGAGTATAAAGTCTATTTAATTATAGGCTTTTTATTCGCTCTTTTGACTTATTGGTATTTTTGGTTAGCAACTATTGCTGATATTAGTTATGTTTATCAATTCTTGTTGCAAATTGCACAAGGTAATATAACTGGTTTAGTGGTTCCTTATGAATCATTAACACATCATGAGCAAATGGAAGCAACACTATTTGGATCAAATTATAATGCAATAGCTCCTGAAGTTATTAGAGCATTTGAAGAGAGACAACATTTATTACCAATTGTATTTGCAGTTGAGTTCGTGTTATTTGCAACTATGTTTATAATTGCAAAAGGACGAAAACAAGCTACGATTACGAGAGAAGAAGACAAGGTTCAAGTATATTCTTTATTTCAAAGAATTGTACTAATGTTAAATATAATAATTATGATTTATCTATTTATCACTGGTTTTTCAATTACATTTGGAAACTGGACAGGTGGTGGAGAGATCGCTAGATTTATGAGATCTACACATGAAATTGTTGGAGTTGGTTGGATACCAGTATGGTTAATTATGACTATTATTGCGTTCAAAGATCACAAACATTTTAGTAGACCAAGTATGAAAGTTTGGAATAAGATTTTCTTACGAGGAAGTTATAAACCAATGAATAGAATTAACTACTATGCATATGTAGCTTTTGGATTTTTATTAGTTTTAAGTGGGTTTATTATTTGGTGGATGTCACCAGATGCAGCAACACATGCAGAAACAATTCAGTTTAAAAGATTTATTTTGTTTATTCATTTTATGGGAAGTGCGATTATTTCGTTCTTTACATTTGAAACAATTTATTCTTATTTTGTATCTGTAAAAGGATATATCCCAGGAATAATTACTGGAAAGTTACCAGTTGAGTATTTAGAACAATTAAGACCTGACGTTTTAGAAGAAGAAGACTTAAGAAAATAAAAGAGTTGTAATCAGACTTTGTAAAAAGTTTGATTTACTTTTCTTTTTAAAAAGTAATATGCAAATTTTACATATTAAAGGAAAATAGATGGATAATGCCAAATATTTAAAGACAGTACTAATAGACAAACTTATTGAAAATGAAGCTACCCAAGTAGAAGATGTGACGATTGATGAATCAAGATTGACACTATTCTTAAACGGAGAAAAAACAATATCAATGATGTGTATCCCAAAAGATCAAGATGCACATGCGATAGGTTTCTTAATGAGCGAAAATGTTATCTCATCTTTAGATGACATAGAAAATATTGAGATTAAAGAAGATGGACTAAGAGTTGATGTTACAGCAACAATAAACGAAAACTCATTAGAAAATCTATATAAAGAAAAAACACTAGTTAGTGGTTGTGGAGGAGGAGTGACTGGAAATGATGAGACAAGTTTAGAGATACCATTTAATCAAACATCATTTAAAGTAACACCTCATACTATCTCTTCTGAAATAAAAATATTTTACCGTGAGAGTGAACTGTATGAATTAACAGGTTGTGTACATAAAGCGATGATTTACCTTATGGATGGAAAGACAATATCAGCTGAAGATATTGGTCGTCATAATGCGATTGATAAAGTTGTAGGTAAATGTAAATTGCAAGAATTAGATACTACAAAATCTATTTTATTTGTTTCTGGAAGATTAAGTTCTGAAATGGTTACAAAAGCAGTTATGCATAGAGTTCCAATTGTTGTATCAAGAACAGCACCTACATATTTAGGAGTTCAAACTGCACACAAACATGGTATTACACTAATCGGATTTGCAAGAGGTAAAAAGATGAATGTCTATACTCATGCAGGAAGAATTGATGTCTAGTATTGACGATAATACAAAAATCAAATTAGATGAACTACAAAAAAAAATTGTAGAAAAAAGTCTTGATGAGAATGGAAAACTTTCTTGCCTCAAAGCTTTTAGTGTTGCAAAAAAAATTGGACATGACTTATTAGACATGTCCGCTATAACAAAAAGTATGGGTATTAGTATATCAAATTGTGAACTTGGTGTATTTGGAAAGTTAGATTTTTCACCTTCAAATCAGATTATTTATGATGATTTAGAAAAAAATTATGGAGATGTTAAAAAGCTTGATTGTTCAATCTATTGGGAACAAGCAAAAAAGTTTAACTTACGTGAAGTAGGTTCTACTGTTAAAAACAGTGATTTTGAAGTGATAAATTGTCAACTAGGATGTTTTAGAGAAAAGAAAGGGAAAAAAAATGGAAGTTAAAGTAAAAGTTTGGATTGAAGATGACAAAAATAATTTAGTTTTTGGTGGTGGTAAAACTGAAATATTAGAATATATAAAAGAAACAGGTTCGATAGCAGAAGCTTCTCAAAAGATTGGTTTGAGTTATAAAAAAGCGTGGTCTCATATTCAAGTACTTGAAAAATATATTGAAGATTCTTTAGTAATTACGCAAAAAGGTGGCGGAGCACAAGGTGGTACAAAACTTACTCCAAAAGCAATAGAGATAATAGATAGCTATAAATTACTTCAAAGTGATGTAAGAGAATTTACAAAACAAAGATTTACAGAACTATTTGAAAATAGTAAAACTGATATTTTAAATTTAAAGGACTAATAAATGATTAAATTAAATACGATTCACTATCCTATTATCAATGATATAAACATTTCAAGAGAATTTTCTTTGGATATTTTAAAAAATAATGAATTGTATTTAGAATCTGAAACTAGTTTTTTAAAGAAGTATTCTTATTCAAATTTAAAAACATTTTCATTTAATCAAGATGGTTTTTTGAGTTTGTTACTTGAATTAAAAAATAAAGGTAGTATTGCTATCTCTCTTGGTGAAACAAATGCTTTAATAGAAGCTGGAAAGTTATACGAAAAATTAGGTTTTGATATTGTTTGGATTAACTTATGTAAAGATGGTCAGATTAATTTTGATGATATTAAAAATATTGATGTTCAATTTTTATTTATCTCCTCATATATTATGGACACTTTTGTAAAAACTGATTTACGAAAGATCAAAGAATTATCAAAAACAACAATAATTTCAAATGCAACAGTAGATGTAAGTGATTCTAGTGATGTGATATATTTTGACCCTTATAAATTAGTTGGTTTTAATACATCGGGTGTACTTTTATGTGATGGATTATTTGCAACACAATCAATTGGATACATAGATAATATTAGTGTATATTTAATATTTAAGGCTTTAAAAAATCAAAGTTTTATATATACACTAAAGAAAAAATTTAAAGACAATTTAGAAGAGATATTTGGTGAAGATATTTATTATTTTGTAGATTCTAGTTTAACACTTGATTGTACACTTCATATTGCACTTAAAGGCATAAAAGCAAGAGAACTTATACGAACTTTATCTCTTGATGAAATTCTTATTACAAATGGTGAGGGGTGTTCGTTAGGTTTATCTCAACCATCAAAAATTATCCAAGCTATGGGATACAACGAAGAAATCACTAGAAATGGTATTAGTCTCTCTTTTTGTGAAGAGATAGATGATACAAATATAGAAAAAATATGTAAACTTTTTTATAGAAGATATAGACAAATAAAGGTATTAACATGAAAAAATTAACTTACTTAGATTATAAAGATGCAGTGAAAACTAGTCTTGAGAATGTAAAAGTAACACAAAAAGTAGAGTATGTTCCATTAGAAAATTCTATTGGAAGAATATTATCAAAAGATATAGATTGTAGAAAAAATATGCCATCTTTTAATAACTCAGCAATGGATGGATTCGCTTTTAAAGCAAGTGATGCTGGTAAAACTTTAAAAGTAATTAGTGTTATATTTGCAGGTGATAATTCTACTGTAAAAATAGATGATGGTGAATGTTGTAAAATTATGACAGGTGCAATGGTACCTGATGGTGCTGATACAATTATTCCAGTTGAAGATACAGTAACTTTTGATGATAATTCTATGACGTTACCTGATAATGTTCGTAAGGGTAATCATTTTAGAGTAAAAGGTGAAGAGTATAAAGAGGGAATCTCTATCTTTAACAAAGGTGAAATTATTAACTCTGGAATGGTTGCTATTCTTGCTAGTCAAGGTATAACAATGGTAGAGGTATTTGTAAAGTTAAATATTGCAGTTTTATCAACTGGAAATGAACTTAAAGAACCTTGGGAAAATGCAGATGAACACCAAATTTATAATTCAAATTCATATGCAATAACATCTATGTTAAAAGAACATAATTTTGATGCTAGTTATATAGGTGTAGTTCCTGATACGTTAGAAGATTCTATAGAATTTATAAAAAATTTAAAATCTTATGATGTGGTAATTACAACTGGTGGTATCTCTATGGGTGATGCTGATTTTGTTGCTGAAGCATTTATTACAAATGGTTTAGAAGTTTTCTTTCATGGTGTAAATGTAAAACCAGGACGTCCTACTATGATGGGAATGATGGATAATACTTATGTAATGGCAATGCCAGGTAATCCATTAACAGCACTTATAAATACATATCTTTTATCATTACCTGTAATTTATAAAAGTTCTGGTGCTAATAATTTTTATCATGATTTTGTATTTGCAAAAAATAGTAAATCATTTAAAGTAAAAGCAAAACGAGCAAATGTAGTACTTGGTAATCTTATAAATGGGGAGTTTAATGTAACAATGGGAAATAAGTATGGTTCAGGAATGTTAGCACCACTTGTGCAAAGCAATTGTGTGATGATAACACTTGACAATACTGATTTTGTAAATGAAAATGAAATTATTAAAGTAGTTCCATTTGGGTTGAGACGAAATTCGTCTGCATCAGATATATATAATTAAAAGGAAAATATAAATGAAATTAAATAAATTAACACTACTAGCGGCTTCTTTAGTATTTGCTACATCAATTCAAGCAAAAGATACTTTAATGATGGCGACAACAACAAGTACAGATAATACTGGATTATTAGATTATATAGCTCCTATTTTTGAAAAAGAAACAGGAACAACTCTTAAATGGGTAGCAACAGGAACAGGTAAAGCTCTTAAAATGGGTGCTAATTGTGATGTAGATATTTTATTTGTACATGCTCCAGCATCTGAAAAAAAGTTTGTTAATAGTGGTTCTGGTGTAGATAGACAACAAGTTATGTATAACGATTTTGTAATCGTTGGTCCAAAATCTGATCCTGCAAATGTAAATGGTATGGCTCCAAGTGCTGCATTGAAAAAAATTCAAGATAAAAAAGCAAACTTCTTTTCAAGAGGTGATAACTCAGGAACAAATAAAAAAGAGATATCTTTATGGAAAACTGCAAAAGTTTCTACACCTGATACTGCAAAATGGTATGTACAAACAGGTCAAGGGATGTTAAGAACATTAAATATGGCATCTGAAAAAAGTGGATATTCTATGACTGATAGAGGTACATGGATTAAGTATATGTCTCAAAAAGGTGACAAAAATAAAATGAAAGTTGTTGTTGAAGGTGATAAAAGTTTATTTAACCAATACTCTGTTGTTACAATTAATAAAGAAAAATGTACAAATGTAAATCCTCAACAAGCAAAAATATTTACAACATGGATTACTAATTCTAAAACTCAAAAAGTTATAGCTGATTTTAGACTATTAAAGCAAGCACTTTTTATCCCTAATGCGAATAAATAGAAAATAATATATAGATGACAAAGAAGGCAAACATTTAATGAATCTTTTTACAGATGGTTTTGATCAAGCAATAGACTTACTACTTTCTGGAAATACAAGTGTATATTCAGCGATTAGCACAACAATAACTGTATCGTCATGGTCTTTAATGATTAGTTTATTGATTGGTTTGCCTTTAGGGTTTGCTTTGGGATATTATAATTTTCCAGGTAAATCAATAGTAAGAACATTTGTTGATACGCTTTTAGCTTTACCAACTGTAGTGATTGGTTTGATTGCCTATACAATGTTATCTCGCTCAGGACCATTAGGAGAATACAATTTACTATTTTCTCAAGAAGCAATAATACTGGGTCAAATTGTTTTGGGATTACCTATTATTATTGCTTTAACTGCAACACAAGTGGAGTCTGTAGATAAGAGACTTTATTCATCATTAAAAGGTCTTGGTGCTCATTCCTTTCAAATCTTAACAGCTACGCTTATTGAAGCTCGGTTTGGAATTATGACAGCAGCTATGACTGCGTACGGAAGAATTATTACTGAAATTGGAATCTCAATGATGGTTGGTGGTAACATAAAATATCATACTAGAACAGTTACAACTGCAATTGCACTTGAAACTGGAAAAGGTGAATTTGTTACGGGTATTGCTTTAGGTTTGGTTTTATTTGCTGTTGCTTTAATTGTAAATATCGCTTTATCTATGTTAAAAAGGAGCTGGACTCAATGAGTTGTTTATATAAACTTCAAAATATCGAACAATATTACGATGGTAAAAAAGTATTAAATATTGATCATTTAACACTAGAAGAAAATCAAATTATTGGTTTATTTGGTCCCAACGGAAGTGGGAAGTCTACACTGCTATCTCTTTTGTCATTTATTAATCAACCTACATCTGGAGAAGTTTCATTTAATGGAGTATCAAATAATAAATTAGACATTGATGTAAAACAAAGTATTGTAACACTTCCTCAAAATCCATATCTTTTAAAACGATCTGTATATGATAATATAGCTTATGGATTAAAATTACGGAAAGATACATCTAACATAAAAGAAAGGGTAAATGAAGCTTTATCTCTAGTTGGACTTGATATCTCTTTTTCAAGTAGAAAATGGTCTGCTCTTTCAGGGGGAGAAGCTCAACGAGTAGCCCTTGCGGCTCGACTTATACTGAAACCAAAAGTTTTAATTTTGGATGAACCAACAGTAGGTGTAGATACAAATTCAGCACAACTTATAAAAGAAGCAGTTCTTCAAGCGAAACAAAAATACAATACAACAATATTAGTTTCAAGTCATGATCATAACTGGTTAAATCATATTTGTGATGAACGTATAGCACTGTTTCAAGGAGAGTTAGTACAAAGTGGTAGTGTAAATCTTGTATTTGCACCATGGGAAAAAGATGAAAATAATAATCTTGTAAAAACATTTATGGATGGACAGGAACTTGTTATTAAAAATAGTTCTGAGAAAAAAACTGATTCTGTAGTGATGATTAACTCAGAATATATCACCATTTGTAAAAAAGGGTGTGATGATATGATAAATCAAGATACTTTGATGGGAAAAATTTCATCCATTCATCAAGAGTCTTCAAGTGATAATTTATTGGTAGATTTTATTATATCAGGAGTAAGTTTTATTTGTAAGTTAACAAGAGCAGAGATGCAAGAACAAGCACTTTTACCAGGCGATAAAATTAATATCAATATCGATACAAGTGATGTTTGTTGGATTTAATTTATCTGTCTAAATCCTTAAGTAAAAAACTTTTCATTTTTGAACTCTATTTTCTTAAAAATTCATTTGTTTTATGCTAAAGTTTTATCTATTAAGAAATGTAAATAAAGGGATCAAAAAATGAATCATACTTTAAGTTATGATATAAAAGAAAAATGTTTTACAAAAGATAAAATACTTGCAATTGCTACAAGATTATATACAGAATTTACTAATCAATCTGAACAAAATAATAATACTATAGATTTTAGAATCGACTTCAATGATAAAACTTCATATAATAAAAATGATTTAAGTTTATTTGATGACAATGATATTTTTGATACACAAAATATAACTAAATTTGAATTTACATTTGCTAATAATGAAGAGACAAATCAAAGACAAATTAAATTTGAATTAACCAATAAAACTTATTATATAAGTGATCTTACTGTTATAGGAGAAAAAAGTTGGGCTGATGAAGTTTTTGAGGAGTTTAAATCTATTATTATTTCAACAAAATCACAAAATACATTAATCAAAAGTTATTTAGTAAATATGATAATTTCTTTTAATTTTTTACTTTTAAGTATCTCTATTTTAATTGCAACTATTGTATTTTTTCAATATTCTGGCACAGAATTACAAGATAAAATGGAAGTTGTTCAGCAGTTTATTTTATCATCTTTAATTTTACCATCGTTTTTTGCAGCTTTGGTTTGTGCATTAGGTATGCAAGCAATTACAAAAAGATTCTTTCCTAGTATAGAATTTTCTTTTGGTCCAAATCATTTAAAGAATGAAAAAAATAAGAAAGTTTTAATTGTGGGTGTTTTTTCGGTGATTATTTTATCATCAATTATTCCTTTTTCAATTGCTACTTTAAGTAAGATATTTCTATAGAATTTTGAATAACAAAAATTAGTATTACTTTAATGGGTATTTCTATCTAAAATTATGAGTTAGTCTTAAAAGTACAGTATTTATGAAAGTTAAACTGCTATAATAATAGTGCAAATTACGAATATAAAGTACAATTTGCTAGTAACTTAAGAATTAAATTTATATACATACAGAAACTAGGATATCTTAAAATGGTAAAACTAAATTGTTTACAATATGTTCGATTAAATGAAATAAATATCTCAAAAGATTATAGTGTAAGTGCATTATCTGCAAATGATACATTTGATAATTTATGTTTAAAGTATCACCAAAAGTTCAATTATAAAAAAATCAAAACTTTTGCTTTTTCAAAAGAGGGTTTTTTGGGATTGTTATTAGAATTAAAAGGTAATATAGCCATTAGTATTGGTGAAACTCAAGCTTTAATCGATGGTGCCAAACTCTATGAAAAACTAGGTTTTGAAATACATTGGATCCCTTTAAGTAGAGATGGCACAGTAAACTTATATGGATTAAAAAATGAAAAAATTGATTTTTTATTTATCTCCTCTTATGTTATGGATACTTTTGTAAAGATAGATTTAAAAAAAGTCAGAAAAAATACAAAAGCAAAAATAATCTCAAATGGAACGGCAAATATTGATAATACGAGTGATGCTATCTATTTTGATAACTATAAACTTAATGGATATAACGTATCTGGTGTAATGTTATTTAATGATGAGTTTTTTGCACTTACTCCTATTGGTGAAATGGATACTGTTGCTTTAAAAATTTGTTATGAAGCTATTGATAATTTAAAATTTAATTATGATGCAAAAAATATATTTTTGGATGAATTATTAGAAGTATTTAATGAAGAGATTTACTTTTTTGTAAATGCTCAACATACTTTAGAATATTCACTTCATTTTGGATTTAAAGGGATAAAAGCCCGAGAACTTATCCGTACTATTGCGATGAGTAAAATATTTATCACAAATGGGGAAGGGTGTTCGTTAGGATTATCAAAACCATCACGAATTATTAGTGAGATGGGTTTTGACGAAGTGACTTGTAGAACAGCTTTAAGTCTTTCTTTTAATAATGAATTTTCAATTGATGAGATAAAAAGAATTGTTTATACTTTATATATGAAGTATAAACAGATTAAAATATTAAATTAATATTCTAATCTCCTTTGTATTTTAACATATTTTGAGGAAGCAATAATTCATCCAATTCATCTTTTGTTACTAACTCTTTTTCTAAAATTAAATCATAAACTCTTTTATTAGTTTTCAATGCTTCTTTTGCAATAGCAGAACAAGTTTCATATCCTAAAATAGGATTTAGGTATGTGATAATTGTAATTGAATTTAAAACATTATTCATACATACATCTTCATTTGCAGTAATCCCTTTGATACATTTATCTGCTAAAGCATAAAATGACTTTCTCATCATATTTATAGATGTAAACAGTTTATATGCAATAAGAGGTTCAAATACATTTAACTGTAATTGTCCCCCTTCACAAGCAATAGAAATAGTACTATCTGCACCTATAACTTCATAAGCAACTTGGTTTACAACTTCTGGAATAACAGGATTTACTTTTCCAGGCATAATTGAAGATCCTGGTTGTAATGGTGGTAAGTTTATTTCATTAAATCCAGCACGAGGTCCTGAACTTAAAAGTCTTAAGTCATTTGAAACTTTAGAAATTTTAATTACGACTCGTTTTAGAAGTCCTGAAACGTGTACAAAAACGCCTGTATCTTGAGTAGCTTCAATTAAATCACCAGAATTATCAAAATCTACACCAGTAACTTTTCGTAAGTTTTTAATAACAAGTTTTCTATAATGATTTCTTGTATTAATACCTGTACCAATGGCAGTTGCTCCTAGATTTACTTGGCGTAAAAGTTCTTGAGCTTCTCTTAGTCTATAAACATCTTCATCAACCATAATAGAGTATGTATTGAACTCTTGTCCTAAAGTCATAGGAACAGCATCTTGAAGCTGTGTTCTTCCCATTTTTAAAACATGTGCAAATTCAATTGCTTTTTCATTATATGCTTCTCGTAAGTATCGTAAGGATTCTTTTAGTTTATAAATAAGATCATGCAAAGTAATTTTAATAGCAGTAGGATATGCATCATTTGTACTTTGTGACATATTTACATGATTGTTAGGATGAATTATATGGTATGCAGCTCTTGGGTGTCCTAGGATCTCTAAAGCTCTATTTGCTATTACTTCATTTGCATTCATATTAGATGAAGTTCCAGCGCCACCTTGAATAGGGTCTACAATAAATTGATCATGAAGTTGTCCATCTATAATCTCATCACAAGCTTGTACAATGGCATCTTTTTGTTCTAAAGTTAAGTCTTCAAGCTGATAGTTTGTAATAGCACAAGCTTTTTTTACTTTGGCGAGTGCTTTTATGAAAGTAGGAAATAAAGATATATTGGTATTTGTGATATCAAAATTGTTTTTTGCCCTTAGTGTTTGTATCCCATAATAAGCATGTATATCTATATTCATTTCACCTAAAAAATCTTTTTCAACTCTAAAAGCATTTTCCATAATAACCTCTTTTTTTATTTAATTTGTGGCATTGTATCGAAAGTTAATTACGATTATTCTACAAAAGAGAGATTAGTTTTTAAAAATAAAAAAGGTTGTCATTTCTGACAACCTTTTTATTATAGTTATATGAACAATAGTATTTATTTACTCAAAACTTCTTTAACAGCTTTTCCTATATCTGCAGGAGTTTTTACTACAGTTACACCTACGGCTTCAAGTGCATCCATTTTTTCTTTAGCTGTACCTGCAGTTCCTGAGATGATAGCCCCAGCGTGACCCATTCTTTTACCTTCTGGAGCAGTTTGACCTGCAATAAATGCCACTACTGGTTTAGTGATATGTTGTTCTATATGTTTAGCAGCTTGGATCTCTAAATCTCCACCAATCTCACCAATCATTACAATAGCTTTTGTCTCATCATCTTCTTCAAACATACTTAATAGTTGTTTGAAAGATAAACCAATAATAGGATCTCCACCAATACCAACAGCAGTAGTGATTCCATATCCTTCATTACATACTTGATTTGCACCTTCATATGTAAGTGTTCCTGATTTTGAGATAAGTCCAACGTTTCCTTTTTTGAAAATATTTCCAGGCATAATACCTATTTTACAAGCATCAGCACTAATAACACCAGGACAATTTGGTCCTACCATCATCATGCCATATTTATTTGCACAAGCTTTTGCTGCTTGCATATCAAGAGTAGGCGAACCTTCTGTGATAACTACTGCAAATTTTATACCTGCAACTGCAGCTTCCATAATAGCATCAGCTACAAAAGCAGGCGGAACAAATATCATAGTAGCAGTTGCTTGTGTTTTTTCAACTGCTTGAGCTACTGTATCAAATACTGGTAAATTTAAATGAATTTGACCACCTTTATTTGGTGTAACTCCACCTACTATATTTGTTCCGTATGAGATACATTGTTCCGAATGAAATGTCGCTTCTCTTCCCGTAAAACCTTGAACGATAACTTTTGTGTCTTTGTTAATTAAAATTGCCATTTATGTACCTTACGCGTTTTTTGCAGCTTCAACTGCTTTTCTTGCACCATCACCAATATCAGTTGCTGTAATTAAATTTTTTATATTTGCTTTTTCTAAAATAAAAGCAGCTTCATCCGCATTTGTACCATCAAGTCTTACAACCATAGGAACATTCACTTCTACTTTTTTAGTTGCTTCAATAATACCTTTTGCGATTCTATCACATCTTACAATACCACCAAAGATATTAATAAAAATCGCTTTTACATTTTTATTTCTTAAAATGATTTCAAAACCTTTTGAAACTGTTTCCGGATTGGCATTTCCACCTACATCTAAAAAGTTTGCTGGACGTCCACCCATATGATTAATAGTATCCATAGTACCCATAGCAAGACCAGCACCATTTACCATACAACCAATCTCTCCATCTAAAGGAATATAAGAAAGACCATATATACTAGCTTCTCTTTCATCTGGATCTTCTTCATGTATATCTCTCATCTCTTCAAATTCAGGATGTCTTGCCATTGCTGAGTCATCAAATTGAAGTTTTGCATCAAGTGCTAAAAAACTCCCTATTTTTGTTTTTACTAAAGGATTAATCTCTACCATCTCTACATCATTTTTTACATATAATTCATATAACGCTTTTAAAAAATTCTGTAGTTTATATTGTTCCCTTTTATCAGTAATTTTAAGTGCAGAGATAAGTTCTCTTCCTTGATATGCTTGATATCCAAAATCAGGATCTACAGGTATTTTGATGATTTTTTCTGGATATTTTTGAGCAACATTTTCTATCTCCATACCACCTTCATTAAGTGCCATAATAATAGGCATCTCTAAAGCTCTATCAAGTACAATACTTAAATATAACTCATCAACTATTTCAATACCTTCTTCTACATATACTTTTCGTACAAGTTTACCTTCTGGACCAGTTTGATGTGTAACTAAAGTCATACCTAAAATTTCTGTAGCTGCTTTTTTTACATCTGAAAGTGAGTGCACTACTTTTACACCGCCACCAAGTCCTCTACCACCTGCATGGATTTGTGCTTTTACAACCCATACTTTACCACCTAATTCTTGTGCATTTTTTAATGCTTGTGCAGGTGTATTTGCAATAAATCCTCTTGGTGCTGGTACGCCATGTTTTGCAAATATTTGTTTTGCTTGGTATTCGTGTATATTCATATATTCCCCTATATAAAATCTGATAAAGTATTGTGTAATTTATTCAAGATAAGTTTATTTATTTTATTATTTATTGTATTTATAGTGTGCTTCATTTAAGTAATTTACTACACTTATTTGTTCTTCTGGAAACCAACCTGTTTCTAAGTTAGCATCACATCTTTTTACCCATGCATTTATGTCATTGATATTTTTTGCTTTATGATTTTTTAAGTCAAAATTACCATTATTCCCATGGCATTGTTTACAGTTTGCATCAGAATATAATTCTTTTCCCTCTTCTGCTTGTTCAGATAAAGCAAAAGCATTTGTAGAGATTAAAAGTATAGAAACAGATAAAAATTTGTTAAGTGAGTTGTTAAAATACTTCATAATAATTCCTTTTGTGCAATATCTTATTATTATATAAAAAATAGCTTTAATAGTAGCTAAGAAAGTATATATTAGCTGTTTTACTTATGGAAAATTGAAGATATTATATTTCTTAAAAGTTGATATATTTATATCTTTTGACGATGAAATATTAAAGTATCACTAAGTAACATTTTTGTAGAAATTTTTTTCATTGATAATTATAAGTATAAGTCATAATAGAGTTTTTGATACAATATATAAATTTCAATTACAAAGGTTTTAAATAATGGCAAAAATTACAGAACAAGATATAATCGATAGTATAGCAGATGCCTGTCAGTACATTTCATATTTCCATCCAGAGGATTTCGTTAAAGCGATGGTTGAAGCATATGAAAATGAACAAGGTGAAGCAGCAAAAAATGCAATAGGACAAATTTTAATTAACTCTAAAATGTGTGCACTTGGACATAGACCTTTATGTCAAGATACAGGTAGTGTTAATATTTTTGTAAAAGTAGGTTTAAAAGCTGAATTTGAACTAACAAGAGAATTAGTAGATGTATTAAATGCAGGTGTTGCAAAAGGGTATACTGATCCTGATAATACTTTAAGATATTCTGTTGTTTCAGATCCTGCAGGTGAGAGAAAAAATACTAAAGATAATACACCAGCTGTTATTCATGTGACTGTTGATAACTCTGACGAGATAGATATTACAGTTGCTGCTAAAGGTGGTGGTTCTGAAAATAAATCTAAATTTGCAGTATTAAATCCATCTGATTCAGTTTATGACTGGGTTATGGAAAATGTAAGAAATATGGGAGCTGGATGGTGTCCTCCTGGTATCTTAGGTATCGGTATCGGTGGTAATCCTGAAAAATCTATGTTATTAGCAAAAGAATCTTTAATGGGTCATGTTGATATTCATGAGCTTAAAGCTAGAGGTCCTCAAAATGCTTTAGAAGAATTAAGACTAAGACTTTACACAGATATCAATAAAATCGGTATCGGAGCACAAGGACTTGGTGGAGTTACAACAGTTGTTGATGTTAAAATCTTAGACTATCCTTGTCATGCTGCTTCTTTACCAGTTGCTATGATTCCTAACTGTGCAGCTACAAGACATATTCACTTTAAATTAAAAGGTGGAGAAGGTGCTGCAAGATTTAATAAACCAGATTTAAGTATTTGGCCAGATCTTGAACTTCCAATGGATACTATTAAAAAAGTAAACCTTAAAGATCTTACAAAAGAAAGTTTATCACAATTTAAATCAGGTGATACATTATTATTAACTGGTAAAATTTTAACTGCTAGAGATGCAGCACACAAAAAAATTGTTGAGTACAAAAATGCTGGTAAAGCTTTACCAAATGGTGTAGATTTAAAAGATAGATTTATCTACTACGTTGGACCAGTTGATCCAGTAAGAGATGAAAAAGTTGGACCGGCGGGACCAACAACATCTACAAGAATGGATAAATTTACAAAAGATATGATGGAAATCGGTATCATGGGTATGATTGGTAAAGCTGAAAGAAAGCAACCAACAATTGATTTAATTAAAGAATATAAATCAACATACTTAATTGCTACTGGTGGTGCTGCATACTTAATTTCTCAGTCTATTAAAGATGCAAAAGTTCTTGCATTTGAAGAGATGGGAATGGAAGCTATTTACGAGTTTGATGTAGTTGACATGCCTGTTACTGTTGCTGTTGATACAGAAGGTACTTCTATTCATACAACAGGACCTGCTAAATTTAGAACAATATAATTTATTTTATATAAGAACTACAACCATAAGAGAAACCCTCTTATGGTTATTCTATTTCAGTGATTAGTGGAATACTTATTTTAAAACAAGCGCCTTGATATGTTTTGTCATTGACTATAAATTCTTTATTTGAAACTTCAATATAACCCTTCATATTATTTATAATAATGCTCTCCGTCATATAAAGACCAATACCTGTTCCTTGACTTTGATGTTTGGTTGTAAAGTAGGGTTCAAATATTTTTTCAATAATATCTTCGTCTATTCCTCCTGCATTATCTTGAATATAAATATTCACAAAATTATCTTGAATTTGAGTTACAATTTTTATTACTTTGGGTTCCGTATTTAATTGTATAAATTGATCTTTTGAATTGTTTAAAATATTTAATATAGCCTGAATGAGTTCATTTTTATAGCCAAAAAGGGTTATGTCTTCTAATACATTTTCAATTTGAATTTGTATATTCTCAGAAGAATAAGAACTTTTGACCAACTCAATATCTTGAATAATCAAATCTTTTAAATTAAATTTCACTTTTTCTTTGTCATTTTGAAAGAAATTTCTAAAGTCTTCAATTGTTTTTGACATGATGTTTGCTTGTTCCATTATGGTGGTTGTTGCAACATTAAACTCTTTATACGCGGGTCGATTACATCATCAAAGAAAACTTTTGAACATTCACAAGCGAACATAACTGTTAACCCATCCTCAGGAGTGCCACTAAATACTTTAGAGGAAGCAATAAATGAATTCTCCTTATTAAAACGTTCTATACTGTCGAAATAAACACCTTGAATCGGGTGATC
>ENA-ORXI01000017-ORXI01000017.1-sediment-metagenome-genome-assembly--contig:-NODE-17-length-101654-cov-10.479685_pt1 | contig 101654 bp, 76 predicted proteins | sample MGYA00237861_ERZ511468 | MGnify/ENA primary metagenome ERZ511468 (study PRJEB26299, sample SAMN06266213) | sediment metagenome | isolation source: Hudson Canyon methane seep mesocosm | place...
GTTTTACGCACCTTAACGCTAAACCGATTAAAAACCGCAGCTCCGTACGCCAAGAACATAGACGACAAACATAAACCCAAACACAAAACGGCAATACTGACCCCCATAGCGCTTAACTGAGGCCACTGGACGAGCAATAACGCCAAAACGAGACAAAAGAAAATGATACCGCTGGCTTTGCGAGCCCAAGGTTCTAATTTAATAGTGGCTGCTGGCCAGAGTTGACGTAATGACATACCAATGAACACTGGAACAATCGTCACTAATAGCAGTTGAAAAATGGTTTTAAGAATAGGCAGCTGTACGGCAATCGATTCTTGGCCAAGCCAGTGTAATTGATAGCTTAAGCTAAAAGGGATAATAAAGGGGATCATGAGGCTCACCACGGCGGTCATGGAGATCGATAATGCACCGTCTCCACCCGATAAGTGTGAAATGATATTGGATGTCGCCCCACCTGGGCATACTGCTAGTATGATCAGGCCTACAATAACGGTTGAAGATAACGGTATAAATAATCCAGCAAAGAAGATCAACCCCCAAGCGATGGCGGGTAATAATACGAGCTGTAAAATAATGCCCAATAATACGCCCTTAGGCTCGTGCCAAATACGCTTAAAGTCCGCCAAGGTCAGTGCGAGTCCCATCGTTAGCATCATCAGCGCGAGGGTGATGGGTAATATAAGCTGAGTCAGCAGCTGCACCTCGGGCATAGTTCGGTATCCTTGTGAAATTGTCTTTGTTTAGTTTATGGTTGCTTTATGTGAACGAATCTAAATTTTTGGCAAGTATTATCGCCCAAAGCCCTTACAATTTTACAGTGATTGCTAATACTGCGATACTAGTGCCCGTTTACCATAGCCGAGCTAATACCAATAATAATGAATGCAACGACCCAGCAAGAAGCGGCCAGTATTGCCACCAGCACCCTGAAAAAGCAAAAGAATTCGCTCATTGCCGAATATGCCGTGCGTAATAATGTTAAGGCGTTTATCCAAACCTTAACCACCATTGTGCCCTACTTCATTTTATTTTATGCGGCGATCGAAAGTTTAAAAATCTCTTACTGGCTATCGGCCGGTTTAACCCTGATTTTAACCTTATTCATCATTCGCGTATTCGTCATGCTGCATGATTGTGGCCATAACTGTTTATATATAAATCCTCGTGAGAACAAAATTGCTGGCTTTATCTTTGGTGTTCTATGCGGCGTTCCACAATATGTTTGGTCAAAACACCACGATTATCACCACGCGACCAATGGCAACTGGAATAAATACCGTGGCCCTCTGGCAGTTTTGTCGGTAGATCAATACGCTGAGCTAGACGAGAAAGGTAAGAAGTCTTACGCCAATAACCGCAACCTTCGCTTAGCACCGATGGCTGGTTTTTTATACTTCATTTTCAACCCAAGATTCACTTGGATGAAAGGCAGCATTCAATTTGCGCTTTTCTTTGTTCAGCAAAAGCTCGCCAATAAAGGTAAGCCTGCAAGCGAAATCAATGCTGAATTTGAAACCAATTATTGGAGTACTTGGCAAGAGTATCGCCACATGGCGGCGAATAATGTTGTACTGCTCAGCGCTTGGGTTTTAGCAGCCAGTTATTTTGGCGCAATAGAATTTTTCACTATCTACGTTATTGCACTGTCATTTGCCGGTGCCATTGGTATCGTATTATTCACTGTACAGCACAACTTCGAAGATTCTTACGCGACTGGGGATGAAGACTGGAATTATTTCACCGCCGCGCTTGATGGCACTAGCTTTTTGCAGCTGCCTAAGTTCTTGAACTGGTTTACGGCAGATATTGCTTATCACCATATTCATCACCTTTCAGCACGTATTCCAAACTACAATCTGGTGCCGTGTCACGAAAAATATCAGCATTTATTTGATCGCGTTAAACGCATTTCTCTAACTGAAATTCCTCATGCCTTCAAGTTTATTATTTGGGATAACCATACCAATAAAATCATTAGTGTTGAGCAATACGAAGCCGCATATGGCAATGCAGACCTTAAAGAAGAGGCGACGGCATAACGGCTATAAAGGCCAAAAAAGACAGTTTTTCCGTCTTAATTAGACAAGTTTTTCTTTTTAAAGCCGTTTAGACTGGTGGCAGTCAAACTATTATAAAAAGAGAAGTGGCATGTCGATAGCGAATACTGAATTCGATTACATCATCATTGGCGGTGGATCAGCGGGCTGTGTGCTCGCTAACCGCCTTTCTGCTGATAGCAATAACCGCGTCTGTTTATTAGAAACAGGTCCCCGCGATAATACTTCTCTCGTTTCTACTCCCATCGGCGTCATTGGCTTGATGGACAGTAAAAAATACAACTGGATGTTCAACTCTCAGCCCGAGCTAAGCCAAAACGAGCGCACGATTTATTGCCCTCGCGGTAAAGTACTGGGCGGTAGTAGTGCTGTTAATGCCATGCTCTATACCCGTGGAACACCTAGTGATTACGATCACTGGGCCAGCTTAGGAAATGAAGGCTGGGGTTATGACGACATCCTGCCTTATTTTAAATCGACCCAGCATCAAGAACGTGGCGCTGATGCGTTTCATGGTACCCAAGGGGAGCTCAATGTCGCTGAAGGTCGCTCAAAGCATCCTTTAGGGGAAACGTTACTGCAAGCTTGTCGTCAAGCTGGTTATGTCGATAACTCCGATTTTAATGGCGCTAAGCAAGAAGGCATTGGCCATTATCAAGTTACTCAAATCAATGGCGAACGCTGTAGTGCGGCAAGAGCTTTTTTACATCCAATTAGTGAACGTACAAACCTAACGATCGTTACCGACGCCCGTGTCGCGCGTATTCTGATTGAGAATAAACAGGCCTCTGGCGTGGAGTATCATCACCAGGGTGAACTGAAAACTCTCAGAGCAGCGAAAGAAGTCATTTTATCCGCAGGTTCATTCTGTTCTCCTCAGCTATTAATGCTATCGGGTATCGGTCCTGAAGACACATTGAAACAACACCAAATCGCTATCAATCAACATTTACCTGGGGTTGGCGAAAACCTGCAAGAACATGTCGATATCATCACGGTTAACGAGAGTAAAAAAGCGAATACCGTTGCCTTACGCCCAGTCGGTATGGCAAAAATGATGAAAGAGATCTGGCAGTATATTAGCCAGCGCAAAGGTTTTTTAACCACCTCCATCGTTGAAGTCGGCGGTTTTATTAAATCAAAACCTGAGCTAGCCGATCCTGATATGCAGCTGCAATTTATTCCATTAGTGATGGAAGATCATGGTCGTAAAAAATCGACGCTATTAACCTATGGTTATTCACTGCATAACTGTTTATTACGGCCGAAAAGTCGCGGCCGTGTGAGCCTGCACAATAGTGACTTTCTTCAAGACCCTAAAATTGAGTTAAATATGCTCAGCCACCCTGATGATTTAGCGGCGATGGTTGAAGCAGTAAAAATCAATTTAACGATTTTTGCTCAGCCCGCTTTTGATGACGGTCGAGGGAAGTCGATCTTTCCCAATAAATCCGCACTATCCGACCAAGAAATTGAAGACTTCGTGCGAGAAAAAGCCAACCACGTCTATCATCCGGTCGGCACCTGTAAAATGGGTAAGGATAAAGATGCCGTCGTTAATGATCGCTTACAGGTACATGGTATAGAACGTTTAAGGGTCGTCGATGCTTCTATTATGCCTACTTTAGTCGCTGGCAATACCAATTCGCCAACGATTATGATTGCTGCCAAAGCCGCGGATATGATTTTGGCAGATAACAGTCATTAGGTGATCCAACTTATGTCACACTAGCCAAACGGAATAAACAGACCTGCAAACGGAGTACACTGTGAAATTAGAAAAATCGGCAAAAAGAATTTCCAAAAGAGTGAAGTTAGGGTTTAAAGGCTATCCTGAAATCTCAATTGCTTATTTTGGCCAAAATCAAGAAGTCGCCGAGGAAGTTGCCGTACGGTTTATTCCTGAAGAAGGCGCGGAAGCGATGGAAGAAAGGTTTATCAGTAAAACGGATGCCCGTACTGATGAAGTGATTCAATCAGCTATCGTGAAGATCATTGAACGCTGCCAAGCTGAAACGGTTACCCTAAATGAGACTATTGAAATAAAGTCTAAATAGCCCATCTTTAGAGAGGATTATTGCCACCAAAAACAGTGTGTCGCAATATTTCTCTCAATATAGATAACTTATTGAAATAATTCACCCAAATACCAGCAATATAATCGTCACTTTGCCATCATTCCCCCCTTCTTTGCACTTATAGTTAACTCATCAGATTAAACGACGAACCGTTAACGAATTAGGTGCTCACATGAAAGTCTTCAATCACACGAAATACGCCTCTTTTCAAAGCAAGATGCCGGCAATGAAAATGACCGATCGCCAATGGCCAAGCCAGGTCATTAGCCAAGCACCTCAGTGGTGTGCGGTTGATCTAAGAGATGGAAATCAAGCCTTGATTGAGCCCATGTCGGTCGAGCAAAAACAGCAGATGTGGCAACTAATGGTGAAAATGGGCTTTAAGCATATTGAAGTCGGCTTTCCATCTGCCTCACAACCCGACTTTGACTTTGTTCGCTGGTTGATTGAAGAAGATCAAATTCCTGAAGACGTGACGATACAAGTGTTGACTCAAGCTAGAGATGAGTTGATTGAACGCACTTATAAGTCGTTAGAAGGTGCTACGCAAGCGATTGTGCATGTGTATAACTCAACGTCACCAGTACAGCGCGAAAAAGTCTTTGGCTTGGATAAGCAAGGCATTATCGACATCGCTATTAAGGGTGCAAAAAAAGTACAGAGTGAAGCGAAGAAGTATCCGATGACAGATTGGACCTTCGAGTATTCTCCTGAAAGTTTTTCCAGTACCGAAACTGATTTTGCTATTGATGTGTGTAATTCGGTGATCGATATTTGGCAGCCAAGCGCTGACAATAAAGCCATCATTAATTTGCCAGCAACGGTCGAGTGCGCAGGACCGAATGTTTTTGCCGATCAGGTTGAGACCTTTTGCCGTGGAGTAAACCAGCGCGACAATATCATCATCTCGATCCATACTCATAACGATCGTGGTTGTGCGGTTGCCGCCGCCGAAATGGCTTTATTAGCTGGGGCTGATCGTATTGAAGGCACTTTAATGGGTAATGGTGAGCGTACCGGTAATATGGACTTGATTACCATGGCCATGAATTTATACAGCCAGGGCATAGATCCACAAATTGATTTGTCGATTGCCGATGAAGTGATCTCTACCGTAGAGCAATGCACGCAAATTAAAACTCACCCACGCCACCCTTGGTATGGTGAGTTAGTTTATACCGCCTTTTCCGGTAGCCACCAAGATGCGATTAAAAAATGTTTAACCGTACAACAAGAAAATAGTGAATGGGATGTTGCGTATTTGCCGATTGATCCAAAAGACATAGGCCGCGATTACCAATCGGTTATTCGGGTCAATAGCCAATCGGGTAAAGGCGGTGTCGCGTATATCATGGAAAGTGAGTACGGCATTAACTTACCACGCTGGATGCAAATTGAATTGAGTAATGCGGTTCAAAATTACAGTGTTAAACACAGCTGTGAAGTTGATAGTGCGATGATCTACCGTATTTTTCAGCAACAGTTTGTACAAGCACACCAGCAAAACGAGCAGCAATATCAAGTATTGGGCTATGAGGTTCATAAACAAGGTGATCAAGAATCTATTCAAGCCAGTATCTGTGATGGCTGTATTCATGGGGAAACTCAAACGATACATGGCCAAGGTAAAGGGGTTATATCTGCCTTGAGTGATGGCTTGCACAAAGCATTAGGCATCGATTTTCAAGTACAGCAATTTGATCAGATTGCTTTAAGTAAAGGCACGAATGCTCAAGCTATGGCCTTTGTACAAATATCCATTAATCACGATAGTCAGAGCAGTTCTAAGTTTATTGGTATCTGCCAACATCAAGATATTGTGACGGCAACGATCAATAGTGTCTTGGCCGGAATCAATGGTTATTTGCAAGCGCTAGAAGTTGCTGCTTAAACGGTAGCTTTATGAAAAACTAGAAAGCTAAATACTTTCTAGTTTTTCTAATAGCGTTTCGACTAATATTGGCTTCGATATATGTCCAGTAAAACCGACATCTTGCGCCCGCTGTTTACTTTCAGTGGTTACATCGGCTGTTAAAGCAAAGATTGGGAAATCTTCAAAGCCCACCATTTTGCGAATTTTTTCTGTAGCACGATAACCATCCATCACCGGCATCTGGCAGTCCATAAGAAGTACATCAAACGTTTCTTGTTGAATTTTATCAACCGCTTTTAAGCCGTTATCTACAATCACTGCACTCACGCCAAGATTTTCAAGAATCGCTTCAATGACCAACTGATTAATTTCATTATCTTCAGCCACTAAAATACGCAGGTCATTTATTTTTCGTTTTTTTGCAGGCTCCCCTAGCGTTTTATTTTCTTCTTTTACTCTATTTTCATCCGCTTCCTTGTTTTCTGCAACATCATCAACAGGCAAACTCATTTTATCAGCTGTTTTCATCACACATTCAAATATGAACTCTGCACCTTGTCCCTCTTCACTATTAATTGTAATGCCCCCTTGCATTAAACGACTCAATTCATTTGATAATGCAAGGCCTAACCCCGTACCGCCAAATTTTCTCGAAGTACTATCATCCGCTTGAATGAATGCATTGAATAACTTAGCTTGATCATTTTTACTTATTCCTATCCCTGTATCCTTTACTCTCACACATATACGATTATTAGGGTATTTGAGAGTCCCTACATCTATATCCACCCAAATACCACCATACTTAGTGAACTTCAGAGCATTACTGCAAAGATTAATCAGTACCTGTTCGAAACGAACTTGATCTCCCTTAAAATAAACTGAATTTGAGATATTATGGGTAAGGCGCCAGTTTAAATTTTTATTTTCAGCTTGCACATGAAATAGACTATCAATTCGCTTGCAAGTACTTCGAATATCAAAAACTTCTTCAACAAGAACCAGTTTACCCGCTTCGATTTTTGAAATATCTAAAATATCATTCACGATATTCAATAGTAAGTCTGAAGAGATCTCTATTTTCTCTAAATAACTTTGTACAACCTCTTTATCAGTACTTTGTCTTGCTAAAGCTGAAAATCCGATCACTGCATTCATCGGAGTCCGTATTTCATGACTCATATTGGCTAAAAATCGGCTCTTGGCCGAGTTAGCTTCTTTCGCTTCTTTCATTGCAATTTTCAATGAAGCCGTTTTCTCACTCACCAAGAGATTAAGTTCAATTTGGCGACTATTCATCATCAGGATTAAAATCATAATAAATGCAACAATCACAAACTCTAGAGAAAATAACAATAAATAAGATTGGCTTTGCTCTTTCAATAAATATTCTTGATTACTTTTAAGGTATAAATGCCAAATCTGACCGGCTAATTGAAAGGTTAAATGCTCCGCTTCTACATCGTCACGCAAGACTAAACCGTCATTATTTGAAGAAAACCAACCATTACTATGCTGTTCATAAAGTTCGTAGTTAAAGTGCTCGCGCCCCTCAGACCCCAAGGCTCTAGATAACATACTATCTGCTAGGAATACTCCTGTTGCATACCCTCGCAATTGTTTATCACCTTGAAAAACTGGGAAGAACATAAGGTACGCGGGTTTTCTGCTATTAGATTGAACAAGCTGAATTATTGGTGTTGCCTTAGGTTGAAAACTAAATTCAGCTTCAATCAAGGTTCTCTTTCTCTTTTCATTAGAATAGACATTAAACCCTATCGCTTTTTTGTTTTCTTTCTCTGGGGAAATTAATTTAACGTAAACAATTGGGTCGTTTTCCGATAGGGGGTCTCCTCTAATTTCTACTTGGCGATCGTAAATTTTACTCAGTAAACTCTCGGCATCGCTTCGTTCATTGCTATCGATCACTGGATTCCATGACATAGCATTGATCGTTGGTTGATTAGACATTAAATCTTCAACAAAACGTGCAAAAGTGTTTCTAGATAAGTCTTTCGTATTTTGAATATAGCCTGCAAGATTTTGCAATTGAGCTTTAGAGTTATTCAGCTCTCTATATAAACCATTCTCAATACTTTTAATTTCTCGCTGTGATGATTCTTTCGCCGCTGCATTAGAAAAATCAATAAAAAATGCGGTTAATACTAAAACTGATAAAAACAAAACGGCTGAGGAAGAAAGAATTAATAAGCGTGATTTTTTTTGTTCCTCTTTTAACTGATTAAAATTAATTAAACTTAATAGAAATGGAGTCGCCAATAGCACACCAAGTGAATCACCTAACCACCAATAAGTAACATTAGTCCAGTAATTATCACCACTGTATTCCGGATTAAATGTACTAAGAGCACTAATTCCAATATTGGAAGATATCAGATTTACAAGAATCCCTACCACAATGACAAAATATATGATTTTTAAATTTGAAGATTGCTTTAATGGGTTACCTAACCAGTATCGTAGAATGGCACTGCCAGTAATCGCTTGTAAACTCGCCCCTGTAGCAATAAGAATTAATTCAAAACCTTTATCCCCTAATAAGTCACTTATCTCAAAAGCAGGATGAACGGAATAGTTAAAAACAAAAGAGGCAATAAATACCGCAGGAAGGAAGCGCAACCACCATATATAACACCCGACGAGTGCAATCCCCGCTGGTAACCAAATTGGAACGATTTGTGATTGAAAAGAGACATTGGACAATAAATGGCCAACAATAAAATAGCCGAAAAATAACCCTATATATAACCAAGGAGATTGAGCAGGAAGGGTTGTTCGTACCATGCTAAAAAAACTCACTGTAAGTTGACGTCATAAGCCTGACCACAGTAAAAGATTAGTTCAGCATAGGCATTCTCGCCTCTTTGTTAAGTCAATTGTCTAAAATCGTTCACTTGCTCTAAGCGTTGATCTATCTGCTTCACAGCCTGCTTATAACTGCTTGTAAGGTGCTTTTTCAAATTACGTGTCGCATCTTTAGTCTTTATGCCCTTTAAACGGCAAAATAGCGCCAGTGTGAAGACATTATCCAGCTCGGTTAAAGCGGGTTGACGATTCGCCATCGCGTTATAACAAGAACCACAACCGCCACGGAAGGTATAAGCCGAATTACTGAGCAAAACACCAAAGCCCATCATGCTAGCTAAGACTTCACTGGCTTCGCCGAAGAACTGACTTCCTCCTGGAGGCTGTTGTTTTGACTGAATAATTAGATGCTGAGCAATCACGTGTGCATAGCTTGCACTAAGATCTTCCGGTTTCAGCGTTTGCTGAGGATTAAAGAAAACAAATAATGGCTGTGGGGTAATAATGATAGGAACTTCTTGACCATATATCCCCATAGACTCAGCACCATTGTTTTCTATATTGTCTTCTGAGTTCATCGATAGGCTTGGAAATGAATTGCGATGAATAAGTGCTAATTCACCCTGTGGCGCAGGTGGGATTTGGCATTCACTATTCACTTCACGCTCAATCATCGACCTAAGTTCAAACGGCCAATGACGTAAACCGGCATAACGTAACGTATGCTGAAAAATATTCTGTGCTTTTTCTTCCACACTGCTCACCCGCCCCGGAAAGAACGCATTGGTTGGGGCAACTAAGCGTGTACGACTAAAAAATTCTTCATGATCAAAATTCTGAAGAATCCAAGCGACCGTGGTAAATATAAAGTCTGCACTACCTTGATCGACTAAAGGCTTAGGTTTAAATATCGAAGGTAAAATATTCAGCATTCTGTTCTCTTATCTAACAATCAGGCCAGTAATAACATAGTATTAAGCATGCATTAACATACCATAGACAACGCCTAGACAATAAAGATTCCCAGTATGAATAATTTATCCACAATCGAAATTCCCTCTTATGAGCCAAATGCACCGCAAACTGCCAGTATCATCTGGCTACACGGCTTAGGGGCTAGTGGTGATGATTTTGCGGCTCTGGTTCCAGAGTTAAAAGGTATGCTAGGAAATACCTTCGAGGCTATTCGCTTCATCTTCCCCCATGCTGGAGAAATACCCGTTACCATTAATGGCGGCTTTTCGATGCCGGCTTGGTACGATATTTTAGATATGCCGACGGGTAATGCGAGCGGGCAAAACGCCGAACGTACGATTAACCAAGAACAGTTGCTCGCTTCAGTAAAAGACATTCAAAACTTGATCGACCGTGAAATTGAACGCGGGGTGAAAAGTGAACGTATTTTATTATTAGGGTTCTCCCAAGGAGGTGCCGTGGCTTATCATGCGGCGTTAACTTATCCACAGACCTTAGCGGGGTTGGCGGGTCTATCGACCTATTTCCCTACGCTGATAGCGCCAAATGCCTTCATCCCGGGCCCCAGTAATAAAAATATAGATATTCAGATTTATCACGGTAGCCAAGACGCTGTGGTAAACCAAAGTCTTGGTTTAAAAGCACAACGTGACCTCACCGACTTGGGTTATCAGACCCAGTTCCAAGATTATCCAATGGAACATCAAGTTTGTTACGAGCAAATACAAGATATCGCCCACTGGATTCAAGCTAAGCTCGACTAGCGCTTTTGAAACACTAATAAGCGGTTATTGGCTGGCATGGCTAAGTTATCGATCAAGATTAAATTTTGATCTTTAGCCAAGCGCTCAAGGTCAGCCAAATCTTTAATCCCCGCCAAAGGATTTACACAGCTTTTAAGCCATTCATCCAAACGGACATTACCTTCACTGGTATATTCCCCGTTTATATTAACGGGCCCATACATAATAAATAACCCCTCTTTTTCTAATAAACGGGTTATTCCTGTGAACATATTCACGACACTGCTAACGGCAATGTAATGTACGGTATTCGCAGTAAATACATGATCAACGTCAAGTGCCGGCCAGCTTTGATCAACATCGAGCTCCAACGGATTCAATAAATTATCTAGCAGTGCCTCATCTATCCACAATTTCATTCCAGCATGGTGCTGGGCTAGGTCGCTGGGCTGCCACACGACATGAGGTAATTCCTTGGCACAAAAGACCGCGTGCTGTCCTGTACCGCTGCCAATTTCTAATAGCTGCGCAGCTTTCGGTAATAGTTTTTTTAACGCCTCGGCGATCGGTGCTTGATTGCGTAAGCAGGCTTCTGAGATGGGCTTTTGCATAATAAAAGTCGTTCTTTATCAAGATAAGAAAATAGTACTAAAGAGTGATAGAGCATTAACTCTTTATTATTTAATGTTGAGTCATCATTAAATAATAAATTTAAAGGTAGTGCACGTATGCTAGGTAACATGATGGATAACCCGTTATTAATTTCTGGGTTGATTGAACACGCCGCATCTTCCAATCCCAACAGTGAAATTGTTAGTCGTCGCTGCGAGTCTGATGGTGTGAGTGATATTCACCGCTATACCATGAAAGACGCCGCCAAACGCTCTAAACAAATCGCAAATGCCCTCATAGGGTTGGGCGCTAAACCCGCTGACCGCATCGCTACCTTGGCTTGGAATAACTACCGTCACTTTGAATTATACTTTGGTGTCTCTGGCATTGGCTCGGTATTACATACCATTAACCCACGTTTATTCCCCGAACAATTGGTTTACATTATTAACCACGCAGAAGACCGCTGGATCTTTGTTGACTTAACTTTTGTACCGCTATTAGAAGCCATTCAAGATCAAATTACTGGTGTAGAAGGTTTTATTATCATGGCCGATAAGGCCAACATGCCAGAAACTCGTTTAAATAATGTTATCTGTTATGAAGACTTAATCAGCAGTGCCAGCGATGAACTCGAATGGCCTCAATTTGATGAAAACTCCGCAGCCAGCTTATGTTATACCTCCGGCACCACAGGTAACCCTAAAGGTGTACTTTATAGTCACCGTTCAACCCTACTCCATGCTATGTCAGAAATCAGCCGTGAAGCCTTAGGCATCAGTGGCTTATCTTGTGTTTTACCTGTCGTCCCCATGTTTCACGTCAACGCTTGGGGCGTACCCTATGCCGGAGCCATGACAGGTTCAAAACTCGTATTCCCCGGTCCAGGGATGGATGGTGCGTCATTATGGCAACTGATCGAAGCCGAGCAGCCGGACCTGCTATTAGGCGTGCCGACAGTATGGTTAATGTTATTAAATCACATGGATGAAATTGGTAAGACCCTTGATTCCGTGAAGAACGTTGTCGTTGGTGGCTCTGCCGCACCACTGTCTATGATTAAGAAGTTTGATGAAGTCCATGATGCTTTTTTGATTCACGCTTGGGGCATGACCGAGATGTCTCCACTAGGGACAGCAAACGTTAAGACTGCCGCAATGGACAGTATGACAACAGAACAACGCCATCAATTACAACAAAAACAAGGTCGCCCTGTTTTTGGGGTTGAGATGAAAATCGTTGATGATAACGGTGACAGTCAGCCTCATGACGGTTCGACCTATGGCCGCTTACTCGTTAGAGGCCCTTGGATCATTAAACAGTATTATAAATCCGACGATATGAGCAGCTTTGAAAATGGCTGGTTAGATACAGGTGATGTCGCTACTATTGATGAAAATAATTATTTAGGAATAGTTGATCGTTCAAAAGATGTGATCAAATCAGGAGGAGAATGGATTAGCTCGATTGATTTAGAAAATGCCGCAATTGGCCATGCAGACATTATCGAAGCGTGTGTTATCGGTGTGGCGCATGAAAAGTGGGATGAGCGTCCATTATTACTGGTTATTCGTAAGCCTGAGTCAACTCTGAGTGGTGAAGAAATCAAACAATTTTTAAGCGATAAAATCGCCAAGTGGTGGATGCCCGACGAAGTAATCTTTGTAGAAAGCTTACCGCATACCGCTACTGGTAAATTGTTAAAAATTAATCTTAGAAAAGAATACCAAGATTATTTATTAAACCGCTAAAAGCCAAAGCTTTGCCAAGACTCAGGAAAATCATTATCGGTTAAAATGATGTCCTGAGTCTTTTGAGTATTCCCATCTGGCTGCCAAAGGTTATGCAGATGAATCTGATAGGCATGCAATAAATGATGCGGAGTTAATAATTTTTCATGATCAACTTCAGACAATATTTTATCAAGTCGCTTTAAATAAAACTCACCGTTATTACTATAAATTTTATCCCCTACAATCGGGTGTCCTAAGTGGGCCAACTGAGCACGGATTTGATGCTTACGTCCAGTAAACAATTCACACTCAATCAATGAAAAGCGCTCACCCTTTACTAGTTTTGTTGCTAATACATTAAATAAGGTACGACTTTCTTTACCTTGCCCCTTTGGCACCACATGCATTTGGCTACGTATCGCCGTGCCTCCCTCATTGTCATCAAGAGTACGGAGGTCACAATAAAAGTCTTTAGTTTCCCAATCAGGTTTACCAATCACAACTGCACGATAAATTTTACGTTTAATTAAATGATCTAACTTAGATTGATACTGACATGCCACAGCATTATTTTGGGCGATTAAGATTAGCCCCGACGTTTCTAAATCTAAACGATGTAATAAATGCGCATCAGGCCAATGACTTTCCCGACGTAGTAGTTGAATAAGAGTATTGTAAACATTGCGAGTAGTACGGTTTACCGGAAGGTTAGCGGGTTTATGAATGGCAGAAATGTCTTCGTTAGACCAAATTTCAGACCAGGCACAATCGACTTCTGCTTCTTGATAGTCGTTAATGGTGTAGCTTACAACTTGGCCTAGGGTAAGCAAGATATCATCATGAACGATAACACCGTCGACCTTGATATCCCCCTGTTCTTCCGTTAACAACGACTGCCATTGCTCAGGATTCAGGTAAGGAATCGCGGGTAATAAACAGGCTAACAAATAGGTATCAGCTTGCTTTGCCGATACAGTAAAAGAGAAGGTAGCGTTCATTAAATTATTCGACGTAGAAAACAGATGAATTATAGCATTTAAGAATACTCAGCGCTTCTACTACCTAATATCAATTAATAGTGGCGGTCAGTATTAATCATTATAATTTTTGCACTTATACCACAGGTGCTATGCACTCCTATTTTAACTGATAATATAGCGCCCTATTGGATAATGAAGCGGTAATAGAAGTATGCTTCTTAGCGAAATCCACTTCACAGGGAATGATTTTAAAGGAATAAACCATGCCAGAAGATATCGCTCTATGCTTTAGTCGCAGTAATGCCTACCCAGTAGATCGCAACGATAAAAAGGCACTTGCCGACTTTCAGCAAGATAACCCACACATAAAGGGGCCTTTGATTGCTGCTGGGACACCTTTTATTATTCGTACAGATACTAATAACAGTAGTGAAAACAGAAAAAATTGGCAACAATCAAGGCCTGATCTAGTTTGTTCATTTAAGAAGATGCAATCCTTACCACAAGAAGCAAAGCGAAAGATTGCCACAATGGATGACATCCTTGGCAGCGACCAACTACAAGCCATGTCCGATTTCTACCAAGCTGAACTAGCTCCTATGATTCGTATTGAAAGCCCTGGAGTAATAGGTGCGGCTTCAACGGCCCTTGATACACGCCTAAGTAACTTCGCCAAAGCGGCAAATAAAGTTAAGGAAGCCTTAGAAAAAGTAAGGGAAGGGGCGAAGGCAAAGTATCCACGTCATAAAATGGTTACCCTAGAAGAAAGTGTACGAACTGCTTCTAAAGAGTTTAATACTAAATTCCAAATTGAAATTAATAAATATGTAAACCGTGTTAAAAATAAAAGAGGCACAGTTTATACAAATGCTCAGCGTGGTATCAATAAAGCAAAAAGCAGCAGAACGATAAAACCTATTCAGTTTACGTCGACATCTGCATTTCAAAATCTACGTTCCTTCGAAACAGGAGCTAAAGTGCTGGGAGGCGGGTTAATTGCATTAGATGCTGGAGTGCGTGCGGGTAACGTTCATGTTGACTATCTATCGGGGAAAAATTGGCAAAAGCGTGCTGCAGTTGAAACAAGCGGATTTGGACTTGGAACGGCAGCGGGATTATTCGCAGGACAAGCAGTGGTATCATCTGCAGCTGGTTTAGGTATTGCTCTTCTATCGACGCCCGTAGGCTGGCTTATCATCATCGGAGCTGCCATAACCGTAGGAATCATTGCGGCTAAGAGTGGAGATATGGCTGGAAAATTCATTGCCAATCAGGCCTATGATATGAGCTCTCGATTTAACAGTTTGTAAATAAGGTTTGTATGTCAGTATTATCTACAGAAAATTGGATGGCAATATTATTGTTGATTTCCTTTTTTGCATGGAGTCTTGCGATCTTTATATTTGGTCGCATTAGCGTTAAACATATCGAAAAAGAAATGACTGAAGAGGGCATTGAGCCCCCTGAGTGGGATAAAGGAATTGGGTCTATTATTGTTACTTATTCTTTAATTATAGTGTTCCCTAGATTAAGTCCTACAATTGTTGATTATACAGCTGTGAGAAGGCATACAAGAAAAAAAGACAAAACCTTAGCTTTCTTCTTACAGATTTCTAGTGCAATATTTTTCACCCTTATGTTTACCGTCGCTTATATATATGGGCCTACAAGCTAACATCACATTCAAACCAAAGGATAAAACGGATATTCTTTTTGGAATTCGATCAGTTTAAATTCTTTTTGTATTGTTTCAGCAAGATCTAAACGGCGGCTACGGCGGGCATCTAGACCGTCATATTTAAGTAATAATAAACACTCTATACATACTCTATTATCAGCGGGCTGATTTAAGCCTGCGATAAAACTGGATTTCAAATGGCGACGTTTTTGCACCTGTTCGCAAGCCGCTAAGTGAAACTCCTCATGACTTGGCCAGGTTAGCCACAGGCGAGTATTTTTAAAGGCGATGGTTTTATCTTTCAGTATTTTTAAACGATTGCTTTCGATACCAAACGTGCCCAATTCTAACAACTCTCGCTCGCTATAGGTTATTTGTCTTTGCGGATCAAATAACTCAAAGCTCCCTAATTCATCGGTACCCATTTCTTTACGCAGCTTATTAAAGGGTTCAAAATCATTAAATGCCTTTATCCGCATTGTTAAAGCACCTGATCTAAAATCGTCGCGATGCGACTATCGGCATCGGTGCGTACTTTAAATTCGACTCGTCGAGAGCGCTCCGGGTTTTCAAGCCCTTGATCATCACGAATAACTTTCGCTGACGATAAACCATTGGCGGTGAGATATTGCTTTAGCCAGTCTTTATCCTGTTTAACCTCGGCCAATCCCATGACAAACCCTAATGTAGAACGAGTACGCGCTTGGGATAAATCCATATTGCGAATATAGGCATCATCATCACTATGGGCCCCTTGCCAACCGGTTGAAGTATGACCTTCAATACGAACTTCTAAGATGTCATCGTGATAAGCTTCTCTTGTAATAATACGCATATAACGTGGAAAGAAGTCGGCGAGTATGGTTTTGAATTGCTGCTTAAGCTCTGACTTGCCGTTATCAAATAAAATCTCACTATCGTTAAAACGAAAGGATAAATCTTTATCGAGTTCAGCCCCCCACTTTGGCAGATCGTCGGCAAACTCTTCCTGTAAATCGTTATACAGCTCTTGGCGAAGATGATCGTATAAAATCGCTACGTCTTGGATTCGATTGCGCTCGGTTTCAACATCTACCATGAAGACGACGGATATGAGCATGAAGATCATCATCAGCCCTGCCATTAAGTCACTCACGGCAACCCAGTGGCCTTCTTGCTCTTTTAGTTGCTCTAATTCATTTTCGTGCATGCGGCTCTCTTTTAATTCAAATCTTCTGCAGAGCGTATTTCTTCAGCCAGTTTGACCACATCTTGCAGTTTCTGAGTGAGTGGAGAGTAATCACTGACAAACTTTTCAGATAAGGCGGTAAGCTGCATGCCAAAAGATTGCAGGGCCTTATTGAGTTCTTCTTCCATAGAATCGTCTAATACCGAAACTTGGCGTTCAACCTTCTCTGCAATACGGGTTAGTTGTTGATGGGTTAACTGTTGCTGTTGCTGTAGCTGAGCACCCGATTTTTCCATCACCTCACTCATCTGCTGTTGAATACCTTCTTGTGCTTTGGTGATATGTTCAACTGTCCAGCGTTGCTGTTCATGCACTTGCTTAGCAATACCCGTGGTTAATGCACCAATGCGCTCTTCAAGTTGAGGCAGACCATCAGCGGCGTTATTCACGACAGCAGCAAGACCGCCCAATTGGTCTTGTAAATTTGAACGCTGAGCATCCAAGCCACTGAGTAATTCCTGCAAAGATTCTGAGATGCCATTAAACGCATTAGCATGCTTGACCATATACTCAAACGCATTACTGGCTTCTTTCATTGAGCCTGCAGTACGTTCTTGTTCATCGATGAGTTGCTGCAATTGCGCTCGGTAATTATTTTGCCAATCCAGCATTTTGCCAACACTTTCATTTAAGCGTTTAAAGTTATCTCCATACTGCTCGTTAATTCGGGCATTAAAGTCCTGCATAACGGCTTCAATCGCTTCAACCAGCGCTTTGGCATTAGCATCGGCCATGCGCTCTTCATAATGCTCTAGAACATAAACAATTTGCCGTACACCATTTTGATTGTCTTCGTGCTGGCGCTTCAATAAAGATTGCATGGAATCTTCACGCTGATTATTAAATTGATCTGCCAATAGTTTTAATGAGGCATCTAAATCATCAATACTCGCAGCCCGGGTTTGAGTTACGGTACGGCGCCCCGCTTGAGAAAAGGTACTGCGTAATTTAATCGTCAGCGCGCCCAATAACCCAGCAATAGACGACCAGAAGGCGGTTTTTAAACCATCCATCAATTTAGGCACACTGCCATGAATATCGGTGGTATCAAAGTGCCATAAACCTAACGCCACCCCCAAGAAAGTACCGAAAATACCGATACTGGTGAGAATATTAGGGGCTAACTCAGCGGTTTTGCTGGAGTAATGGAAAAAATGAAAATAGATCGTAAGCAAAAAAACGATGCCAATGAGTACCAAGGTCCATGGAGAGAACTGCTCCAACATGTAAATATTCCTACACAAAAGTGAAAATCTAACTAAAGCCTAGTTCAATCTGCGCCATTCTTCCTTGTTGGAATAAAAATAGTCTTAATTGGAGCAAAAACGTCTAAAAACCGTGTATTTTTTTATCGGTCTATTTGCGCCTTAGCAAGCCTAATTCGACCTCAAAAGACGACTATCCTGCCTAAGTTCTAATCATGAGAACAAGTTTCCGCTAATACAGATGATTAATGACAACAAATCACTAATCCAAAAAATTCAAACGACCGTATGAGATTGAAGCATTTAGCAATTATTGGTTAAATGCCAAATGAGGTTCGTTATTGGGTGTTTTGCCTTTACTAATCAAAGGTGCCCCAATGCACAGTACACCTCTTAATATAAAACATGCGGCTTAAAGCATGTCACTCTAACTGAGCAACTACACAGAAGGGGTCTTTATGACTACCACAACTTGGGCCGTACTATTAGTCATCGCACTAATCGGCTTAGCTTATAAAAAAGCTAACTTGAAAGTTTCAACCATAGTAATCGCAGCGATCGCAGCCGCGGCTTACTTCACTGATGCCGCCACTGGCTTCACGGTTACAGCAGCCATCTTCACTGCAGTATTCGGTGTATTGAGCTTATCTGGCTTCCGTGCCAATACATTAACTCGCCCAATCTTCGCCATTTATAAGAAGATTCTTCCTGAGATGTCTGAAACTGAATCGACTGCTTTAGAAGCGGGTACGGTTTGGTGGGATGGCGAGTTGTTCGCAGGTAAGCCTAACTGGCATAAGCTTTTGGATCACCCGAATCCTCAGCTACGTCCGGACGAGCAAGCCTTCCTAGATAACGAAGTTGAAACTTTGTGTTCTATGATTAACGAATACGAGATTAAAGAAAACGGCGACATGCCTGTTGAGCTTTGGGACTACATTAAAGCCAACCGTTTCTTCTCTATGATTATTCCTAAAGAATACGGCGGTCTAGCCTTCTCTGCACAAGCTCAGTCAGCTGTATTACAGAAGCTATCTGGCCTGTCTAGTACGGTACTTTCTACTGTCGGTGTTCCTAACTCATTAGGCCCTGGCGAATTACTGCTTAAGTACGGTACTGAAGATCAAAAGAATCACTACCTACCTCGCCTAGCGGATGGCCGTGAAATTCCATGTTTTGGTTTGACTGGTCCACGCGCCGGTTCTGATGCAACCTCTCTGCCTGACACAGGTGTTGTGTGTAAGGGCATGTGGGAAGGTAAAGAAGTTCTTGGTCTTAAAATGAACTTCAACAAGCGTTACATTACCTTAGCTCCTGTGGCGACAGTGGTAGGTTTAGCCTTCCGTATGTTTGACCCAGAAAAGCTATTAGGCGATAAGAACGATATCGGTATTACTGTTGCTCTATTACCTCGTGAGTTAGAAGGTATGGACATTGGTAACCGTCACAACCCAATTGGCTCTCCGTTCATGAACGGTCCTATTTTTGGTAAAGACGTATTCATCCCACTTGATTTCATCATTGGTGGTGCGAAGAACGCTGGCCAAGGTTGGAGAATGTTGGTTGAGTGTTTATCGGTTGGTCGTTGTATTACTCTGCCTTCTTCTGGTGCTGGCGGTGGTAAATACGGTATTGCAACAGCCGGTGCCTATGCTCGTATTCGTCGTCAGTTCAACGTTTCTATTTCTAAACTTGAAGGTGTACAAGAGCCACTTGCGCGTATTGCAGGTAACTCTTATATCAACGCCGCCGCTGCTCGCGTAACGGCTATCTCGATTGATAACGGCGAGAAGCCCTCGGTTCCTTCTGCAATCTTGAAGTACAACCTAACTGAATCTGCACGTCAGATTGCCGTTGACAGCATGGACATACATGGTGGTAGCGCAATTATGCGTGGCCCAAGTAACTATGTTGAATCAGGTTACTCTTCGGTTCCTGTCGCCATCACAGTTGAAGGCGCTAACATTCTTACTCGTACTATGATCACTTTCGGTCAAGGTGCGATTCGTTGTCATCCATTTGTTTTACCTGAAATGAATGCCGCGAAAACCAACGATCTTAAAGCGTTTGATAAAGCGTTATTCGGTCACTTTGGTTTCATCTTCTCTAACATTGCTCGTTCTTTCGTATTGAGCTCCACCAATGCTGCGTTCACTTCTGTTCCTGCATCTGGCCCAACGAAGAAGCACTACAAGCAGATCAACCGTTACGCAGCAAACTTTGCTTTATCTGTAGATATGGCGATGTTCTCTCTAGGCGGCGAGTTGAAGTTCCGTGAACTGATCTCAGCACGTTTAGCCGACATGCTATCTAAATTGTATCTTGCGTCTATGACCTTGAAGCACTGGGAAGATCAAGGTCGTCAAAAAGACGATTTACCATTGGTTGAATACGCGATGGCTAAATTGTTCTCTGAATTTGAAGATGCATTAGACGGTTTCACTAAGAACCTTCCTGCACGTCCAGTCGGTTGGTTAGTACGTGCGTTGACTATGCCTTTAGGTCGTAGTGTTGCTAAGCCAAGCGATAAACTTGTTGCTAAGATCGTTGACCTTACAACTTCAGCAACAGCGACTCGTGAGCGTTTGATCACGGGTACATACCGTGGCGATAATGGCAACAACCCAATGTTCAAATACGATTCGTTATTAACCCGCGTTGATCAAGCAGATCCTATCTATAAGAAGATTGGTGAAGCATTGAAAGCAGGTAAGTACGATGAGTCTAACTTGACCATTGAAAACCGCATCACTGACGGTGTGGCTATGGGTGTTCTTACGCAGGAAGAAGGCGACTTCATGATTGCGTTTGAAAAGGACGTTCTAGAAATGGTTAACGTTGATCATTTCCCACTTGATAGCTTAGGCCCAGTCTCTGTTAAGCATGACTCTTCTAAAGAGAAGGCAACTACGGAAAAAAAGCCTGCTAAAAAGAAAGCTAAAAAGTCTGAAGAAACGGCTTAATCATTGATTAAGTTACTTTAAAGATACGCTTTTAAGAGCCCTACTAAATGGAAATTTAGTGGGGCTTTTTATTGCCAACTCAGAACCACCGTTATCAAGCTTTGGTATTGCCATCGCTTCTACTGTTGAATTTCAGGCAACCAATATTCTTTCGGCAACTGGCGAACGCGATCAGATAATAATGGGTTCTCAAGATAGATTCTGGTGTATTCTTTGTTCCTCAACCACTGTAATGCTTTTTGAGCACTGGGCTCAGAAGCTATAACCGCTGCAATTTCACCACTACGGTGTGCTTGTTGAAGTGCTTGGTTTAATTGATGATATAACTTCTGTCTACTAGGGCTAATATAAACAAAATAATCTAACGGATATACAAGCAACCATTTATCTAAAATAACAGGGGCAGGATTATCATCACGGCGCTGTTCGATTTCAACAAAGGCTTCTTCTATCCCCCTTGCAAAAGCGTCAATGCGATTGCTCGACAGCATTTTCCAAAGACCTTGATAGCTGGCCTGCACCACATTGAATTGATTGTGTATGAGGATGTCAGTATCTGGCCATTGAATGCCAGACCCTATAGCAAGGTGCTTAACACCCGTAACCGTTTTAGGATTTTTAAATAAACGATTATGCTCCTCATTCACCACTAAAACTCTAGAGCCTAACAATCCCATCGTAAGCGGTACATCGATCTGCTGCAAATTTTGCTCTCTTTCTTGTGAAAATCCACTAAAAAACACATCAAATGGCGCCTCATCATTGACCATAGATTTCAAAGCGCGCTTTTGGTTCATTTCAGATATATCGACTAACGTAAGCTGGGCGGGAGGATCAAGACGCTGACAAGCCTTTTCAAGTACGGCTAAGGGTAAGCGAAAAGGCTCTGGGTCGCCGTATAGAAGACCAACCCTTATGACATGCGCAGGAGTGATCTCTTCCATTATTTCAGCGGCGGAATTAAGACAGATTAAGAAGCCAAGAATCAAGACTCCTGTGCGCTGAAACATTCTTATTTCCATTTCTAAGCATATAAGTTCAATCCATTATAGCTTCTTTCTGCTTAACCCGCCTTCGGCAGAAAATCGAATCAGTTGATCTCTCTTCCTAGGCTTGCTAGTAAAAATCTAACAACAATGAATTCCATTCATGATTTATACTACTCGTAGAGTTAGCCTTGCTATAAAATATCCAATTAGCGACTTCCTTACGAATCTCTTATAGAAAACTGAGCAATCCATGGAAACATTTTTCGACATTCAACAGCGTGCCGCCAAGCGTAAAGGTGGCAAAGCGGCATTAGCATCCATAGTGCACAAACCTTTAACTGCGAAGCAATTATTAAAAATCTCGGATGATGACTGGCTGGAAGAGTTCACCCGTAAAATTTTCCAAAGTGGCTTTTACTGGTCAGTGATTGATAAGAAATGGCCTGGCTTCCGTGAAGTCTTCTGGGATTTCAATATTAAAAAGTTATTGATGATGCCACCGGAAATGCTAGAGGAGAAAGCCTCGGATGAACGTATTGTGCGTAACTACAACAAGGTAAAAACCGTGCCTGCCAACGCCTCTATGATTCACTTCTCAGCTAAGGATGAAGGCAAGGCCTTTAATCAGCTTGTGGCAGAATGGCCAACGGATGACATTATTGGTTTATGGGCTTGGCTGAAGAAGCATGGTTCTCGCCTAGGAGGCAATACAGGACCTTATACTTTACGCCAGATGGGAAAGGATACATTTCTTTTATCTCGTGATGTGGAAGCTTACTTACGTGCGAATGAGATCATTGATGGCGGTGTGCAGACGAAGAAATCATTGAAAGCCGCACAAGCTTTCTTTAATCAGATGCAACAAGAATCCGGCCTATCCCTACAAGAAATTAGCCAGACTATCTCTTATAGTGTTGGCGATAATGTCGTTTAATATTTGACGACATTCCTCTGCTAAGTTTGAACTACCTCTTTCAGACTTAGCTTATCCTCCTTTGTGCCCAGCTCAACTCTCCAGTAGACTAGCGGTAACTCCCCTATGCTATGCAATCAGAATGAACAAGCTAAAACGTACTGAGATTTTCACTCGCCTGCGCAACGAAAACCCAAACCCTGAAACCGAATTAGAATACACCAGTCCGTTTGAGTTATTGGTTGCTGTCGCCTTATCCGCTCAAGCGACCGATGTCAGCGTGAACAAAGCTACTCGCAAGCTTTACCCAATTGCGAATACCCCTGAAGCAATTTATGCCTTGGGAGAAGAAGGTTTAAAAGAATATATAAAAACCATTGGTTTATTTAATAGCAAAGCCAGAAACGTTATTAAGCTCTGTAAAGATTTAATTGAATTACACGGCAGCGAAGTCCCCGAAGACCGTAAAGCCCTAGAAGCTCTAGCCGGTGTTGGTCGCAAAACCGCTAATGTTGTACTCAATACCGCTTTTGGTCACCCGGTAATGGCCGTAGATACCCATATATTCCGTGTATCTAATCGAACTAAGATTGCTCCTGGAAAAAATGTCGATGAAGTTGAACAAAAGCTGGTACGCTTTATTCCGAAAGAATTTATGATGGATGCTCATCACTGGTTAATTCTGCATGGTCGCTATACCTGCGTCGCGCGAAAGCCCAAGTGTGGTTCGTGCATTATTGAAGATTTGTGCGAATATAAAGATAAGACGGAGATAGATTAGCCATGAGAATATTGCATACCATGCTGCGTGTAGGCGACCTTGATCGCTCAATAGCCTTTTATACTGAAGTCATGGGCATGAAGCTACTGCGCCGCCGTGATAATGAAGAATATCGATATACGTTAGCCTTTGTGGGTTACCAAGAAGAGACTGAAGGCGCGGTGCTAGAACTGACTCATAATTGGGATACCAGCGAATATGATTTGGGTAATGGCTATGGCCATATCGCATTAGAAGTCGATGATATTTATGCCACCTGCGAGACTATTGAAAATTTGAAGGGAACAATTACACGAGCTCCTGGCCCAGTCAAAGGTGGCAAAACGGTCATCGCCTTTGTTGAAGACCCCGACGGCTATAAAATTGAATTGATCGAAAAGAAAGAAGATCCGAATAACGATCTGTAAGTAATCTTGAAACCTACGATACGACTTATAATAAAAATATGATTGATCAAGGCGAACTGTTTCATACTCCAAACCCGTGTAGAAGTATCTGCACGGTGAATAATAAAGGCTTCTGTAAAGGCTGTTTCCGCAGCCGCGAAGAACGCTTTCATTGGAATGAATTTACCGAATACCAAAAACATTTGGTGGTTCAGCTTTGTCAGGTGCGCGAGAAACGCGTCGAAGCCGCAAGGCGTAAGAAGTTATTAAAAGAAGCCCAAGAACGCGAACAACAAAAAGCACAGTTTGATTTGTTTGGCGAAGCGATAGTTTATGAAGAAGCTCAACCAGAACAAGAGGCCGTTGAAGAGAGCCCTCAAATTGGATTATTTTAATTTTTCCCACTGCTGTTAACAGCCTGCCTAGCGCTAGACTTTGAGAAAAGAAATTTTACCACAGAGGACACAGAGCGCTTCGCTTCACAGAGAAAACAAAATACTAATAAAGTACTTAACACACTCTCTTTATTCTAAGATCTCTTTTTTGTCTTTTCCTCTGTGTGCTCTGTGCCCTCTGTGGTTAACTCGCGTTAAGTGCACATCGCAATACTAGAGGCGATAAACTGCTTCCACCGTAACGTATCTTCAGTATTTTTGGTCGGTTTGTATTCCGCCCCTACCCAGCCTTTGTAGCTTGAATATTCAATGGCGTAGAAGATCGATTTAAAATCTAACTCTCCAGTGCCGGGCTCTCCTCGCCCAGGCACATCGGCAAATTGAATATGGCCAATCTGATCACCTAGTCGGCTAATAATCGCACTGACATCACCTTCTTCCATGCGCGCCATGTGGTAAACATCAAATTGCATTTTAATATTGTCGTGTTTACTTTCTTCTACAACATCTAGCATTTGCTGTACGTTGTGAATAACAAAACCCGGCATATCAAAAGTATTAATGGCTTCGAACGTCACCGTAACCCCTAAAGGCTTAAACATCTCAGCAGCGGTATTTAGATTACGTTTAAAGGTTTCCAAATATTGTGGGTATTTAGCGTCATCTAAACAACGACCAGGTAAAACATTGACCCGCTTCACCCGTAATGAAGTCACATAACTTAAACACTCAACAAGCGCTGCTGCGAATTCTGCTTCTTTCCCCGGCACAGACGCTAAACCTTCCCCACCTTCCATCAAATCGCCGGCAGGAACATTAATCAATACGCACTCTAAATTATGCTCTTTTAGTTGCGCTTTAATATCGGCAACTTTTTCAACATAGGGAAATTGTATTTCTACGGCATTGAAGCCTGCGGATTTAGCGGCGCCAAAACGCTCAAGCATTGGCTGCTCGGTAAATAGCATGGATAGATTAGCGGCTAATTTCATGAGTTACTTTCCTTGTTTTCCTGCTGATTAGCCAAATACATTTCGATTAATGTCGCAGGATCACTCTCATTGTACCCTTTACTCGCATGTAAGCGCATCAGTTCCGCACCCAGACCTGCCATTGGCACGGATGATAAATTATCTTGTGCTAAGCCTTTGGCCATATCCAAGTCTTTCAATAACGTTTTTATGTGCCACTTAACCGGTTCATAATCTCGCTCGGCCATTCTTGGCCCTGTGAGTTGCAGTGGCGTGGAATCGGCAAAACCACCGGTTAGCGCTTTGGGTATCTGACTACTATCAACACCCGATTTTTCGGCTAAGGCCATTACCTCGGCCATCACTAAAACATTACAACTGACGATCATCTGGTTACAGATTTTGGTTACCTGTCCAGCACCCACATTGCCCATACGAGTAACTCGAGAGCTCAGCGGTGCTAATATATCTCGAACAGAATCCAATACTTGCTCATCGCCACCCGCCATAATGGCCAGCGTACCTTGTTCTGCTCCAGCGACACCACCAGACACAGGCGTATCAAGCCAATGGCTCGCTTTCTCTGCGACATGATGCGCTAAACGGCGTGTTGCTTCAGGATCGATACTGGAGAAGTCGATCAGTATTTGCTTAGGCGTTAAATGTTCTAAGAGTCCACTTTTGGATAATACAATATCTTCAACTGCGGCAGTATCACTGACGCAAAGCATGATAATTTCAGATTTTTCACAGAGATCAGCAAGACTCGTCGCAAGTTGTGCCCCCTGCTCTACTGGAAGATTAGTTTTCTCAGGGTTTCTATTCCAAACGGTAACGGGATAGCCAGCAGCTAATAAGCGACATGACATAGGTATACCCATCAACCCCATGCCAATAAAACCAATCTTCGCTAATGCCACGCCAACCCCCAAGTACTTCATTATTTTGCGCAATAATACCAAACCACAGTGCATTAGTACGGATTTCAAAAGCGACAGGTTAAAAAAAGCCTACGTTTTTTCAACAAAAAGTTACGCGCTTTCTAAAATCCTTTCCTATGCTTGTTTTATGGGACGACAAAGGAAGTACCAATAATGAATATGGCATCAATTTTTGAACAAACTCAACAGCTACCACATATTCCAAAAGTGGTTCAGGAACTTATGCAAAGCTTCCAGGATGAAGATGTTGACGTAGATGAGATCAGTAAAAAAGTCGCGATGGATCAAGCATTAACCGCGAAAGTACTTCGTTTAGCGAATTCGGCACATTATGGCGCTTCACGCAGTATCGCCAATACCAATGATGCCATCGTATTATTAGGCTTTAATACCTTACGTACTATGGTATTAGCCTCTGGGGTTACCAGCTCTTTCAAAGCCCCTGAAGGCTTTGATATGAATGCCTTCTGGAAGCAATCATTCGCTATTGGTGGGCTCTCTAAGTGGATTGCTCAATATGTACCGGGGACAGACCAAGAAACGGCCTTTACCTGTGGCATGCTGAATTCAATCGGTAGCTTACTGATTCGCATTGTCTTGCCGACTGAAGCTCAGAGTATTGATGAGGGTGAAGCCTTAGGCGGCAAACGCCATAGCCTGGAACGTGGCCAACTAGGTTTCGATGGCGCTAAAGTTGGAGCTGAGCTGGCCAAGCGCTGGAAGTTTCCAGAAGAAATGTTAGCCGCAATTAATGATCAAAATAATGCAGACTTTGATCAGGAGTTTGGAACTTACGCGGGTATTTTATACATCGCTAAATACTTGCATCAATCGCATAAAGAAGATTGGGATGAAGCACGCATCATTGATGAATTTCCTCTTGCCGTTGCTCAAAGCATTGGTATGGATGCTGAGAAAGCTTATCAAGATGTCGCCTCTACCACAGATCTAGAATCTGGTTTAGATGCCTTATTAGAAGATTAGATAAATACTAAGCGCTAAGCATTTTTCTCCAAAAGCTCAAATTCTATTTGGGCTTTTTTTATGCCATTAACAATGACGTCTAATCGATGCGCGCCATGATAATATTTTCGTGTCGAGATTTTTTTAAACGAATGCTTACGCTTAACCTGTTCACTGACCTTCGTCGTAAAACTTCGATCTAACCATTTGAATACTTTGGGGGCTTGCTTACCGTTGGCTTTTTGAAAATGCACAATATAATCCACCATCAGTAGGTTTGATGTATTACTGCTTTTATCTAATAACAACTCAAATTCAAAATCACCACCAAACGGTACCGTTAATTGCTGGCTAGATAACGAACACTGCACATCTTCGGCTGGTAAATACCCAAACAGCGCCAAAATCTCAGGCAAGCCTTGTTTGAATAATGTTCGACAGGCATGACGAATTAACTTAGTTCTTTGCTTACGCTGTTGCGCCGTTAACTTTTCTAATTCATCTAACGCGAGCCATTGCTGAGCGATTTCAATAATCAGTTGTGGATTATCTTTAGCAATGTCATTTAAATGATTTGCCACCGAGCGACGAACATATTCTTCTTCATCATCACGTAATGCCGTTAGCAATGGGACAACAAGTTCAGGCTGTTCAATAAAAATAGGTAAACGAACTCCCCAAGGTAAGCGAGGGCGAGTTCCTTCAGACACTAAACGACGAATATGGTGATTATCATGTTCAAGCCACGAGGTAAGAATGGCGAGGGACGCTTGCGGTTGTTTTAAAATAAAATGGCGAATGGCGAATTCTGCACTAAAGAACTCCGTCATCTGTTGCAGATAACTTAACCCTTGCTCCAGACTCAAGCCTTGGTGAATAGCAATATACTCACAGCAAACTAACGATAACCAGCCTGATAAATCTTCATTCGCATATAAGGCTGATACCGCAGCTTTTGCTCCATCATTTTCTGGTAACGTTGAATGTAAGGCTTGTGCTGCCGCCCTTAAGCGTTGCATTAAAGATAATAATTGCCAGTCACTCTCCCCTTGCTCAATGCAAAATTCAGTGAGCTTTTGCTGAAATATTTGCTGATCAAAAGACAGTTCATAACCTGCGCTTTGCTCGGCAATGCGACTACCTAGCGTGATAATTTTATTTAATGATAGGTTTTCTTTAAATAGTTCAGCCATGGTTACCCTACGTCCTCTACTCATTGAATGATGGTCTTATCTATTGCCTTAGTATAATTCCCAATGCTGACAATTACTGTCAGTAGCTTATACCAGTACTTTTTACGTGGCTAATGGCCTAATACTTGCTGAACTCTAGGGTTACCTTGTTTAGAGCATTAAAGATTCCATGAAACCCGCTAGAGTTATGTTGGTAGATGATACCCCGACCCGATCCGCCATATTAGAGCAAGCATTGCTTGATCAAGGATTAATTGTGGTCTGCCGCTTAGAAAGTGCCCAAGGTTTGATCAAGAATGTAGAAGTACACCAGCCTGATATTATTATTATGGATCTAGAATCTCCTGATCGAGATACCCTAGAAAATATGACTGTGCTCAATCAGCACAATCCTAAGCCTGTCATCATGTTTTCAGATGAAGATGATAGCCAAATTATCGCTCAAGCCGTTCAGGCTGGGGTTAGCGCCTATATTGTCGATGGCTTAAATCCTAGCCGGGTCAAGCCCATTATGGATGTCGCCATCGCTCGCTTCCGAGAATACCAAGCACTTAAGAACGAATTAAAGCAAACACGAGATCAGCTTGCCGACCGAAAAGTCATTGATAAAGCAAAAGGGCTATTAATGAAAACGCGCGGTTTAGACGAAGAGCAGGCTTATCATGCCATGCGCAAAATGGCGATGGATCAAAGCAAACCCATAGTAGATATCGCTCAAAACATTCTATCGGTAATGGAACTACTCGCCCCCTAGTAGTCCATTTACCGCCTAAATTAGCCTATGAGTATCGTATTTGGAGACGCGCATGAATGGTGCGAAAGTTGAGAAAAAAGCACTAAAACTGGGCTACATGCCATTAAGTGACTGTTTACCGTTATTAGTTGCTCAACAGCAAGGATTCTTTGAGCAACAAGGGCTCAAAGTTGAACTGCAGCAAGAAGTTTCTTGGTCTAATATTCGCGATAAAGTGATTGTCGGCCACCTTGATGGTGCTCACATGTTAGCCCCGATGATTTTAGCGAGTAGTATTGGCTTAGGTGGTTTGAAAAAATCGCTCATCACCGCCTTCTCAATGGGTCTAAATGGAAATGCACTAACGGTTTCTAATTCATTGCATCGTGAATTATTCGAGCTTAATACAACTGAGTTTGATCAAGCCTCGACAATGAAACAGTTGATTGAACAACGTAAAGCTCAAAAGCTGCCAGCTTTAGTCTTCGCCACGGTATATCCATACTCTTGCCACAACTTACAATTAAGAGATTGGTTAGCCAGTGCCGACATTGACCCCGATAAAGATATCGACATCGTCATTTTACCTCCCTCGCAGATGGTTGATCATTTAAAATTACAACATATTGATGGCTTCTTTGCGGGAGCACCGTGGAATTCGGTGGCGATTTTACAAGGTCATGGCCATTGCTTAATAACCGGAATGGAGATTTGGCAGAACGCCCCCGAAAAAGTACTCGGGGTGACCCTTGAATGGGCAGAAAAGAATCCTGAATGCCATCACGCAGTAATTCGAGCACTTTACCAAGCCTGCGCTTGGCTAGAACAACATGCCGAGCAAGCATTACCTTTATTACAGAGTCATCTATCTCTTAACTCGCCACTGATCGATCAAGAATGTTTAATTCCTGCCATCACAGGAGAATATATCTTCGATAATAACCAGGAAAAAAGTAAAGCCCCAGGCACCCTCGTTTTTAATCGCTCCATGGCTAACTTTCCTTGGTTATCCCACGGCCAGTTAATTTGTTCACAAATGAAGCGCTGGCATTGGCTACCCCCATCCATCGATAGTGATGAACTGGTTGCGAACTGCTATCGCCCCGATATTTATCGCCAAGCTCTAGCCAGCCAACCGCTTTCGGATGAAATATTACCTGAAAATAACTTCCTGCAGGATCATTTAGCGACGCTTTAATTTAGTATTAAGGCTCCCCCCTCTATTTATAACGCTTATTTTCAAGCTTCTTACGCCCCTTTCGAGGAATAGATGCACACTCTGGTGCATCTATTCATCAGCCGCACTAAAATCGTCATTTATAAAACCAGCGTCACTACTCCTTAATTTAATACTTCTCATCTACTTTCTTCATTTTTAATCAACGCCCTTTTTTGGCTCTCCCCTCACGCTTAGTTGCACAATTTAGCATCACTCATTTTGCACCAATATTTAACAAAATAGACTCTTCTTATATTTTAAATGCACCGCAATTAAACATTCCTATTAATTTTAATAATAATGATATTTTTAAGAATTTTTATAATTTTTTGGCACGCTACTCGCAATATAGTTTTTATCAACTTCAGGCCAACGATGGTTAGAAGGAAATAGAAAAGAACTGCAAAGACGCAAATCAATACTTTATTCAGTAGAGGATAAAGCATTCATTTGCGTTTTTTTTTGCTAAATATTTAAACTTTATAAAACTTAAAATCAAAGACTAAAAGGAAGCATCATGCTTAAAGATAACCGATTTAAAATCCATACGATTCGTCGTTCTATTTTAAAGAGCACCCTTGCAATTGCCGCGGGGGCAGCACTTGCAATATCACCACTCACATCCATCAATGCTTTAGCTAAAGTAGGATATGCCGAAAAAGAAGAGCTTAAATTTGGTTTTATTAAATTAACCGACATGGCGCCCTTAGCCGTTGCTTACGAAAAAGGTTTTTTTGAAGATGAAGGTCTTTATGTAACGTTAGAAGCACAAGCTAACTGGAAAGTACTGCTAGACCGTGTTATCGATGGCCAGTTGGATGGCGCACACATGCTAGCAGGCCAGCCTTTAGGCGCAACCATGGGTTATGGCACTAAGGCCGACATTATTACTGCCTTTAGTATGGATTTAAATGGTAATGCGATTACGGTTTCAAATTCTGTATGGGACCAGATGAAAAAGAACATTCCTCATAAAGATGGCAAGCCTGTTCACCCAATTAAAGCCGATGCACTTAAACCCGTTATCGAAAGCTATAAAGATGATGGCAAGCCATTCAATATGGGGATGGTATTTCCCGTTTCAACGCACAACTATGAGTTACGTTATTGGTTAGCGGCCGGTGGAATTCACCCAGGATATTACGCACCGCATAAAGGTGATACCTCGGGTCAAATTGATGCCGATGCGCTGTTATCAGTAACGCCTCCACCACAAATGCCGGCAACAATGGAAGCCGGAACAATCAATGGTTATTGCGTAGGTGAACCTTGGAATCAACAAGCTGTATTTAAAGGCATTGGTGTTCCTGTTGTAACGGATTATGAAATCTGGAAAAACAATCCAGAAAAAGTATTTGGTGTTAATAAGACATGGGCTGAGAAAAATCCAAATACTCACATCCGTGTTGTAAAAGCGATGATACGTGCCGCGCAGTGGTTAGATGAAAACAACAATGCTAACCGCCCAGAAGCGGTAAAAATATTGTCGAAAAGTAATTATGTTGGCGCGGATTACGACGTCATTGCAAACTCAATGACAGGTACCTTTGAATATGAAAAAGGCGATAAGCGTGAAGTGCCAGATTTCAATGTATTCTTCCGTCATAACGCAACCTTCCCTTACTACTCGGATGCCATTTGGTATCTAACGCAAATGCGTCGCTGGGGCCAGATTTCTGAACCTAAATCCGATGATTGGTATAAAGCGCTAGCGAAAAAAGTGTATCGCCCAGACATTTATGCCATTGCTGCAAAAGAGTTAATTAAAGAAGGGATGGTAAAAGCAAAAGACTTCCCAGAGTTTGCTACCGAGCTGGGTTATCGCGCACCACAGAAGCACTTCATCGATAACATTGTTTATGACGGCACTCAACCTAATGCGTATTTAGAAAAATTCAGCATTGGTTTAAAGGGTAAAGATAAACTTTAAATCGAATCATCATTAATAACATAATAATTAGATCGTCAGCTCTACTAGCATTAGAAAATTCTCTGAAGCTAGTAGAGACTTATTTATAAAGAGAGTGAAGTACGACGAACGTACAAGAGGTTTAGATGACAAGTAAAATTTCTACAAGTTCTTCTCGGGCAATAGATCGAATCGGAATTGCCGACGATGTGATGCCTGCTTGGCTACAGGAAACTATCAAGGCGATTATGCTTCCCGTAGCCGGCATATTATTTTTCCTATTAATTTGGGGAACGGTTGCTCAGAACATTGATACATCACTCGGCAAATTTCCTGGGCCCAGTGAAGCGCTAGAACAATTTCAATCATTAATTACCGAGCATAATAATGAGCGAGAAAAAGAAACCGCTTTTTATCAACGCCAAGAAGATAGAAATGCAGCTCGTTTAGCGCAAGACCCAGACTACCAAGTTAAAATTCGTGGCTACACAGGTAAACCAACTTTTATCGATCAGATTGGAACCAGTTTAATTACAGTGCTCACAGGTTTTATTCTAGCCTCTATCGTTGCGATTCCTTTGGGCATCATGATTGGTTTAAGCAAGAATTTATATGCAGCGACTAACCCTATCATTCAACTATTTAAACCGGTATCGCCACTCGCGTGGTTACCCCTAGTGACGATGGTTGTGAGCGCTGTGTATACCAGTGATGATCCATTATTCGCTAAGTCATTTGTGACTTCAGTGATTACCGTCTTGTTATGCTCCCTTTGGCCAACGGTGATTAATACCGCTGTCGGTACTGCATCCATTAGCCAAGATTTATTGAATGTAAGTAAAGTGCTTCGCCTTAAACCTATGACCCATATTTTTAAGGTCGTGATCCCATCGTCAATTCCAATGGTATTTACAGGGTTACGATTATCCCTCGGTATTGCTTGGATGGTACTGATTGCCGCAGAAATGCTGGCACAAAATCCAGGCCTAGGTAAGTTCGTTTGGGATGAGTTTCAAAACGGCAGCTCCAATTCATTAGGGCGCATCATGGTGGCTGTATTAGTGATCGGTTTAATCGGATTTTTATTAGACCGAGTAATGCTAATGCTACAGCGTATTTTCTCTTGGGATAAACAAGCGGTATTACGTTAATCCAAGCCAAATTATATAGACAGGTAAGTGAGAGTCATCATGAATACGACTAAAAATACAGTAAATCCGATCTTAGAGCTAACCGGAGTAGGAATTGAGTTCCCTACGCCAAAAGGACCATTCAAAGCCTTGACCGACGTCAATTTAAAAATTGCAAAAGGTGAGATGATTTCTCTCATTGGTCACTCTGGCTGTGGCAAATCAACCGTTCTCAATATTGTGGCGGGTTTATTGCAGTCGACAGAAGGTGGTGCGGTTTTAGAAGGTAAAGAAGTGAATGAACCTGGGCCTGAGCGGGCTGTGGTTTTCCAAAATCATTCTCTATTGCCTTGGTTAAGTGCTTATGAAAATGTCGAACTGGCGGTCAAAACCGTGTTTGATAAAAGCAAAAGCAAAGCAGAAATGAAGGAGTGGATTGAACATAACTTGAATCTAGTTCATATGGGGCATGCGATGCATAAGCGCCCAGATGAAATTTCAGGGGGCATGAAGCAACGTGTCGGTATCGCCCGAGCATTGGCCATGGAACCGAAAATTTTATTGATGGACGAGCCGTTTGGGGCCCTGGATGCACTTACCCGAGCGCACTTACAAGATTCAGTGATGGAGATTCAAAAAGAATTAGGCAATACCATCATCATGATTACTCATGATGTAGATGAAGCGGTTTTATTATCGGACCGTATTGTGATGATGACCAATGGCCCATCAGCCACGGTCGGTGAAATTTTAGAGATTGATCTGGAGCGACCACGCAGCCGTATCGAGCTAGCGGATGATCCTAAATACAATCACTATCGCCAACAAGTTTTAAGCTTCTTATACGAGAAGCAACGCAAGGTAGAGCCATTAACTAAGCCTACTAGCAAGAAAAATAACGAAGAAAAGAAAATAGCGTAAGCGAATTTAAACCAACGAATTTTAAAACTTAAAATTGTAATAATAGAAACTGGAGTATCACATGACGACAAAAACTATCTTAGCAAGCGCAATCAGCACCGCACTTTTAGCGGCAGCCATGCCAACTCAGGCAGCCTCTGTAACGGAATTTGTTAAAGAAGGCGATGTTATTGCTCAGGTGCGTATTCGTAATGAAACCGTTCAACAAGATAATGCCAAAGACGATGCTATCGCGATGACAGCCCGTGCTCGCTTAGGTTATGAAACCGCTAGCATGGCAGGTTTTAAGATTTTAGCTGAATTTGATCAAGTTATTGCCCTTCAAGATGAATATGGTCAACATCCTAAGACATCTATTGGCCCAGGCGCTGATAATACATCTGTCGTTGCTGACCCAGCAGCTGGCGATATCAACCGCGCACAAGTTAGCTATAAGTCAGATGCTTTTGGTGCAACGCTAGGTCGTCAACGTATTATCTTTGATAACGCTCGTTTTATTGGCAATGTTGGCTGGCGTCAGAATGAGCAGACATTTGATGCCGCTCGCATTGACCTAACCGCTGTTGATAATTTAACCGCCACTTATGCTTACATCGCGCAACGCAATAATATTCTTTACCACGATGTAGAAGTGAAAGATCATCTATTGAATGTGGGCTATAAAACTCCTTTCGGTAAAGTATCTGGTTATGGTTACTTATTAGAAAACGCTGATTCGGAAGCTACATTCGATACTTTTGGTTTACGCTTTAAGGGGAAAACGGCACTAGATGCTTTAGATATTCTTTATACCGCTGAATATGCTACTCAAACTCAAAACTCTGGTGCTGATGGTGCTGAAGACAATGATGCTGCTTATAGCTTGCTTGAAGCTGGTGTGAAAGTTTCTGGTATCACTCTAGCAGCAGGTATGGAAACGCTAGGTGGTGATGGAACGTACGGTTTCTCAACGCCTTACGCAACTGGGCATGCCTTCAACGGCTGGACTGACCAATTCTTAGGAACACCAGCTGAAGGCCTAAGCGATACTTACGCAAAAGTCGTTACTAAAGTTGCAGGAGTGAAGCTATTGGCTATGTACCACGACTTCAGCACGGATAAAGACGGTGATGATCTAGGTAGCGAAATTAACTTATTAGCCGCTAAGAAGTTTGATAAGAACTTCAGTGCAGGTATTAAATACGCTCAGTATTCTGCAGGTGATGACGCTTATGCCTACGTTGATACTGACAAATTATGGGTTTGGGCAGAAGCTAAGTTCTAATAAAATGTCTATTAATCAATAAACACAGAACTGAGTTATCTAAACTCACAATCAAAACGGAGTATAAGGCTTGCCTTATGCTCCGTTTTTTTATGTTGGTACGATTATTGTTTATAATTTATAAAGTTTAAATTTAGGTAAGTCGATGAAAAAGCAATTAGTAATCATAGGTAATGGCCTAGCCACCATGCAGTTATTAAAAGAACTGGACCATCAAAGTGATTACCTTGTGACGGTCTTAAGTGCAGAAAATGTACCTCACTATAACCGTATAATGCTGTCTTCATTATTAGCCCAAGAGACGGACTTACAAAGCATCACCCCCTGTGATGATGCCTGGTATGACGAACGAAATGTACGGGTTTTACTCAATCATAGAGTCGTTAATATCGATGCTGAAAACCATACCCTCAGCTGTGAAAATGGCGCGCAGTTAGATTATGACAAATTAATTTTCGCTACCGGATCGCGCGCTTTCATCCCGCTGATGCCCGGCACCGAAATGCCTGACGTACTTGATGGAGTCATGGGGTTTCGCAAACTCATCGATGTCGACTTCATGCAAGAAGTCACTAGTCGCTATCAACGAGCCGTGGTGATTGGTGCAGGATTATTAGGCATCGAAGCGGCGGTTGGCTTAGCCAAGCAAGGGATGGACGTTACCCTATTGCATCGTCGCGATGTCTTGATGAATCGCCAAATTGACCGTAACGCTTCTGATTTATTGATTAAAGAGCTCGAAGGGCGTGGTATTAAAATCGCCACCGGGCATGGTCCTGTAGCGCTTACCGGCATGCCCGTTTCACCTACCTCGGAAGAAGGGTCAACATCCCGTAAAGTTTGCGCTGTAACGCTAGACAATGGCGACAAACTCGAAGCAGACCTTGTTATCTTTGCCACCGGTATTGTACCCTGCACGCCATTAGCACAAGCAAGCGGTTTACTGGTGAAAAAAGGCATCTGCGTTGATGCTCAATTACAAACCTCACAAGCTGATATCTACGCGTTAGGGGAATGCTGTGAGTTTGAAGGTAATACCTATGGTCTGGTAGCGCCGATCTGGAATCAAGCAAGTGTTTTAGCGAAGCAGCTAACCTTAAAAGATGACGATGAACTACCGGTTTACCAAGAAGAAAGTTTTGCTACCAAGTTAAAAGTCAGTGGTATTGATGTGCACTCAATGGGCATCATCAATAGTGAAGAGACTGACCTCGAATGCGAAGTGCTTGAATTTAATGATTTTGAGCGCTCCATCTACAAGAAAATTCTTATCAGTGACCACAAGGTTGTGGGTGCTGTTCTCTATGGCGACGTCGCCGATAGTCAGTGGTATTTTGAATTACTACAGCAAGAGCAAGATATTGAAGCTTTCAGGCAGGACCTGATCTTCGGTAAAGCTTTTTGTGATAGTTAATCGAGGGGATTGATCTCATCTTCACTCCCTCCGTATCTTAGCCAAATCCCCTGACCTGATACATTCTAAATCAAGCCAAATTCGCGCACTTTGTCCTTAAGCGCTGCTAGCAGCAGCGCGCACTATTTTGGATAAACTCACGCACCAGAATTGACTGGCCGCACCTTTGTGGTGCAATCCTTCTTCAGTCATGTCTTGCCTACTCATTCTGTGAATTTCAATGCCCCTTTATTGACCATTGATAGCTACATAAGGAATAGGTTTTGCCATACACCCCTAGGGTGTATGGCGTTTTTTGCTTATTAATTAACCTTTGATCAAAAAATAATCCTGCACTGGCACCCTTCTTGAATAGTCCTTCTGCATAGATAGCTTATCCAGTGAGTCGAATGATGAATAGCCAGCCCAATGATCTTTGTAAAACAACCTGCCCTTATTGTGGTGTTGGCTGTGGCGTGCAAATGCCAAAAGATCTTTCCAAGGTCTCTGGACTAGAAACTCACCCCAGTAATTTCGGCAAGCTATGCGTTAAAGGCTCCTCTCTACACGAGACAATTTCAATTCAGGGGCGATTACTTAACCCTAAAGTAAACGGCCAAGATAGCGACTGGGACAGCGCCTTAGAGAACATTGCAATCAAGATCCAACAAGTCGTTGAAGACCATGGCCCAAATGCCGTTGCCTTTTATGGTTCAGGCCAACTGCTTACGGAAGATTATTATGTTGCCAATAAACTCATCAAGGGCTTTATCGGCAGTGCCAATATGGATACTAACTCGCGCTTATGCATGTCATCAGCCGTATCGGCCTATAAGCGTGCCTTTGGTAGCGATACTGTTCCGATCTGTTATGAAGATATCGAAGCAACAGATCTACTGGTTTTAATCGGTTCCAACCCAGCTTGGGCACACCCTATTCTTTATCAGCGTATGGTTGCGGCCAAAAAGAATAACCCCAATTTGAAAATTGTGGTGATCGATCCCCGTGAAACCGCCAGCTGTGATATTGCCGACCTGCACCTACCCATTCGCTCTGGCAGTGATGCTTATTTATTCAATGCTTTATTCGCTTATTTAGCGGACAACGGTCACTGCGACCAAGATTATATCAATCAATATACCGATGGTTTTGAAGATGCAATTACTCAGGCTAAAGCTGAAGGTTTCAGCTTGGCAGACATTGCTCAAACCTGTGACGTGCCTGAAGTCGACATCGCACAATTTTTTAGCTGGTATAGCAAGGTGGATAAAACCTTAAGCTTTTATTCACAAGGCATTAATCAAAGTTCATCAGGCACCGATAAATGCAACGCCATTATTAACTGCCATTTAGCAACAGGACGAATTGGCAAAGCCGGCGCAGGTCCTTTTTCAATTACCGGCCAGCCTAATGCCATGGGAGGCCGTGAAGTGGGCGGTTTAGCCAATCAATTGGCAGGCCGTATGCATTTTGAAAAGCCTGGCGACATTGACCGTGTAGCGCGTTATTGGAATGCCACTAATATCGCAACTGATAATGGCTTAAAAGCTGTCGACATGTTCGATGCTGTTGATCGTGGCGAGATCAAATTTATCTGGATCATGTCGACCAATCCTTTAGTGAGCATGCCAGAAGCCGATCGTTTAAAGGCAGCCCTATTAAAGTGCGAGATGGTGGTAGTCTCTGATTGCTTAGAACATACCGATACCACTGCCGTAGCAGACATCGTTTTACCTGCCGCTAGCTGGGGAGAAAAAAATGGTACCGTGACCAATTCCGAACGTCGGATATCTCGTCAGCGCAACTTTATGCCTGCTATGGGAAATGCTAAACCCGATTGGTGGATCATCACCCAGGTTGCACAAAGATTAGGATTCAAAGAAGCATTCGATTATCAGCACCCGTATCAAATTTTCAATGAACATGCTGGTTTATCGGCTTTTGAAAATGGCTATGATGATTTTCCCGCGCGGGATTTTGACTTATCAGGGTTAACGGATTTAAGTGAGCAGGCTTATGATGATTTACAGCCGATTCAATGGCCAGTGAATAAAGATTACCCTAATGGTCGCCAGCGTTTTTTTGATGATGGAAAATTTTTTACCGCGAATCAACGAGCACAATTTGTAAGCTTAACTGCACGCCTGCCCATTGCAAAAATCAGTCATGAATTTCCGCTCATTATGAATACGGGACGTATTCGTGATCAATGGCACACAATGACGCGTACGGGAAAAACCGATAAGTTATTACAGCACATGCCTGAACCGTTTGTAGACATCAATCCCAAAGATGCCGCTAGTTACCAGTTACAACAGAATGATCTAGCCGTCATTAATAACCAACATGGCGAAATTATTGTTCGAGTTAAAATTACCAAGGCTCAGACTCAAGGCAATATTTTTGTTCCGATGCACTGGACCAGCCAATTCGCGAGCAAAGGCCGTATGGGGGTTTTAGTTAATTCCATTACTTGCCCAGTTTCAGGCCAGCCAGAAAATAAACATACGCCAGTAGATATTAAAAAATTCGACAGCCAATGGTTTGGGTTTTTAATGCTTGCGGAGCAGCCTGAAACATTATCGGCAGAATGTGATTATTGGGCCCACGTGCCTTTTAATATTCAAGCCGAACAGGATGACAAATTAACCGCCTCAAATTTAGATAGCGCTCAAGGGCATTATTATGAATTATCAGGGCAGCAAGATATCGCACACGCTTATCAATCACTAAAGCGTTTATTACCCGATGGTGAAGCACTCATTTATAGCGATGCTCGCAGTGGCACTCATCGTATTGCCATTATTGAAAATAACCGCTTAATCGCCTCATTATTTTTAAGTCCACAATTCGATTTACCGAACCGTCGCTGGTTGAGCCAGATATTCAATAGCCAACAACTGACCGACTTTCAACGCAGAGCATTATTAGCGGGGCGTGAAGGTAATGCTGCCAGTGACCCTGGCACCATCGTTTGCTCTTGTTTTCAGGTCGGTGATAAGCAAGTAAAAGCCGCGGTAGATGCTGGAATAAATAATGTAGAAGCCCTCGGTAACAAGCTTAAATGCGGAACTAATTGTGGTTCCTGCGTGCCGGAATTGAAAAGCTTAATTGAACAGTTTTCTCAGCAAGCCACAGAGCTTGTAACAGAACTGACTAACTAGATTCGTAAGATAGAGAGTAATAGATATGAACAATGCAAACGTAATTTTAGTCGGCGCAGGTCCAGGTGACCCAGAACTTCTTACTCTTAAAGCGTTAAAAGCCATTCAAAATGCTGACGCTATATTATACGACGCCTTAATTTCTGAAGAAATTTTGGCAATGATTCCCGATAACTGCAAAAGCTTTAACGTAGGAAAGCGTTGCGGCGAACATAAAATGAAGCAACATGAAATTAATGAATTTCTCTATCAAATGTCCCAACGTCATCAAACCGTTGTGCGGTTAAAAGGCGGTGATCCCTTTATCTTTGGTCGTGGTGGCGAAGAATTAGAATACTTGCAAGAAAGAAATGTAGAAACCAGCGTTGTACCTGGAATAACCGCCGCGGCCGGTTGCGCGGCAAGTTGTAATATTCCACTTACCCACCGTGGTCATGGCAACTCACTCTTGCTGCACAGTGGTCACTCAAGCTTTGGGGAATTTGATCCTTCACATACCGATAAACAAAATCAAACCCAAGTGTTTTATATGGGGATGAATCAAGCGGCGAGCATCAGCGCTCACTTGATTGACCAAGGACACCACCCAGATACTGAAGTCGCCATTATTTGTCAGGGCACTCGTAAAAACCAAGCATCACAACTCGGTACTTTATCCACCTTGCCTGAAATGGCAGAAGAGATGAAACACCTGACACCGGGATTGATCATCCTTGGGGATGTGGTTGGTTTGGCCTCTACCCAGCAACAGAGATTGACTGCTGGGCAAGAGAAAATGATCGCTTAAGATTATTTACTCGCCGTTTCAGAAATCGGTGTCGCCATCATGCGCGGCATCGCTGATTGGCCTTGAGATTTAGCGGATAAAGCTTCAGCAGTTAAATCTTGCAGCGCTTGTTTCTGACAATGACAGACCGCTAATACCATATCTCTGCGGAACGACATTGCAGCCAGCAACATAAAACCATAACCATTCATTTCAAGAACTTCTTCATAAAAACGGAAGTACTCAACCACAATGATTTCTTTATCAAACAAAGCTCCTGCTAATAACAAGCTCGCCGCAATGGCAAAGAATATCGAAGTCGGAGAAAGAAACGCCGTTTTGACAATATGGATGTATTCTTTTTTATGCTGATACGCTTTATATAACAATGGCAACCACACCATAGCCATAATAATTTTGAAACCTTGGCCATCGACAAAAAAGATTAACCAATCGATATGTGATTGTTTAATGCTCATTTCTCTTAAAATGAAACTGAAACTTAAAGCCGCCCCTAAATACGCTAGCAGGCTTAAACTTTTTGATGATGATTTCACCATACTCCAGTTTTTAATACCTGAGTTTAGCCAGAATACAATGCCGACAATCAAAAGTATCAGTATCTGAATATGCTCCATCAATTGGTTCTCACCGTATAAATAAGCTTGATCGTATTGAATCACTTTAATACTAAAAGCACTGGTTAAAACCAGCATGATAAAGAAAATGAGATAGCGAGGGGTCAAGGATGCGTTCATGGTTATACTCTCAAACAGTTTGAAAAAGTATAAGATTCACATCGTTCAGTGATTACCCACTAAAAATAGAACAGTCTTGTCTGAGATTGTATCAATCTTGTAAGATGCCCTATTCATGGGGGATAGCGTTTAAAAAATAACGATCAAACCTAGAACTTACTGCTTTAGATCAATGCTCAACAGTTTGTTTCATTATTACGACTAATCATGGTGCTAAAACTTAGGCAGCAACCCTGCTATAGACAGAACAAGGGATCATTACCGCAAGGTGCTCCGGAAATAATCCACTGTAAAATCGTATTATAGCTTTCCTCACCTAGACTGGTCCCTAAATCAAAGCGCTTTCCACCACCATGTTGGTGACGCGTTGGCTTTTGTAAGAGTAGCGAATCCATCGGCGCTTTTAAGTTAACTCTCGCCCTGACATCCGCATAGAGCTGATCATTAGTATCATCATAATGAACCGGTATGCCTTCAACACCGACCACAGGGTTATGACAACTTTGACAGGTGCGTAGATTAAATAATTGAGTTTGCAAAAGCGGTTTAATATCATCAACAAAATTTAAGGCCGTCGCAGGCTCTCTGGTATTATCAATAACGACCTTCATTTCAGTCGAATGACTACCTCGACTATTTGCCACTTGTAAGCCAATCACATACTCGCCATTCATTGATCCGGTGAGCTCTGCAATTTTTTGATCCGCATTCTCAAGACTGCCATCATGTCCTACCGGCCCTGAAATAATTGTCCATTGAAACGTCTGCGCAAAATAACTGGCCTCCCCATTTAAACGCACAGGGAAATTGGCTAATCGTTGCAATTCTAATCGTGCAACCGGTAATCCAGGGGGCTGAATTTCACCATCACTATTAAGCACATCAAACCCAGGCAAAAAATTAGCTAAAAGTGCAGGCGCGGAATATGGGGGTTGCCAAAAAAGTTCCGCATTACGTAATGAGAGAGGCATAACACCCCGGCGGTAGACATAATCAATAATAATGTCTGAGTAACTGATAAATTTTTCATAACTTGAAAAGTTAATCGCATTACCCAGTTTAATATTTTCGCCATTAATGATTACGGGCTCAACTAAATCATCATCTCCTGCGGCATAGCCTCTTAATGAGTGACAGCTTATGCAATGAGGTTCAATAACTTGCAGATACAAACTCTCTACCCCTTCTGGGCGATAGTCTGTTTGCTGCCAGCCTTCTGGCACGGCATCCTCTTGATAGCTTGCCAAATCAAACGTTTCACCACCATAACGACCATTAGCGACCTCTTCGACAAAGCGGCTATCCCAATACCCAACTTGAGTTGCATCGCGGGCGCCCATTTCAGCATAACTGTCCCTTACCCACTGATTAATCAATTTAATCCCAGCTTCTTGCTCTGCACGGGTATAAATTCCAGAAGCTTTAAATTCAAAGCTATTCACCTCCAATTGATTTAATTTGGCAGATATTAACGACAAATGATTAAAGCTATTATCAGTATTAAGAGGTAATAAATTTCCACCGTGGCAGGCTAAGCAAATAGACGGCATATACTTAGTACCGCGCCCATCCAAGTCAGCGGCAATTAAGCGATGTTGAACAAGCTGCTCATCTTTAGCAGTAAAGGTAAAAAATTTAAGTACTTTATCCGAATCAGGATCATCCGGATTAATAGGGCTGAATTCGATGGCATTGGAGCCAAGGTGATAATCAAAATTTTGATCAGTTGCCGCAAACAAATTCAAAGGGCCATAATTGGCGGGATTCCCTTTGCCCGTAACAACCACGAAGTTATTGACGAAAAATGCGAGGCTGCCATCATCATTTTTACGGGCGTACATATCTCGGCCATAACCTAGGTCTTTACTATCACGGAATATAACGTGAACATCATAGCCTTGATCAAAACCATTTTTTGATTTCCAATCCGTTAAGGTTGTACGCTCATCATTAGGGTCTACGGCGAGATAATATTGCTCTGCATATTGCGCGGAGTTTATTTGATTATTCTCAATTGAATACTCGATTAAGAAAGCATCATCACTTACTTTCTGCTGATAAAGATAATCACCTTTAACGAGATTGAGTTGACAAGGAAGACTACACTGAACCTGAATTGATAAATCCAGATTCTCGGTTAAATCTAACTCATGCTGGTTTAATGTATTATTCAGCCAATCTAGTTCACTGTTTTCATCCCACTGTCCGTGATAACTTGATGTAAGACTTTCACTGCCTAAATCAGTTAATGAGATCACATAACTTCCTTGTTGCTCTGGCGATAAAGGCGATTGTGGGACTATAACCATACGATAAAGATCGGAAGATAATGCTTGCTGTGGATTCAATAACGTTAAATAACTATTAGCAACATCTTCGGGTAATACAAATGTTCGCTCAGATAATTCGCCACGCTCTTCACAAGCGATAAGACCCATACAAATCAGGATTGAAGCAAAGACTCGAAATAGCATATTAAAAAGCCTTTAAATAATTCAGCTGAATGATTTGGCGTTGGTAGTAGTTATCGCCCTTAGCATCGACATCGGCATAGAACCAAGATAGATCCAGCGAACTTGAATGATCGAAGCCATAGTTTCCACCCAATACCAGAGTTTGCGTCACCGCTTCTAAGCGATAACTGATCCATTGACCACAATAGGCATCATTAAATATCTGATCCCATTCGACTTCTTTCGATACGGTTAATATTGGGTATACCGACGTTGCGATCAAACCATTGCAATACGCTCCCTGTACGGTAGAAACGGTATCTCCTTGTATATAGCTATAGCCAGAATAAAAAGATAGAGAATCAGACCAGGTATAATCTAGGTGAGCAAAGATTCGGCTCTGCTTCAAATCAAATACACGACTCTCGCTATCACGAGATTGATACTCCGCGCCTAACGAACCACTGATCTTTGTCGTTAATCGAGCACTGACCATGGCTTGTTGAGTATAGAGAGTACTGTCTCGTTGCTGCTCTCCTAGGTCCCAATGGCTGATATCACTGAATAATTGATACCAAGGAGAATTATAGTGAAAGCTATTTTGCCAGCGGTAGATTAACCGAGCGGAGACTTCATTTTTACTTAATAGCTCAGTATGTTGATAAGCCTGGTGAGCCGCTTGTAGTTCAACAGATATACTTTTATTAAAACTGAGTTCGTAATCAAAGATTAAATGACCATCAAGGCGAGCAAAGTTATCATAGATAATATCTTCGCTATGTTGTGCTCGTGAAACATTATCGTCACTGCCAAAACCTAATTGAAAAAGTGTCTGAAAGTTAAATTCTGCTTGCGCTCTAAAACTTGCCAAACTCAATAATAGAATCATGAAAATGATAGAAAAATAACCCGCTCCTGGGCTGGAAGTCGGTTTGGTTAATGTTTTATTTTCATTCACCACCAATAGAGAGTCCATCACAATCGCACCTGGATCTGTGACAACACCATTAACCGCTCCATCGGTATCATTATTACCACCATCGGTTATGGATAAGAGTAAACATTGCGAGAAGGGGATTAAACCTAACGTATAACGATCACTATCAGCACTAGGGCAGCGACCCGCTTGCTTAAAGGCCGTTGCAATATAATCCTCTCCGTGGACCTCAAATTCCGACCAACGGCTACCATCGTATTTCCAATATTCTGCATTTAACGGAATTCCTGCAGCTAAAGGAATAACCAGTTTAATGCTAGAAGCATTTAGACTAATACCGTGAATTTCAAAATCGAAAACCTCTCCGATAATGTTTTTGGCGCTATTATCATTTTCTATATTCGCCAAGTCATCCGCGGCTAGTCCTACGCCAGCCTGTCCTTGCTCAATGGCCCACTGTCCTGCCTTAATAATCAAGCCAGGTTCCGTTTCTAATAACTGGTTAGAGGTTTCAAAAAGATCATTCGCCAATATATTCTTATGCATGTATTGCGCATCATCAATCGGATCGAGGTAATCTTGAATACCGTCGCTATCGCTGTCGAGTAACCCTTCGATATCATCACTAATTCCATCGTTATCACTATCACTGCCTGTATTGAGTAGCGGCGCTTGCGCTTCTACTCTAAAAGATAGATTGCGTATAAAAGAGCTTTCAGCATCAGAGACTGCTAAGCCCAAGTTATAAAATCCAAGCGGCAAGTTAGCTGGGTTAATTGGAATCTGACGAAGTTCATTATTGACGAGATTCTCAGGCAATATTAGCTGCTCATGCTCCGTCAGCCATTTAATGGTTAACTCATCATTATTTTTATCCGCAACCTTTGCACTAATAAAAAACGCGCCTTGATTCTGATAAATAACGACTCGCTGTTCGCTACGTTGAGTCAAGAATAACTCGGCACTAGGAATCACATTACCTGCTAAGAAATCGACTTGATAAGTTAAATTATCCGCCAAGAAGGCAGATTCATTACTAGCACTCAATTCTATGATTATATTTTTATCGATACTTTCTAAATTAGATACCTCAGCATTAGAGCCTATCCAATTGAATACAATTTCTCCTGTTAAGCCAGACTCAATTTGAATCTGCCCTGGTATTAAGTCATGTTCACTATTACTTGCACTGCCAGAAAGAAGATAATCTATGACTACGGGGTAATCTGCTGCACTACCGGAAAGACTCACAGGGATTTTAACTTCTGCAGTCTCTTCAACAGAGTACTGCTGTGACCCCAAAAACTTAATCAAAGGAATCACTTTCACAACTTGCTCTACCTGGGCTACATTTCCCGCGATATCTTGAGCTTGCCAAATCACAATATGCTTTCCAGGGCGGAAGGGCCCTAACGTATCGGCAGCCACTAGGCTTTCGCCATCTTTAACATCAAAAGCTTCTGCGGTTAATTCAACCTCAGTTAAATAACCGGAACTCACGACAATCTGCTCTCCGTTCGTGGTTATTTCAGGTGCGACGGAGTCTAATAAAATTTGTCCGCACAGCTCACTTTCTTCATTGGCTAATACTAAACATTGCTGATATTCGGTGGCATTACTATCACCATCGGCATCTGCATCTAAGACGGCATCATCACCATTAAAAGGATCGAGACCATTAGCCAATTCAACCGCATCCGGTAAGGTATCGTCATCATCGTCAAGATCACAAACATCACCTAGGTTATCATTATCAAAATTTGCTTGATCGCTATTGGCTAGATCAGGGCAGTTATCCACATAATCAGCAATTAAATCGTTATCACCATCGAGTAAATTAACTGTTAACGGAAAATTAATCGTTGCAGCCGCAGCGCTATTTTCTCCGCCATCAGAAAGTGATAACTGAATACTATAGTCTCCTGCAGATTCTTCAGTTGAGCTCCAGGATAAATTCCCTAGCGATGATAATGCCATGCCAACGGGAGCTGAAATTAATTGCCAAGTTAATTCACTGCCATCGTTATCATCATCTGGATCTGTGTATAAATCAGCAAAGTTAATCGCTAAGCTTTCCAACTCCGTTATTGCCTGCGCACCAGGGCTGCTTAATTGCGGTGCATCATTAATGCTGGTCACAATAATCGAAAATGTTTCACGACTGGGCTGGGTTCCATTCTCGCCACCATCACTCACGGTGACTGTAATGGTATTTGCATTACCTTGCCCTTCTAAAGGTGTCCATTGAATCAGACCTTGGTTTGAAATGGTCATTCCTGAAGGGGAGTTAGATAAGCTAAAATTTAAATCAGTGCCGTTATTAGCATCATCTAAATCTACGACCTCAACCGCATACTCATATAAGATATCTTCACTCGCAGCCGTCGGCGCGACACTGGTAATACTTGGCGCCGTATTCACCCCAGCCACTAAGATCTCAAATTCTTGCGTCGCTGCAGCGGCAGAATTTTCTCCGCCATCTGCAACCGTTACTGTGATGAATCCAGACGTGGTAATTCCATTCCCCGGTATCCAAGTTAACAGCCCTGAAGGGCTAATACTCATGTCCCCTGTTATGGGACCCACGGAGTAGGCCAGCGCAGTACCACTATCATCGGGATCATTCACATCCACTTGGTAACTGTATTGATTACCCTCAATAGCCGAGGTTGTCGCAATGGACGTAATTTGAGGCGCATCGTTGATTGACGTTACGCTGATTGAAAATGTTGCGGTATCCGCACTCACGCCATCATCACCATCATCCGCAGCCGTTACCGTGACCAAACCTGAAGTCGTTATCCCCTCAAGGGGTGTCCAGCTGACCAAACCACTGCTATTAATCGTCATGCCGTCGGGTTCGTTCACCAAACCATAAGTAATATCATCCGCTTCGCTATCGTTAGCATCGACATCGAATTGAAAAAGAACATCTTCGGAACCATCACTTGGGCTCAGCGGAGTATTTTGAATGATAGGGGCAGTATTGCAGGCCGGCGTATCTTCTTCCTGCCAGTCCCCCACAGTACTGCTATAAGACGTATTAGAAGCCTTAACCCGATAATGATATGTCTGGCCACACTCTAGAGAAGTTAATAGTTGGGAGATTTGCGTCGTCTCCGTACCACCTCCGCTACCAGCAACAACCTGAGCAGAGGATTCAAAACTGGGGGTTTGGCTTAAACCATATTGAAATGTATAGCTTGTCGCATCAATGCCGCTATCATCGACATTGGCATAGACAGTAAAAAAAGCTGAATCACTAGTAGCCTGAGCATTTTTGCCTTTGCCTGAAATCGTTGCTAGCGTTATTGTCGTAGGGTTATCAACATCAACGGCCAAGTTGCTTTTCCAAGCGGATAATAACGCCTTTTCCGCTGAACTAATTTGACTCCCCCCGCCTTGAGGCATGAATGAAATATCATCCGTTGCTAAATTAGTTCTGTCCATCATACGCTGCACAGCGTTTAACTTGTTCCCAGCATGATAAGTCGTTGCGTAAGAAGAAAAAGCCGTATAGCTACTGGTAAAATCAGGGTCGACCGCACCATTAAAATGACAGCCACTACATGCAGAAACAGAGTTTTGCAGCAGTAACTTACTTTGCACACCATTTGTGCCAGAGTAAGTTGTCGCCGACCACAAATTTGATGCACTCAGCAGACAAATTAAGCCTACGATAGAACGAAGTATTTGCGATTGCGAACACGTTATATAAGACAGCACTAACTCTCAACCTTCAAACAATACCTTTAATTAAGTGTATACCCTGTTTTTTTGAAACAATGATTAAGGCTGATAATTTTAAAGAACGTTTTTGCATATCAACTGGATATTTCTACCCCACTAGGTCTAAAGTTTTATTAATCTACTCTATTGAGCTAACTAATGAATAATCAGACTCGTCGCTTATTTCTTAACAGTGTTTATCGCTCTGGGCTCGCCATTGCGATTGCCCGCTTTGGCTTAATCAGTCCTATGGCCCAAGTCTTTGGTGATGTACCTAAAGAGCTAGGCAGTGATGAATCCATCTTTGAACTGCAAGGCGAGGTTATGGTTGATGGCCAACGTGCCAAGATGTCTACGGTTATAAAAGCGGACTCACTCATCGAAACGGGCAGTAATAGTTTTATTATTTTCCGCGTCGGTAAGGATGCCCATATCTTACGAGAAAATAGTCACATGCAGCTCGAAGGGGCTAATGCCTTGGAGGCGGGTTTACACCTGATAACCGGCAAGTTACTTTCAGTTTTTGGCAAGCGTGACGAAGGAGAAACGCACAACTTGCGCACATCCACCGCCACCATCGGTATACGTGGAACTGGGGTTTATGCAGAGTCTGATAGCGATAAAAGCTATCTCTGTACGTGTTATGGCAGTACTAAAATTCAATCAAGTATCGAGCCGAGCCAATCTGAGATTGTCACTACCACCCACCACGATTCTCCGCGTTTTATTTTGAAAGATCCTCAGCAAGGGCAGTTAATTATTCCTGCCCCCGTATTTAATCATACCGATGAAGAGCTGGCGCTTATTGAAGCCATCGTAGGCCGTGAGTCTCCTATCTCGGCCATTCAGGGTTATAAGCGCCCTCGTCGTGGTTATTAATTGCTGAAACGAGATCCTTTATGACACTGGCTCGAGGACTTAAAAAATCGTTTAAATGGCTATGTGGCAGCCTGATAATTACTCTGTTCTTTTTACAAGGAACAGGATTAGTTAATATTCCGTTATTAACCAGCTTAGAAGGTAATGCCGCCGATTTACGCTTAACCTCGACATTAAAAGGGGGGATAGACGATCGCATTGTCATTGTCGACATCGATGAAAAGAGTTTAACTCAATACGGTCAATGGCCATGGAATCGTCATCACTTAGCAGACCTCGTCAATACGCTATTTGATCACTATGACATTAATGTATTAGGTTTTGATTTAGTATTTGCCGAACCCTCAGGCAGCCATTTTATTAGTTTAGAAAAAGAATTTAAAAGCCGCGATGATGTATCCCCACAAGCAAAACTGGATTTAGCCTTTGAAGCCCTGCAAGATGAAACTTTTAGCCAAGCGATAAAAAATAGAGCGATAACCTTGGGAATATTTTTTAACCAAGCGGTTGATTCCAAACTCAATCAATTACCACCAGCCATTAATCAACTTGATGAGTCAACGAATAAGGCATTGAGTATTCCTAAACCAATAGGTTATACCGCCAATCTAAATTCATTTAGCACAGCCAGTCCACGTAGCGGGTTTTTCGATAACCCCGTTGTTGATCGTGATGGTAAGTTTCGTCGTGTTCCCCTCTTCCAGTCTTATCATGGTCAGCTCTATCCTTCATTAGCGCTATCGGTAGCGCAACAAGCATTAGACAATCCTGAGTTAGATATTCAAATGGTACAGCAAGGTGATTTCCTCGCGATAACCAGTATTCAATTAGGACATCGCGTAATTGCAACTGATGAAGGTGGTGCCGTACAAATTCCTTTCCGTGGTCCAGAGGGTAGCTTCCCCTATATTTCAATTACTGACGTACTCAATAAAAGAATATTAAAAGCAGATTTAAAAGATAAAATAATTTTGCTCGGCACCTCAGCCCCAGGCTTGTTAGATTTACGATCAACCCCTGTTGACGAAAGCATGCCGGGAGTTGAAGTCCATGCCAATATCATCGCCGGTATTCTTGACCAAAACATTCCACAGCAGCCGGCTTATTTAATAGCCGTACAGTCGATTGGTTATTTAACCCTAGGGTTATTGCTATTAATTATTCCACACTTTTTATCGCCATCAAAAACACTGCTTCTTTCTCTCCTGTTAATTATTATTTCTTTAATGATTAATTTTAGCCTTTGGCAGCGTGGCCTAATGTTCCCATTAGCGACGCCTATTCTTTTAATTATTAGTTTTTTTATTTTTCATATGTCATGGGGCTTCTTTATTGAAAGCCGCCATAAACGCGCTATTACCCGCTTATTCGGTCAATATGTCCCCCCTGAGCTGGTCAAAGAAATGGCCAAGCAACCTGAGCAGATCACCTTGGATGGTCAAAGCAAAGAGCTGACAGTTTTATTTGCCGACGTGCGTAACTTCACCAATATTTCAGAAGCCATTACTCCACAAGAACTGACACTGCTCATGAACCAGATATTAACCCCAATGACCGAAGCGATTTATCGCAACATGGGCACTGTGGATAAATATATGGGCGATGCCATTATGGCCTTCTGGGGGGCGCCAGTAGAACAAGATGACCACGCTAATAAAGCGGTACTAAGCGCTTTAGGCATGCAGAAAAAAATCAGAAAACTGAGCGATGCTCTACAAAAGAAAGGCCACCCAGAAATTGCCATCGGCATCGGTATTAATACGGGCATCATGAGTGTCGGCAATATGGGATCTCAATACCGTATGGCCTACAGTGTTATGGGCGATGCGGTGAATTTAGGTTCGCGCTTGGAAGGCTTAAGTAAGATCTATGGCGCTCGAATTATTGTTAGCGAGAATTGCCAGCGACAAGCTCCTGAATTTTTATACCGTATGCTGGATAAAGTCAGAGTGAAAGGTAAAAAAGAGCCGATTCGAATTCTAGAACCTATGAGCCGTTTGCAAAGCTGTAACTTGGACGATATTCGTAAAGCAGCACTGCTGAATGAGGCCATAGAATTATACTGCCAACGAGATTGGTCATCTGCACTAGAAATGCTAGACACTCTCGAACAATATCAAGATTCAGACTATAAAAAAATCATATTACTTTACCGCCTAAGAATTAAAGATTTCCAACATATTCCCCCTGCGGATGATTGGGATTGTGTATATACTTTTACTGAAAAATAATGAAACGCGGGGAAATTCAATGGAAGCGAAGACGGTATTAGATTTTTGGTTTGGCAACGATGCAGAGCAAGCTCAACCCAGAAGTGCCCAGGAAATTTCTAAGCAACAAAGCAAACTCTGGTGGAGCAAAAACGAAGCCATCGATCTCGATATTCAGCAACGCTTTGAACCGACATTAAAAGCCTTATTAACTGGCCATTACCCATCATGGTTTGAAACTCCTCAAGGTCGCCTAGCCGCCATTATTGTACTCGATCAATTCAGCCGTAATATGTATCGCAGCCATGCCCAAGCATTTACTCAAGACAGTTTAGCTCTGCATTGGGCTTTGCAAGGCATCCGCCAAGGAGAGGATAAAAAGCTCACGCCCTTGCAAAGAGTCTTCTTCTACCTGCCATTAGAACATTGTGAACAAATGAATATGCAGAACCTCGCCATTGAGAAGTTTGAGCAACTAGCTAGCGATGCGCCTGCCAGCTTTGCAGATCTCGCCAAGGGCTTTGTCGATTATGCCCACCAGCATCAACAAGTCATCGCTCGCTTTGGTCGCTTTCCCCACCGCAATCAACTCTTAAACAGAACTTCGACCCCTGAAGAAGAAGATTACCTCGCTCAACCGGGCTCAGGCTTTTAGCTGACATTTTATCACGGCCACTTTACCATATTCCTTTATTGGAATATAGTAATTCCTTTGATCAGACCTTTATTGAAATCAGCCTTTTATTGAGAGCCTCCTATGTTGATGATGCAGCACTTAAAATCGATTAGCCCTGTGGCCCTAAGTTTAATCACTCTCCTGTTTACCAGTACTAGCCCCTTAAGCATAGCGGCTGAGCCCAAAACCGCTGAGCTGCCAACCTTAATCACCCAAATTCAAACTATGCCTTCGTATGTCGAACTTGATGCCAGGCTCGAAGCGATCAATCAAAGTACAATCTCGGCGCAAACCTCGGGCATCGTTGAAGCGGTGAACGTTGATATCAACGATCGGGTAGAAGCAGGCCAAATTCTCATTAGAATTAATGATAGCCAGCAACAGGCTCAATTGAGTCAGGCAAGAGCCAATGTGGCTCAAGCTCAAGCGTTGAATGAAGATGCTCAGATTTTACTAAAGCGTAACCGCTCTCTATTCGCCAAAAAAACTTTATCCCAAGGGGAGCTGGATAGCGCAATTGCCAGAGCCAAAAGTAGCCAAGCAGCAGTGGTTGCTACCCAAGCGGCCGCTAAACAAGCCCAAGAGCAACTTTCTTATACGCTTATTAAGGCACCTTATGCGGGGATCGTAAGCCAACGCATGGTCCAAGTGGGTGAACTGGTAAACCCAGGCCAAGCATTAATGACGGGCTTTTCACCGCAAGCACTGCGGGCTATTACCGATATTCCTATGCACCTGGCTAAGCAACTATCTAAACAGCTATCCAAGCACCTAGGGACAGCCAAGGCGGATAACCTATTCATTATTAACCAAGGCCAGCGCTTTGCGGCGGAATCGATCACCTTATTTCCTTTTGCCGACAACCGTTTTAGCAGTGTGCGTGCGCGCATTAACTTGCCTAAACTGGACCTGCCTAAAATGGAGCTAGCTAAAATAGATTCTGCCACGATTAATAACTCAACATTATTACCAGGTTCTTGGGTGAAAGTAGCGATACCTAGCCGCGAGCGTGAAGGGATTTATGTTCCTCTAAGCGCCGTCCTACAGCAAGGGGAAGTTGCCAAGCTTTTCATTAAAGATGCTAAAAACCAGCAGTTCAAATTGCGCTATGTTCGCCTAGGGCAAAAGTTAAAATCTGCAGATAATACAATCGACTTGGTAGAAGTCAGTTCAGGATTAGAAAGCAACGAAGAAATCGCGCTTCATGCTATTGAAGCAGCGAAATTAATCAGCTCGGGGCTATAATTATGAATACTCATAACTCAGATCCTAATAACTCAAACCCCAGCGCCAGCAATTCAACGATCGAGCCAGGAAAAATGGGAATCGCAGGCTTAATGGCTGCAAGTTTTCAAAATTCAGCGTTAACCCCGCTATTAGCACTTGTCGCCCTGCTATTAGGTTTTTTTGCCATCGTGGTCACACCAAAAGAAGAAGAGCCACAAATTGATGTAACCTTTGCCAATATTTTCATCAGCTATCCCGGAGCAAGCGCAAAAGAAGTTGAACAGCTCATTTCAATTCCCGCTCAACAAGTGCTATCAGAACTAGCCGGTGTTGATGACATTTTCTCAATAAGCTCTCCAGGACAAGCGGTATTAACCGTAGCCTTTGACGTGGGGATTCCTAGACAGAGCGCCATTGTTAATCTTTATAATCAAGTGGAATCCCACGGCGATTGGTTTCCTGCGGGATTGAACATCCCCAAGCCAATTATCAAACCGATGGGCATTGATGATGTGCCAATTATGGCGCTAACCCTTTCAAGTAAAGATAATCGCTATAGCCATGAAGATCTCACCCGCCTAGCCCATAGTTTGGAAACCGAGTTAAAAACCATCTCGGGAACCCGGGATATCTATACCCTTGGCCAGCATAATTCAGTGCTGAGTATTGAGCTGGACCCCATCAAAATGAATGGCCATAACATTAGCTTCGCTGATATCAGTCAGCGCCTTGCGAGTGCGAATTCCGGCGGTCAACTAACCCCAATCATCGCCAATAATCAGGTAATTAAATTACAAGCTGGGAGCTTTCTAAAAACGATTAGTGATATCGAAAACTTAGTCATTGGTCGTTCAACAGCAGCCCAGAATAATCAAGGTATCTTATATCTTGGTGATATCGCGACAATTACCCAGCAAGCAGATAAGCCCAATAACTATGTACTGATAAAAACCCCAGAAAATCCTAATGCCAGCCCTGCCGTAACCCTAGCGATTGCTAAACAGCCTGGCACCAATGCTGTTGATATTACCAATGCCATTAGTGAACGCTTACTGCGCTTACAGAATCGATTAATCCCAGATTCTGTCACTATTACCGAAACCCGTAACTATGGTATTACGGCAGAAAACAAATCCAACAAGCTGATGGGCAAACTCTTATTTGCTACCTTCGCCGTAGTACTACTGGTATTAGCGACCATGAGCTGGCGTGAAGCGATTATCGTAGGCAGTGCTATTTTCATTACCCTTGCGCTTACTTTATTTGCGTCTTGGGTATGGGGCTTTACCCTCAACCGAGTTTCACTGTTCGCGCTGATCTTCTCCATTGGTATCTTGGTTGATGATGCGATTGTGGTGGTTGAAAATATTCACCGTCACATGCAATTAGATAAAAGTAAAAAGACCAACTTATTAAGCTTAATTCCAAAAGCCGTAGATGAAGTTGGCAGCCCAACCATTCTTGCGACTTTTACAGTGATTGCAGCTTTGATGCCAATGGCTTTCGTTTCAGGTCTTATGGGTCCTTACATGAGCCCTATTCCTATTAACGCGTCTACAGGCATGCTGATCTCGTTATTGGTCGCCTTTATCGTGACTCCTTGGTTATCTTATAAATTATTAAACCATAACGATCATTCAAGTGGCCAACCAGATTCGGCTAACAGCTCTGATTATACGGAAGGCAGTTCTGATACTCGCGCCTACCAGTTTTTCAATCGCATCATGTCGCCTTTTATTATGGGTTCCCATGCGCGCCGTAATCGCTGGGGGCTATTGAGCGCTACCCTGATATTAATTCTACTGGCGGTCGCATTACCCGCCATGAAGATCGTAGTGCTAAAAATGCTGCCCTTTGATAATAAATCAGAGCTGCAGATCATTGTTGATATGCCTGAAGGCACGAGTTTAGAGCAAACTTTACGAGTATTGGATGAACTCTCTGACCATGTGATTGGTATCGAAGAAGTGAAAGATATCGAACTCTATAGCGGCAGTGCTGCGCCGATTAACTTCAATGGCCTAGTGCGTCAATATTATCTACGTCAAGCACCTCATCAAGGAGATCTGCAGATTAACCTAGTGGATAAATCTCAGCGCCAGCGCCAAAGTCACGACATTGCCTTAAACTTAAGAGAACCATTGCAAGCCATCGGTAAGCGATTTAATGCCAACGTAAAAATCGTAGAAGTGCCTCCGGGTCCTCCGGTCATGGCACCTATCAGTGCTGAAGTTTATGGTTTGACGTATTCACAGCAACTAAGCGCTGCCAAAGAACTCAGCCAGATCTTTCAGCAAGCGGATGACGTGGTCGATATCGATACCTGGGTTGATGCCCCACAACAACAATGGAATCTGGTGATCGAGCGTAATCGCGCTGCCTTATTAGGCCTTGATGAGCCAACGATTAACCAAGCCATCGTTACCGCCACTTCAGGCTTGGACATAGGTTTTCTACATAGCGAACAGCAAAAATACGCACTGCCTATGCGCCTTCACCTTGATCAAAGCTATCGTGACCACTTTGATCAAATATTGGCCCTCAAGGTCAAAAACAATCAGGGGCAATTGATCGCGTTAAGCGAAGTGGTTGCGATCGAACAAACCCGTATCGAGCAAACGATTTATCATAAAAATCAACGCCCCGTTATGTTTGTAACCGCCGATATGGCGGGACCTTTAGATAGCCCATTATACGGACTGTTTGATATCGCCGGCCGAATGACCGAGCAACAAGCGTCTTGGCAGCAGAAATTCATTGCCCAGCCCGGTACCCCGGATACCACACAAGATATAGAAATCAAATGGGATGGTGAGTGGCAAATCACTTATGAAACTTTCCGTGACATGGGCATTGCGTATGGCATTGGCATGATCTTGATCTATCTATTGGTGGTTGCCCAATTTCGCTCTTATAGCATCCCGCTGGTGATTATGGCCCCAATCCCACTCACCATTATTGGAGTTATGCCGGGGCATGCTTTATTCGGTGCTCAGTTCACCGCAACGTCGATGATTGGCATGATCGCTCTTGCGGGAATTATTGTGCGTAATTCAATTTTGTTGGTCGATTTTATCAATCAACAAATTGCCCAAGGAATTGCCTTAGAGCGTGCAGTGATTGAATCCGCCGCGGTACGGGCAAAGCCCATCATTCTAACAGGGGTTGCCGCCATGACAGGGGCTTTCTTTATCTTAGATGACCCTATTTTTAATGGACTCGCGATCTCACTAATCTTCGGTATTTTGGTATCGACTTTACTCACCCTGATACTGATCCCGTTATTATTCTTTGTTCTGAAAAAGCCAAGAAGTTAATACCATTCCCCCTTAAATTCCCCCCAACTCAGGGGGGAACAGCTCTATTTCAATAAAATACATCTATTTAGGCCAAGCAATACTCATAAAGGATAAAAAGTTGAGATAAAAGTTAGCCTATTTCTGTCCAGCATAGTAAAAACTAACTACACTTATTGCAGAGTTTATTCGTAATTACTAAATATGGATTTCACCATTTTTAATAGAAAGAGCGTCCCTATTGCTTGGCGAATTGCCATTAGCATTGTCTTAGCATCCATTGTCATCAACGGCTTCGCTACTGCTGTGCTCATCTACATCAATTATAAAGAAGAGGAAAAACAGTTTCATACCCGAGTTGTTGAAATTCAATCAAGCCATATGACCTCATTAGCCAACGCGTTATGGCACTTTGATAGCAAGCAAATCAATGTACAAGGGGATGGCATCAGCAATCTGTATTATATCGGTTATGTACGAATTTCTAGCGACGACGATACGTTATTTGAACAAGGGGAAGTTTCTGACTCTCCCCAAGATGACCATTTTGTCATTCCCATTGAACATACCAGTCGAGTCATTGGTGAGTTAGAAATTGGCTTTGCTCGTGAAAGTATCCTGAAAAACATCATTCAATCTGCTGAGAAGATTATTACCATGCAAATGGTCGCCGGCATCCTACTTGCGATCCTCTTATTATGGCGCGTACATCGAATTATCACTCGCCACCTCATTGACTTAAACCGTCAGTTAGAAAACAAAAACAATAGTGAAGAGCATCAACATCTGACCTTGCAACGAGAAGCTTATAACGACGAACTATCAGCGGTAGTGAATTCATTCAATCAACTTACCGTTGAAATTGACCAAGAACTAAAAGATAAAGAAGCCGCCCAGCAAGAGCTGGCAGAGATTAATAGCCAATTAGAGCAACGAGTCGAAGAGCGAACTCAAAATTTACAAGATGCCATCGATGAACTGCATACGACCCTAGAAAATTTGCGTAATACTCAAACACAGCTGATTGAATCGGAAAAATTATCATCCTTGGGTGGCATGGTGGCTGGGGTTGCCCATGAGATTAATACCCCCATTGGCCTCTGCATTACAACCCATTCATTTATCAAAGATATTTTCCGCGACATGAATCAGCGCTTTGAGACGGGGAATATCTCGAAGCAAAATTTCACCGATTTTATGCACAGCATGGAAGAAAGTGTAGATATTTTAAGCAAGAATCTAGAACGCGCCGCTAAGTTGATCAAAAGTTTTAAGCATGTATCTGAAGATCAAGCAGGGGAAGCGCTACGCCGCTTTAACCTAGAAGAATATTTGCAAGAGATCTTATCAACCCTGCACCCTAAGTTAAAAATGACCAAGCATGAAGTTAAAATTAACTGTCCAAATGATCTCGATCTTATTGGCTATCCAGGCGCACTCAGCCAAGTCATCACTAACTTAATTATGAATAGCCTTCTGCACGGTTTTGAAGGCATTAACGATGGTTGTATAACCATAGAAGCCTCACGGCAAGGTGCGAGCATTGAAATTTTATATGCCGACGATGGTAAAGGCTTAAGCAAAGAGTCCCAATTGAAAATCTTTGAGCCCTTCTATACCACTAAGCGAGGCTATGGTGGTACTGGGCTAGGCATGCACCTAGTTTATAACTTAGTGAACCAAACCCTCCAAGGGTCGATTCAGCTACAACAGGCCTCACAGGGCTGTGCCTTTATGATCACCATTCCTTGCAAGCTAGAACAGTTACCTGAGCCTACTGCGAATTAAGTGATACCTTAAAAACAAAAAAAGCCCCACTGCAGTGACTGCTGTGGGGCTTTTTTATGTCTCGAAATTAACGAGAGGATAAACTAGCTTAAGCTAGTTTATCAACCGCAACACGATAGTTTGGATCTTCCATCACATTCACGTCACAAAGGTCACCGGCATTCTTCAATAACTGGCGACATTCAGGACTTAAGTGACGTAAGTGAAGCTCTTTACCTTCGGCAATATAACGTACCGCAAGAGAGTCGATCGCTTCAATCGCTGAGTGATCGGCAACACGACTATTTTTAAACTCAATAATCACTTTATCTGGATCATCTTTAGGGGTGAAGATCTCTTTAAAGTTAGAAACAGAGCCAAAGAACAGTGGACCATTAATTTCATAGATCTTAGTACCATCTTCATCCGTTTTCTGGATTGCGAAGATGTGCTTAGCGTGCTCCCAAGCGAAGCTCAACGCCGCAACGATAACACCAACAACGACGGCAACTGCCAAATCAGTAACAACCGTTACACCGGATACTAGAACAATAATAAAGGCATCACGCTTGGGAATAGAACGCATCATACGGAAACTAGACCATTCGAACGTACCGATAACTACCATGAACATCACGCCCGTTAAGGCAGCAATTGGAATTTGCTCGATGAGGGGTGAGGCAAACAAGATAAAGCTTAATAAGAACAAAGCAGCGGCAATACCGGATAAACGACCACGACCACCTGAGTTCACATTGATCATCGACTGACCAATCATGGCACAACCGCCCATACCACCAAAGAAGCCAGTAGCAACGTTAGCTGTACCCTGAGCAACACATTCTTTGTTGCCTTTACCACGAGTATCAGTCATTTCGTCGATTACTGTGATTGTTAGTAAGGATTCGATTAAACCAATCGCGGCAAGAATAACGGCAAAAGGCAGAATGAATAACAAGGTATCCAGCGTCAGAGGAACGTTGGGGGCTGCAAACTCGGGTAAGCCACCCGCAATACTGGCCAAATCGCCCACAGTTTTAGTATTTAGATCTAGACCTATTACGATCAAGCTCACTACTAAGATACCGGCCAAAGCAGAAGGAATCGCCTTAGTTACTTTTGGTAGGAAGTGAGTAATGAACATAGTTGCAGCGATTAAGCCAAGCATAATAAACAACTCGTTCCCGGCTAACCAAGTACCCTCAGTCCAACCCCACTTACCACCCGGTGTCGATTCTTGAAGCTGAGGAATCTGTGCAAGGAAAATAACGATGGCTAGGCCATTCACGAAGCCCAGCATCACAGGATAAGGAACGATGCGAATGAATTTACCCAATTTCAGCCAACCCGCACCGATTTGGATAATCCCCATCAATACCACTGTGGCAAATAAATATTGCGGCCCCATGCCAGCGCCAAAATCACGTTCAGCCTGGGCAACTAAGGCAACCATTACAACCGCTAATGCGCCCGTAGCACCAGAGATCATACCTGGACGACCACCCATAATGGCAGTAATTAAACCCACCATGAAGGCTGCATAAAGACCAGTAAGAGGATGAACACCTGCGACGAAAGCAAACGCTACGGCTTCAGGAACCAAGGCGAGTGCCACGGTTAAGCCGGATAAAGTATCGTTCTTCACATTTGGTGAGAACGTTTTTATGAATTCTTGGAACATACGCTTCCAACCCCTAAATTTTTGAAGCGCGCATGATAACAGGATGTGACTAAGTTTTCAGGATTTGCGAGGGAATATTGGCAGCGATTGAATGAATCGCCAACTATCGACACTGACTTATGTAAACTCAGCCACTACGATCAGATTATATGGCTATTCGAGTTAGAGCCTTATTTAGCTAACCAAAGCTCAAATCTAAGCTCAAATCTAAGCTCAAAACTATTCTCAAAACTAAGTCCTTATGGCTGATACAAGCCATTTTTATGATTAGATAAGTATTGGTCATATCGCCCACTTTCTTTCAGCTTGATTAGATTAGAGTTAAAAAGCTGCATTCGCTGATAAGACGCCGGATTTTTCCTATTCATGATTAAATACATATCGACTTTACGTATTATCTTTTCACTATAGATTAGCTGATTCCGCTCTCCCTGCGTGAAGTCCTTCAACAGGGCTAATGCGACATCCAAAGTAATCGGAAAAGCATCGATTCTGCCAGCTAATAAACGTTTAAAATTGGCTCTATCAGTATTGGCTCGGGATGTCGTGAAAACTTTATCTTTCACCGCTCGGTCAAATTGATCACCATAGATATAACCTGCAGTAACGCCTATTTCTAAGCCCTTTAAATCGGTCATTTTTTGCCAATCAATAAACTTATCTTGGCGATAAAAAAACACATCGAGTAAAGGAGCGATGGGGTCACTAAAAAGCACTTCGCCTTCTCTTTGCTCATTTTTAGTCCATAAAATCGAAGCATCTACTCGATCATTGATGACTTCTTTATAGGTCCTAATCCAGGGAAAATATAGGTATTCTACGTCCATATTATCCAGTGCAAATGCTTCTCTCACGATATGTGAGTAGACACCTTCATGCTTTAACTTAGGTGAAATAAAAGGTGACCACTCTCCACTGCTGATGACAATGTCTTCTGCTGCTGTAGAAAAGATAGTCATCAACAAAATAAAGCCAGTTATCTTCACTCATAACCCTCTGCAAATTAGAAATGAAAGCCAGTACTTGATATTAAACATGGTACTCCATTTATCCGCACTATTTTTTGAGCAAACTTATCTGCGACAACTCTTAAATAAGGCCTATTTCTCGTCTAAATAAAACCAACCCCCAACATAAAGATTAGACGCATTGAGGCCGCCTACCAAACATAACCATTAAGAAGGCTTTAATCATGAGACTTATTAAAAATAAATATAAAGATATTATCCTTTATTCCAAGGGTTATTCTTTATATTAAAACGGGTATTGAGATATAACTGTTCTACTTTTTCACGTGCCCAAGGTGTTTTACGTAAAAATTTCAAACTGGATTTGATGCTAGGATCTTCTTTGAAGCAACGAATATTAATTTGGCTCGATAAGCTAGGGTAGCCATAATACTCAACCAGCTGTGTTACTATTGCTTCTAAAGTTAAGCCATGTAATGGATTGTTCGCTTGAGTCATGATAATTTCCGTAAAATTTTATCAAGTTTAACAGTGGCCCATTCAATTCAATAGCCCCCTCAGCAATTAATCTAATAACTTATGACTATAATGCGATTTCTCCCATTCCTACTGGTTTTATTCACCTTTGAAAGCCTAGCATTTGAATCAAGTCGCTTCGGTAAAAAAGAACCTTTACCACAGGCTATAATGGGCGTCTCAACCTACGTCGGCGGCCTAAAAAATGAGGCAAATGAACAAGCCTTGTATGTCGGTGGTAGCTTGTACGTCTATTTTTTCAATTGGGCATTAGAAGCAAGAGCTTTTCCTGACGGTACTTTTGAGCGAGACAACCTGTTACAGCCCTATATGGGGGTTGGATTAGGACGATTATTACAATTTCAACGAGGGGTCGACTTCACCTCAACGACTCGAGTTCGTATCGTATCTGAGATCGCTTTTGACGAATTTGTTGATACCCGCAACCACTGGACGCTGCAGGGCTTTGCTGAACAAATCCATACTTCCGGTGAGAATAAACGCCGTTATGGCCTTGCACTGGGTTATACCTTTTAAATTGTCATGAATACTAAATCTACCGACCCCATTCGATACATCGCCAGTTATGCCCCCGAGCTTAAAGCTCAGGTGCAGGCTATGATTGATAAAAATACCCTAGCTAATTACCTAGAAAAAAAATATCCTGAAACTCATGATATAGGTAGCGATAAAGCACTGCGTGATTATGTGATGGATTTAAAGAATCAATATATGCGTAAATCAGCACCGCTGAGCAAGATTGCCTTTGATAATAAAATTCATGTAGTGAATAACGCTCTAGGTTTGCACTCATATGTCTCACGAGTGCAAGGCGGCAAATTAAAAAGCAATAATGAAATCCGCATTGGCTCTATCTTCAAAAAAACACCCGCAGCTTTTTTACAAATGATCGTCGTCCATGAACTGGCTCACTTAAAAGAAAAAGACCATAACAAGGCCTTTTACCAGCTCTGCCAGCACATGCTAAGCGACTATCATCAGCTTGAGTTTGATATGCGCTTATATCTCACCCAACTTGAATTGAACTAACCTTCTTTCGCGTAAGCCTGTGCGGTATGAAAACCGCGTTTCTGCAGAAATTGCATCAGCATTAAATAGAACGATGGCAAGATCAGTAGACATACAAACGTGGTGAACAAAATACCAAAGCCTAAAGAGACCGCCATGGGAGTAATGAACTGAGCTTGGCGCGAAGTTTCAAAAACCATAGGAGCCAAACCTCCAAAGGTCGTCAAAGTCGTTAATAAAATGGGCCTAAATCGACGTACTCCCGCTTCAACAATGGCATCCTTTACAGCTAAGCCTTCGGCTAATTTCTTATTAGCAAAGTCCACCAGAATCAAACTATCATTCACCACAACACCCGCTAACGCCACGATGCCCAGAATACTCATAATGGATAAGTCCTCCCCTAATAAGAGGTGACCCAAAATAGCGCCGACAGCACCAAAAGGAATTATCGCCATCACTAAGATCGGCTGTGCATAACTCCTAAACGGAATCGCCAATAAACTATAAATTAATAATAGCGCAAAACCACCATACAGTTTTAACGTATCCATAGTATCGGTTGTTTCGGCTTGGCGACCTCTAAAGCCCACATCAACATGAGGATATTTTTCTTTAAATTGAGGAAAAACATCTTCTCGCAATAGCGCCATAACCCCAGGTATCATTCGCCTAGGTTCGACTTCCGCCGTCACCGTAATAATTCGGTCGCCATCACGACGACGAATTTGAGACGGTGATAATAATTTTTCAAACGATGCGACTTCCACTAGCGGCACATAGCCTCCAGCAGGAGTTTTAATTAATAATGACTCAATGTCTTTGGCAAAAATCCGCTCTTCTAAAGGTAAGCGAACTAGCGTAGTCACCTCGTTCTTATCCCTTTGCTGACGAATCGCCCTAGCACCGTATAACGCATGACGTACCTGGCTCGATACATCAGCAGCAGATAAGCCCATACTACGTCCTAGAGTATTGAGCTCAATTTCCCATTGGGGTTTACCATTAGTAAAACTACTCGCAAGATCAATCACCCCTGTTAATGTTGCCAGCTCAGCCATTAATTCGTTACTTAATGCCAAACTGTCTGCCTGACTAGAGCCTCTCAATTCAATGGTTAATCCAGCACCACCTGAAGGACCACCGCCACGCTCAGCATCAAAGGTTAAACTGCGAATACCCGCAATTTCACCGATCGCTTCCCGCCAACGAGCGACAATATTATTCGCATCCATAGGCCGAACTTCTGTCGGTACTAATCGCGCTTGAATCTCAATGGTTGAATCGCTGATATCTCCTTCAACACTGATCACTAAAGGCGTACCTTCAGCTTCAATAGGATCCGTGACTTGACGAAGTTTATCTTCGACATAAGCACGTACCTTAACCGCTTCACTTAATGGCGCATTGGCTGATAGTTCGACTTTTGCGACGACAAACTCACCTTCTAAGCGCGGGAACATACTAAAGCCCATGCGACCGCTTAACGGGTAAGATAAAACCACAATCGCAACCATCAGGGCGACTGCTAATACTAAGCTAGGCGCTTTTAAACATTTTTCTAATAATGGGCGATAAATATTATTAATAAAATCGTGAAGCTTTTTATCCGTTGGTTTCTGAATTTTATTCATGAACTGACCCAGCTTAGACTCTTCTTTCTTTTCTAAAGAAGCCAAGTGAGTCGGTAAGATGAATAGCGCTTCTAACCAAGAGATGAGGAAACAAGAAATAACAACGATAGGGATCGATAAGAATAACTTCCCCATCCCCGGCAAGGCTAATAAAGGTAAGAAGGCAACCACATTGGTTAAGATCGCAAACGCTAACGGTATTGCAACTTCTCGCGCACCGATAATCGCCGCATTTAAAAATGGAATACCTTTTTGCATATGCTCATAAATATTTTCACCAGCAATAATCGCATCGTCGACAACAATACCAAGCGCAATAATAAATGCGAACATCGACACCATGTTGATCGATACATCAAACATTGGCAGTAATAATAAAGAGCCCAAAAATGCGGTTGGTATCCCCATGGTGACCCAAAATGCCAAGCGATATTCCAAAAAGATACTTAATAAACACAGAACTAATATTAAACCGATGCCTGCGTTTTTAAGCAAAAGACCGACCCGCTGTTTGTAAGTTTCACCATCATCGTCCGTGACGATAATTTCAATCCCCACAGGTAGCTGTTGACGAATACGCTCCAATTTTTCATACATGGCTTCAACGACGGTCGTCGGTGTTTGATCATCCGAACGATAGATTTTTAAGCTTATCGCAGGCTTACCATCGTAGGTGACCGATCGATTAGAATCGGCAAAGCCTTCTTTTAGGTTTGCCACATCACCCAAGGTCACTTGGACCCCTGCGCCATCGTAACGCAAAGGGATATCAGCGTAATGTTTCGCCCAATAGCGACGATCGTTCAAGGTAACCAGTATTTCGCCACCTTCTGTGCGAATACTCCCTGCAGACTGCTCTATTGCATTGAGCTGAATAATATTCGCGACTTCGGCTAAGGTAAGCTGATAACGCTGTAAATTTTGCTGGCTAATCTCAATATGAATTTCTTCGCTGGGAGTCCCCCTAAATTCAATTTTAGATATTTGATTAGAGGTTAATAAATCATCACGTATCGATTCGGATAAAGCTTTCAACTCTAATAACGACACATCACCAAAGATCGCCAAGGTAGCCACATCAATGGCTCGGCTTGATATTTTGACCATGGGCTTTTCAGCTTCCACAGGGAAAGTCGAGATTCGACTGACCGCTTGCTGTATATCCTGAAAAGCAACTTGCCTATCCGTTCCATTAGCCAGTTCTAATACCACCTTGGCTGCACTAGGATTAGCGATAGAAACAACATCTTTTATGCCTTCTAAGGCGCGAACTTCATTCTCAATCGGCAGAATAATACTCTGCTCAATTTCCGCTGGGGTCGCCCCAGCATATGCCACATCCACAACAATAGTTTCGGATTCATGGTTTGGAATAAATTCCTTTTTAATCGCCAGTGACATCATAAAGCCACCGAGAATTAATAACGCCATAAACAGATTAGGCGCTACTTTATGCCGTGCCATCCAAGCAACTGGGCCTTTGTGCAAACTTGTATCGCGTTGCATTAGTTCACCCTTTTATTTAAACGAACAGCAGTGCCTTCGGTGATCGTACCTAATTTACTGGTTAATAAGGTATCCCCAGTTTCAAACCCTGAGCTTATCCAAACAAACTCTCTACCTTCAAACTGAACTTCAACGTTTCGTTTATATAATTTTTCATCATTAACGACCCAAACCGAATTTTCATTGCTTAAATATTGACTAGGAACCTTATAACTGTCAGCCAATGCGTGAGCAAAAAGGCGCACATCTAAATAGTCTCCAATTAAGATACTCGGGGATAAAGACAAAGGTTTATCAATCGCGATTAATAGTTTTGCTTGACGGTCTGCTAAGTCGACTTGAGGTAATACATGAAGAATTTTAGCACTATGCCAATCAGATTCGCCGACCTGACCAGCCCAACTAGCTTTACCAATTAAAACCTCATGCTGTAGATCTAATAAAGGTAATAACTGTTTTGCCACTTTTACTTGCAACCAATATTCATCACTGTCGGCAATATTGAACAGCACCGTACTGGTATTAACCTGACTGCCGATACTTAAACTGCGAGAAAGAATCTGGCCATTAAAAGGCATTTTAACGTGTGTACGTTGAACATTTAATTGTGCACTGTCTAAATCTGCTTGGGCTTTTAATAGTGCTGCCTGTTTAGCATTTTTCTGCGGCTCTCTAAGCACCAGCGCTTTGTCTTGTGGATTAGATTGAATACGAGAAGATTTTTTAGACCTTTTATAATCTTGTAAAGCAACTCGACCTTGGCCTAACTCAATATCCAAATCAGACTGAGCTTGAATAACCGCCGCTTCTTTTTGGATTCGCTGTAATTTAAAATCTTGTAGATCAAGCTGAGCAAGCAAAGCGCCTTGAGGTAAATGAGCACCCGGAATCGCTAAAGGATCAATGCTTACAATGGTTCCGCTTATTTGGCTGCTTAAAGCGACTTGCTGAGAGGCGGTGACTTCCCCTCCTCCTAACCAGCTAGGCCGTGAATCTGAACGCTTAAGCTCAATCACTTCGACTAAGCGTTCTTTCACAACCGTCGCTTTGCGCTCGGGTTTTGGGGCAGTTTCAATGATGATATAAGCAATAATCAACGCGAGTGCGAGGATTATAATAAAGATGAGGCTATTTGGTAGCTGTCGCAGACGTTTCATATCAGCTGTTATCCCTGATTTAATAATGGACTTATTATGGCTCAGGGATAGCTAAATGAGAATCATTTTTACTCTTTATGACGTACACATGAAATGTGCAAGAAATTAGTAATAATAATTTAAACTCACCTGAACATAATCATCACGTTTAAATTGATAGCTGAGATTTTCATCATCGTCAGACATCGGCAAAAACACATCAACATTAAACTTTAGACCTTCGTTCAACCGTGTCGCCATTTCAATAACAAAACTTTGCGTGCCTGCACTGTCTAAGTCTTGGCTAATACCCGCCAATACTTCGCTAGAAGCAACATCATTGAAAGCAATACGACTGCCGACGAATAAATCGTTTTGACCAATTGCAATTGCGCCATCCTCACGAGAATCATACTGATACTCAGCCAGAACACCCCAATCCCAAACCGTTTCGAAAGGACCATAGAAGGTATATTCAGCACCACCGGTTGCGGCAGTATAATCTTCAACACCAAAATCGCTCTGAGTTAGTTGGCCCAATTGATCGAAGCTATTTTTAACCGAATCATCATAACTGCGATAAATTGCTTCGAACTTCCATAGCCAAGAATCTAACGTCGCTTGTAGATCCAGCCCTAACTGATTAATTTGCGCGTAAAAAGGAGATAACCCCGTAGGGACCCCAACATTATTAGTCACGGGCTTAAAAAGTGGATCTCGACTGGTACCATTAAACCAAGACAAACCAAGATCATAGTCTTCAATGGTATGGCTCCAGCGTACCGCATAATCTACGTGCGCATCTTCTTCACCGGCTTGATATTGAGCATTATCGATATCAATCGGTAAGGCTGTGCGAAAGCGCCCTTCTTCTCCTGGAAAAGTACGTTCACGGAAACCCGGCAGAATAAAACTATCCACCGTTCCCCAGTCTCGTATCAAGCTCAGCTTAACCATAGGCTGGCCCAATTTATCTTCACCATCAGGGGCTTCAACAAAATCAGTTTGGTTAATGATATCGACTAAATGCTGAGATTCCGCAACGCCCCAATAGACTTTCGACAAGCCTGCAGTCAACTCCCAATCATCACCATAAGTCATCCATGAAAGCTCACGAATATCCCCATGAGAGCGCTCATCATCTTCACTATCGATACGCGCATAAGGTTTAAAGACTATCGTATGCTCGCCATCGACTAGTGACCATACCATCTCTGGTTCTGCGGTCAGGCCTAACTGACGATCTGCTTGTTCATTATTAGCAGTATTGTATTGGCCTTCTTCAAAATGTTCGCGCCATTCAAAACCGACATAACCACTGATTTCAAAATCCGCCGCTTGTACACCTGTGGCCGACAATAGGGCCGTCGCTATCAATAATTTTCTATTCATCACAAACCTACTTCATATTGTTTGAGTTCAACCATATGAGTTAAAAAAAGAGCAGCCTAAGCTGCTCTTTATCAACCAGATTATTTACACGTATTTAATATCGAAATTAACGTGCACGCTTCAAGGTTGCTTTATTGAAGTCTGAATCTTTCAAACCTGTTTTAAACGCTAAAGACGCGGTATTAAGCTCAGTGCTTTTCTTCGTCTGATGATTAATCATATCCATTTGCATTGGACGCCAGTACTTATCTAAATACAACTTGTAGTCAGTGAAAGTCAGAGTTTTTAACAATGACTTTTTACGATCATAAAAATCTACTTTTTGACCACGGAAGTGCTCTTTATCCAACCAAGCAACCTGACGGGTATAACCAGAGTTTTTATCCGTAGGGATCTGCTCAACCTTATAACAATCTACACCGTTAATCGTTTCTTCGGCTAAGAACTTGAACTTATATTTTTCAATTTCAAAAGAGCTCAAGTCTTCATAAGCAAATTCACTGCCCATGAATGGACCTGATTTATTACGAGAAGAGATACGCTTCACACGCTTAAGCGCAGGCAAGTACAGCCATTGATCATCTGACTTATCGATATGAGAAAAGTTTAAGAAAGCCGTACCTTTCACGTCTTTCGGCTTATCAAAAATGGTTAAGCCTTTATCGCCATCATCATCAATCTCTAGAGACTTCATGCGCATTTCACGGATACTTTCTTCACCCTGAGCATTACGCAGAGTCATGGTAACCGCTGATGTTGAATCACCCCAGCCCAGATCACGCGCCTTACGTTCTTTAGCAATCGCTAGACCCTGCTCTTCTGCAGAAAGCCCCGCTAAATTCAGCTCAGCTTGAACAGAGCCCGACATTAAGGCAACTGCCGTGGCAAGAGAAGCCGTTATTTTTGTAAATGCATTCATCATTCGATTCCTTTTTTATACTTTATTATTCGCAAGTTCTGAGCTTTCTATCAGAGCATCATTTGCCGCTGTTTTCTTAGAACCTGCATTATTTGTATCGTTTTCGCGCTTATCTGCCAGTAATAAAAAGGCTGGCAAGAATAAAAAGTCCACTACAAGGGCGACAAAGATAATGATCGCAGTCGCCATACCCATATCGGCATTCATGCGGAACGCTGAGAAGGTAAGTAGCGAGAAACCTGTGCACAATACCAAGGTGGTAATCGTCATTGCACGACCCACACTGGAGAAGGCATAACGGATAGCTTCTTCAGCATTACGACCATCTGTACGAGCACGCTGATATTTACTTAAGAAGTGTACCGTATCGTCAACAATAATACCGAGTGTCATTGAGACAACAATCGACAGACCTAGGTTAATTTCACCAGAGATTAATGCCCAAATACCAAAACCTACCGCCGCTGGCCCGATGTTAGGTATCAAGCTAATTAAGCCCAGACGGAACGAGCGTAAAGCAAAAATCAATAATATGGAGATCAAGAACATAGCAATAATCATACTGATGATCATGCTGTCCATATTCGTTTCACCAATATGCGAGAACATCAAAGTTGGGCTAGAGGCTGTCATACGAACTTCTGGTGCATTCGTCGCAAACCATTCTATCGCTCGCTTCTCCATAGCAACATATTCTTTACTACCTAAATTTTTAAGCGTACTGACTACACGAGTTGAAGACTTATCAATATTAAGTTGATTATTTAAGTCCAAACCATAAGGCAGAGACATTTCATACATCAATAAATACTGAGCCGTTAATTCACGTTCTTCCGGTAAACGATAAAAATCTTCGTTATCACCGTTCATGCTTTTATTCAAACGCTTAATGGTATCGGAAATCGTCTGTACATGATCCGTTTCAGGCTGCGCACGTAACCAATCACTGAAATCAGATATCGTCTTAACGAACTTAGGGTTATTAATGCCGTTCTCTTCACCACTGTATAAACCCCAGCTAATGCTAGACATGCCAGAGATTGTTTCTTCTTGCTTATCAACTGATTGACGGAAGCTTGTAGACTTATCAAAGTACTTAGTCGCTTCATCGTTAATTTCATTTAACGGCACAAGGCAAGCAAAGAACAACATAACGGCAGCGCTTACTGGTAAAACGATTTTATTATGTTTAATAACCCAATCCGCTAACTTCTCCATACCACCATGATGTTCTGGTGCTACTTTAACGCGCATTGGAATAAGCACCATGAGTGCTGGTAATAAAGTCACCGATAAGAAGAAAGCAATCATAACGCCCATGGCACTCATTTCACCAAAATCAGCAAGTACCGGAGATTCAGAGAACATTAAGGTTAAGAAACCAATCGCTGTAGTTGCACTGGTAATAAATACCGGCATTAGGTTTAGATCCATGGCGAATTCAACCGCCTCTTTACGAGACTTGCCCTGACGTAAAGCAAACTGAGTCGAGGCGACCAAGTGCACACAATCGGCTACGGCTAAGGTCATGACAACAATAGGAACGTTAATCGTACCTGTCGATAAGAAGTAACCAAACCAACCGCCGGTCCCCATCGTTGCGGTAATGGTTAAGAAAATAACCACCAGTGTCATTAACATACCCGTAATACTGCGCAGCAATAACGACAGCATAATAATGATCATCAAGAACATACCCGGCACTAGGGTGCTCATATCTTTTTGACCTTCAGTAGCAAAACTGTAGTTCATTAAGATCACACCGGTATGGTAGAAATCAGCGCTTTGGTATTTTTCGGAAAAACGATTACTCAGTTCTTTAGCAAACTCAGTAACTTGAATAACTTCAGCAGTATTATTTTCTTGGTCAGGTAGCTGGATTGTAATATTAACAACCGCGACCTTACCATCAGGGGCAACCAAACTATTAACGAGGTTAGGTTCAACGGTTGAGATCGCCTTCGTTCGGCTGACTGACTCAGGGTTGATCATGTCCAGCTCAAGAATAAGATCTTCGACAATTAAGTCGTCTTCTTCAGCCCAGGTATGTTGATAGTTGGTTATAGAATCAACACGGCTAGAAAAAGGCGTTTGCCAAGCTTCATCGGTAAGCTCTTTGATTTGCGCCATCATGGTTTCATTAAAAACCGTCCCTTCTTTGGGGACAACAATAATAGAAACATTATCGTTTTTATTGAAAAGGCGCTGCATCTCTTCATGGGCGACGAGCTGCGGAAAATCTTGATCAAAGAAAACTTTATAGTCCCCTCTAAAATAAAGATTTTTACCGCCATAAGAGGCTGCAACCGCAATGGCAACAACCACTAAGATGGTTAGCCAGGGATGGCGGATAATACTGTTAAGCCAAGTTTGTCTCATGTGTACTTCCCTTGTTTTATTATGCTTGTAATAGTTAAGTCTTACGGTCGATCTAGTTATTATGGTGTTTTACGCTTTTTCAGACGTCATTCAATTAACTGGATGTCATCTGCAAAAATTTCTTTTTCAACTCGTTGCCAAGTTTTTCGATAATCCCAGTCTTTTGATAGCGGCTGCCAATTCATTCCATCCATTAAAATACTGATGTTTTGCAATAATAGAGTATTAGGATCTAAACGATTCACCGCTTTTGCTTCAGTTGCACTGGTCGCTAAAGCATTCGTACCAAACGACATAGCCCAATTAGAAAAAGATAAGGTTTCAATTGATAAGTGTTCAGACAAAACCAAACTGCCATCATCGATCGCATCCCGAAACATTTGGTCGCTAAAAGTATTAATTTCCAGCTCCAAGGCGTCCATTAACTGAGTACGCTCAGTCGACGTTTTTTCTCGCACACCCGGAGCTTTACTACTTAATACCGCCATAAACAAGGTTGGCTGTAAGCGCGCGTAGAGTTGATACGAATAATGAACAGCGACCGCTTTCTCCCGAGAAGAGCCTTCAAACTGCAGCGCACGTTTAAATAAAGTCAAAATTGAGCTGACTGCTCGTATGCATAATGCGGATAGACAATCTTCTTTGCTAGAAAAGTGATTGTAGATAGTGCCTTTAGAGTAACGAGATTGAGCCGTGAGTTTTTCTAAGCTTAATCCTGCAAAACCTTCTTCATTTAATATAGAAACGGCAAGATCAACCAGCTCTTCTTCACGGTCTACTTTCTTTTGCTCACTTTTTGATAGACCAATCCTAGCTAATGACTTATCCAGCAGTCCTTTCAAGCCGCCGTGAGGACAGCCGCATGAAGTATCTGAAGCTGCTTGCTCAGAAATCATATGTTGTGAAAGTTCGTGCTGCTTAACCATTTACTCGGGCCTAGTTTTCAGATGCCAATTTTTAATGACGATTCGTCATTTTTGACGAATCGTCATAATGAGCCTTTTTCAATAACAAAACAAGCCATCGATTAAGCTATTTTGAGCAACAAATTATTGCATCAGAAATACCATTCTCTGAATTCATTCGTAGTGCTCTAAATAGTGCTTTAAAGAGCTCATCCGCTATTACATTCACACAACAAATGACAACTATTCTCTTCCTTTATGTAAATTTACATATAAATACAAATCATTATCATTTATATTAGCGTCATTAATACTATGTCATCTATTAATTAATGCAGTACGGAGTTCAATTACATGACAAATACTTTTCTTAGGTTGCCGCTTTATTGCGCCATTCTTGGCTTGAGCCAAGGGGCTTTTGCTGAAGAGCCGACAACGGATATATCTAGTTCACCTGAGCTTGATACAGTCATCGTCAGTGGTGGCAAGATTGAACGCGACTTACAAAAAACGATCACAGGTATCAGCGTCGTCGATAGCGAAATTATTGAAGCGAATAATAGCTTTGATTTAAGCGACGCCCTTTTACTTACCTCCAATGCACGCCCCAATGGTCGTAATGGCTTCACTATTCGCGGAATTAATGCCGAAGGCGGACCTTCTTCAGACGTATCGACTGCTGATGCTGCGGGTTTTGTCTTAGATGGCGCCTATCTTGATGCTGACCTATTAAGCACAGGACTATCTATGTGGGATGTAAATAGCATTGAAGTTTTCAAAGGCCCACAATCTACCTCACAAGGTAAAAACTCATTAGCCGGCACCATTGTCGTAAAATCAAATGACCCAGTATTTGATACAGAAGGCTCCGTTCGATTAGGTTATGGCAGTGATAATACTCAAATCACCAGCCTTATGTTTAATACCGCATTAACCAATGACTTAGCCATTCGAGTAGCCGGTGAGCGCTATTATACCGACGGACAGGTGAGCAATAAGTTTACCGGTAAAGATGATGAAGCTAAGAATGAACATTACAACGGCCGCATCAAATTATTATTCCAACCTTCTGAAACGTTCAGTGCTCTAGCGACAATCGGCCAAGACAAAGTCGAGAAAGGTGATGAGCGCCTTTGTGGCACTAATTCGAATAAAGCGGGAGTATTCAGCTGCGACGATGAAAAATTTGAAGCCTTTCATGATATCGAAGGCGACTATAAAAAGCGCATGAATTATCAGAGTTTAAAAATTCAAGCGCAGCTTTCCGATGCCATCGCTTTAACTTCTACGACATCTCATTCGACCAAAACGGATGATGATAATATGGATGCCGATGCGTTAGCACCAACTACGTCAGATTATGCCGGCGCTGCGGGAATAGGAACTCGAGTTCAAAACGAAAAAGATAAAAGCATCAGCCAGGAATTCCGCTTCTCTTTTGAAAATGAAACCGTTCGTGCGAGTGCCGGATATTTTTATAATCAGAGTAAAGAAGAGCGTGCCTACGATTTCTTACTAGCCAATCCTCTGAATGCCTACTTGCCTAATTTCTATGAAGTCACAGGACTTTTAGCGGGACTAGGTGCTCTTGCTCCCTATGAAAACGGTTATAGCGATACGATTTTAGAAACCAACTATGTTGATGAAGGTTCTAGTCGCGAAACGACGAACCATGCTTTATTTATGGAAGCCGATTGGGATATTACTCAAGCAACTACTCTATTATTTGGCTTGCGCTTAGATTACGAAAAGAACCGAAATACGGCCGGTATTGCAGCACAAAATGTAAACCAAGACGATATTGAAGCGATTAATTCTCACGCAGGAGCTTATTTTAATACCTTAACGTCTGCAGCAACTTATCAACAGTATTGGCAACAACTCGGTTTAGCAGCCGCGCCTACTGCCGAGCAAGCAGCAAGTATTGCACAAGGCACCTTTAATTCATTCCTTCCTTATTTGATGGCAGGTAATGTTGATATTTCTGGCGGCCCTGGTGCAATCAATTTCCAAGCGGGTGACCTTAACAACATGTTAAATTCACTGGCTGCAAGTGCCAGTAATACCACCAAAAAAGATACGACACATCGTGTTCATCTACCCAAGTTTGGTATTCGCCACCAATTCACTGATGATATAGGCGCAGGTTATTTAATCTCTCGCGGCTACCGTTCTGGCGGTATCAGTTTAAACCCTACAGGTGTTGAGCCTACGGTGGAGTATGATCCTGAATTTGTAACCAACCATGAATTATCTTTCCGTTCTACCTGGTTAAATAAAAGCTTAACCGCTAATGCCAACCTGTATTACATGGAGTGGGAAGACCAGCAAGTTCAAATCATTGGTACGAATAACATATATGACCGTTATATTGATAACGCAGGTTCTTCGACCTTGAAAGGGATTGAATTGGATATTGCGTACAATGGAGACTCTGGTTTACAGCTATTCACAAATGCCGCTATTGCTAAAACACGTTATGAAGATTTCACCACAGGTAATAAAAACTATAAGGGTAATCAGTTCCAGAACGCCCCGGAGAAAACCATGACGGCAGGAATTGGTTTTGACCAAGGGATGGGCTTTAACGCTTACGTAATTGCGAACCATACCGGCGAATCTTATTTAAATAATGAGAATACGAAAAAATTAGCCGCTTATACAGTGACCAACTTACGCTTGGGCTATCAAGCTGATGTATGGAAACTGCATGGTTATGTTAATAACGTATTTGACCGCCAAGCCAAAACGTATTCTTACAGCTATGAAGATTATTCGGGTAACTTCACGCTTTATGGTGATCGAAATCACAGAATTCCGTTACGTAGCATGGGGCTGATCGCTCAATACGACTTCTAATTTTTTAAGATCAGAGATAACAGCAGCGTCTTTTAAGGCCCTGCTGTTTTCTTGTATTTAGATGTAATTATTAACAAGGAAATATTATGCCTCTAGGAATTTTTTTACTCTGGCCGTCATTACATCTAATGTATGGTCTAACAGAACATCGCAGTAGTCGAATCGATAGTAAACGTCGCTATAGCGGACGAATCGTATTGATCATTTCTTTGTTATTTATGAGCCAACCTTTTGGCTTAGAGAAAGGCATTTTTTATTGGTTATTTGCTTTAATGGCTATTGCTCTCTGCTTTGTACAACTCAGACTCTGGCAGCCTAAAGTCGTTAAAATAATTACGGCACTTAGTATTATTGGCTTTATTACAGCAGGATCTGTTCATGTCTTTAATTAATCGATTCTTTAATCATAATGCCAGTAAAAATACCGCAGCCATACTTGGCTCTTTATTAGCAACAGTTGCATTAACCGTTTGCATCACCTTGTTATGGCCTTTTGGTGATGTCGTAGAACAGATTTTTGCCGGCGGCACCTTCTTTTTTGTTTTTTGGGCATCGCTTTTTTATTGGGCGATATTGGCTGATAGTGGCATCCAAGCGTGGACAAGAATGTTACTCGTACTGCTACCTATATTGGCTATCGACATTATTAGCCTTTTTTTCAACCTGCAACTTAAATAGGGATCCCCATGGAACAGAAAACCCATAAAAAGCTCTACTCAACCCATGCTTGGATCGGTATTATTTCAGGCATTTTATTATTCATTGTCACCTTTTCAGGGATTCCTGCCATGTTCGATCATGAAATCGAATACTGGCAATACCCTGCTTATAGCAAGCAACAGAATACAACAGAATTACAAACGCCCTTTGATTTAGAACGGACTTTTAAAAAGAGCAAAGATTTAAATTTTGATCATGATAGCTATTTCATTCAACCCGCTAATGAAATCAACAACCATGTAATTCTTGCACACTTTTCTGAAGGTGAAGAGCCTGATATACGCTATCTTAATGCGGATACTTACCAAGAATTCCCAACATCACCATCAGAGCTGAATCACTTACTGTCTCACTTGCATACCGATTTGCACCTGCCAAGACCTTGGGGTCGTTACCTCGTAGGGCTTTCAGGAATGGCGATGTTATTAGCCATCATTGCCGGCATATTTATTCATATAAAGTGGCGCAAAGAATTTGTTATGTTACGTCCGAAGCGCAGCTGGCGTTTATTATTAACCGACCAACATAAGCTGCTAGGGTTATGGTCTTTACCTTTTACTTTTATATTGGCATTTACCGGCACTATCTTAGGTTTGTTAGGATTAATATCCCCTATTCTAGCGCTAGCCGCTTTTAACGGCGATGTCGAAAAAGCAACGATTGCCGTTCTCGGCCCAACGGCAGAAGTAACCAACGAATATACTCCGGTATATCCCACTAATGAATTATGGAATCGCTTAACAGTTGACCTTCCTGATATTTCTATAGATTTCATTCAAGTTTCAGGCTTGAAAATTTCTGAGGTTGCTATCAAAGACAGAGCATTACAGACAGAAACAAAATTAATGACGGATGTTGGCGGTATTATAAAGTTCAGTGGTTATCATAAGGATAAATTGAGTAACCTTGAAACGGTGACTTATAACCTAAGTACTGGAGAAAAGATTCATACAGGATCCTTTGTTGATAAAGGACCGTTCCAGCGCATTTTTGCTGCGGTGACACCTTTGCACTACGTGTTATTTGGTAATACTTGGTTGAAAGTTTTCTACGCTCTATCCGCGCTTGCGGCCTGTGGATTAATTTTAACCGGTAACATGCTGTGGTTACATCGACGAGGTCATGGCATGAAACACTGGCTGAGTAGAGCGACACTGGGAGTTTGTGGAGGTCTAGTGGTTGCGACAAGTTTAAGTTTTGCTAGCAGTCAAATCCTCTATGCCTTTAATTTCTCCCTCGCGTCAGGCTCACATCACCTGGGTGAAGAGTGGTCATTTTGGTTAACTTGGCTGGTCATGATCATCACACCTTTTATTATTAAAGATGGTTTTAAACTGAGTCACTATTTCTTACGTATAACCAGCCTTGGAATGCTCGCTACTTTATTCGCTGATGGTTTCATTAATCAACGCTGGATTTGGGCAACCGAAGGCTGGATCTTTTATATTCAAACTAGCCTATTACTGACAGGGGTCTTATTCTTATATTTAGATTTGAAAATGCCATGGCAACCTAGCCAAAAAATGGCCGCCACAAATTCGAATGCTATTTCTGATGAGTTTGCTTCCTATAAGCCCCAGGAGTAAGCCCCGTCACCTTTTTAAACGCCACATAAAAAGTGGATTTTGAGTTAAAGCCAACGTCATAACAAATTCTGGATATCTGTGCATCAGAATCCAGTAATAATGACTTGGCTTTATCGACTCGGTATAAATTAACCCAGTCGTAGAAGTTACCCCCAGAGCACTCATTAATCGCTTTGGATGCTAAATGCACATTCAACCCAGCGGCTTCGGCTAAACGGCTTAACGAGAGATCGTTTTGTTGAAATAACCCTGCTGCTAATGGCACCTCTAACGCTAGAAAAGCACTCTGTATTTCAGACTCCTGAGTATTGCTTTCATCAACATCGACCTTATTTTCATTCGCACTATTAGCAAGCTCATGATTACTCTCAACGTCTTCAGTACTCTTAATACCAACATACGACTTAGGTAATTTGGCCTGTAATAAAAAGAAGTAGCACAAGTACCCGACTAAAATTCCAGCCCCCATACTCAATATCATATTAGTGCCGCTGCCATAGCCGGATAAAGCACACAAAATCATACCCACAGCCAGCAATAACATCGCTTGGCTTACCCGTTGAATAAACCCATCGACGCGGCTACTCGGGCCCGATTTCACCAATAATTTCGTCCCATCTTTTGGATTCAGGTTAGCATCTAATAAAACCTTAACTCGCCACCAATAAAACAAAGTGAGCGCCGCAAGCAAGGCCAAATAATCACTACGGTAGGGCACAAAAGCCGTCCAACTACGATCAGGCAAAAATCCTTGATTCATGTATAAAATTTTATCGGCCCCAGGCATCAGCCAGAAAGGAACATCCCAGGCTAATACATACAAGCCCGGTATTAGGTGTAATAGGCCGAGTCCTTTGAATAGAATTAACTTACCTTTTAAACCACTGATATAGGCAAATAATAAAAATGGCGCCATCACCACTAACGGGTCCACCAGCTTGATAAAGCCAGGCCAACGCTCGTGCAAAGCAAAACTATGATAAATCAGCTCGAATAATTGCAGACATACCACCGCTAATAGAGCCAACAGATAATAATGAGTTTGCTGCTCACCTTTACCCTGCTGTACCCAACCCCAAGTGGCGAGCAATAAAATAATAGAGATCCCCAACGCAACCGCTGAAGTAATCCCAGAAATTAAATCCATAGTAGGTCTAAAACCCCAATAAAGAGTTCGACTCGATCAGTCCGAACCCATAAGTCATTGTTATCATTATTGTTTTTATAATTAAATCTAATTTGTCCGAATAGATAACGCAGGGCTATTAAATGCCTTAACTGCTCTATTCTAGTCGCCAATAGGGTATCGCCTATCACAATAATATCAATAACAATGAGATAAACAGATATGACTAAATTGTTACTAAGTGTAGCAGCGGCCAGCCTTTTAATGGCAGGCTGTACCGACGACAACGACGATAAGACTATTTCCGGCGGGTATAGCGCAGAGATTCGCTATACCAGTTACGGCGTTCCTCACATCAAGGCCGATAGCTATGGTGACCTTGGCTACGGAATTGGCTACGCCCACGCAGAAGAAAATCTATGCACATTATCTGAACAGCTGATGAAGCTGAAAGGCGAAAAATCGATGCACCTAGGTCCTGGTGCCGGTAATGCAAACCTGATCAGTGACCTAGGCTATAAAGCCCTAGGCTTACCAGAGCAAGCGAAAGACCTTTATAGTAAAACCACCGCCAAAGCGCAGCAAATCATGTCCGGTTATACCGCGGGCTTTAATCGATCTTTATCCGAGCGTGCAACCGCTGAAGATTACCCTAGTCCATGTCGTGGTGCTGAATGGGTAGAACCGATTACTGAATTTGATTTATTAGCATACCAGTTAGATATTTCTTTGCTTGCCAGTGGCCGCACCATGGCACCTGCCATTGCAGCCGCTAATCCACCGCAACAAGTAGCGGCAACTGAAGTAAAAGCCATCAATAATACAATCGCCAAACAGGGCGGCAAATCACTGGCCCCGGTTAAGCTGGATCTAGACTTAAATGTAGAACTCGATGCTAACCAAGTATTCACCTCAGAAGGCATCGGCAGTAATGGTTGGGGAATAGGCAGTGAACGCAGTGAGTCAGGCAACCCACTACTACTCGGCAACCCGCACTTTCCTTGGGATGGTGAATTACGTTTTTACGAAAACCACCTAACCATTCCTGGTGAACTCGACGTGACCGGCGTGACCTTCGTTGGTTTACCGGGCGTACTCGTTGGCTTCAATAAAGATATCGGTTGGACTCATACAGTATCTCAAGCCAAGCACTTAACCATGTACCAACTGCAGCTTGATCCTGCTAACCCTTTACGCTACAGCTATGACGGTGAATACCGTGATATGACCAGCAAGCAAATTGAAGTGCAGGTAAGGCAAGCCGATGGCAGTTTAGTCGCCGTACCAAAAACAGTTTATTCCAGTCATTACGGTCCAATAGTCGACCTTAGCAGTATCAGCCCAAGCCTAGGTTGGAATACCAGCAGCGCAATTACCTATCGTGATGCCAATGATCAGAACTATACCGTATTAGATCAGTGGCTTGCGATTAATGCCGCGAGCAGCAGCGATGAAGTGATTGCCGCTTTTGGGCAATTCCAAGGTAACCCTTGGGCTAATACCGTCATGATCGATAAAGACGATGCTACTTATGTTGATGCCAGTAATACGCCTAAATTAAGTACTGTTGCTGAGTCCTATGTACGCCAAGCAGTATTATCGCCTCAACTAGCTCCTATGTGGCAAAAAGGTGCGGGATCAGTATTGATTCCGGGCAATAGCAGCCTATTCGAATGGAGCGATGTAAATAATGGCTTAACGATCGTTTCAAATGCTCCCCAGCAGAATCGTGATGACTATGTATTCAACGCCAACAGTAGCCACTGGTTAACCAACCTTGATGCACCACTCACCGATTTTAGTATTATGTATGGCCCAGAAAATACTGAACGAAGTACCCGTACTCGTTATAATGCGCAAATGATTTCTGATCTTTCTGGCAATGGATTAGCTGGGGCAGACAACAAGTTTTCATTAACTGAATTACAATCGGTATTAACCCATAACCAATCACTTTATTCGACAGACTTTAGAGATGAACTCGTCAGTCACTGCCAAGCTGTGACTAACGTTGATCTTAACGGTGACATCATCGACTTAAGCACTGCGTGTACGGTATTAGCGAACTGGGATGGACACTACAATAGCGAAAGCATTGGCGCACACATCATGCGTGAATTCTTACAGCAGTATCGTGTCTCGGATCATACGGCGCTATCCGCTGATCTGTTCAGCACTGGTTTTAACGTTTTAAACCCGGCGACTACGCCAACAGGTTTAAATACAACCGGCGCAGCGGAAGCCTTAGCGATTGCAGTTAAGCGCTTAACGGACTTAGGCGTTGACCTGAACAGCACTTTTGGTGAGCTTCAATATGTGATTAAAAACGATCAACGCATCAGCGTGGATGGTGGTTATAGTTTTGAAGGTATGTTTAATATGATGGAAACTAAAATCCCATCGCGCAGTACTTCAGACTTTGCCAACCTGCCAACAGGTGCAGCAATCGCAGGCACTACGCTGACCTCAATGACTGAGGCTGATGCGCAAGAAGACTCTTCAGCTTATCGTATTAACTACGGTAGTAGCTTTGTTTTATCGTTAGAGATGACCCCAGAAGGCCCTAACGCCGAAGCTTTCTTAAGCTTTAGCCAATCACACGACCCAGAGTCCGATAACTTTGCTGATCAAACTCAGTTATTTTCAGAACAGACATGGCGCCCAGTATTATTTAACGAAGCTGATATTAAAGCGGACTTAAAGCGCACGGTGAATATTTCTCAGTGAACTTAGAACTATTTTTCTAAAACAAAAACGGCTTAGAAGTTACCTTCTAAGCCGTTTTTGTTGCATAGCGAAAAACAATTAATCCTTAGCGGTAATGCCATGACTCAACGCATAAAGCACAGGCACAACGCCTAACGTTAGCAAGGTGGCAAAAGCCAAGCCACAGCTAATCACCACCGCCATCGCACTAAAGAAAGGATCGGTTAATAACGGCATCATCCCCAAAATAGTTGTGACCGCCGCCATCATCACCGGACGTAAACGGCTGATAGACGCTTCAAAAACCGCATCGTATTTTTCTTTGCCTTGATCCAACTCTAATCGAATTTGATCCACCAACACAATACCGTTTTTCACAATCATCCCAGAAAGACTGAGCAACCCCAGCAACGCCATAAAACCAAACTCAGCGCCTAATCCTAACATGCCCGCGCTGACGCCAATCATTGCCAAAGGCACACAAGCCCAAATGACTAACGCACTGCGCAGTTCACTAAATAAAAGAACCGTAATAATAAACATAATGAGATAGCCAATGGGTAGAGAAGAAAAAATACTCGCCTGAGCATCTTTAGAAGACTCATACTCCCCACCCCAATTTAATTCATAACCTGCGGGCAAGTGAATCGCTTCTATCTGAGGGCGTAAACGCTTAAATAATTGATCTGCAGTAATATCCGCCGCCAAATCAGGATCAGCATAAACCTCAACCGTACGCTTACGATCACGACGAGAAATAATAGGATCTACAAAAACCACATCAAATTTTTCGACCACCTGCTGAATCGGAATATAACGACTAAAAACGGGGCTCCAAATTTGTAAGTCAGTTAAGCCCTCAACATCTAAACGCTCATACGCAGGCGGGCGGATAACAATGGGCTTTAAGGTCGTTCCATCACGATAAATACCCACCTGTTTACCGGAAAAACTAAGCTGTAATAAGTCATCTAAGTCTTGGCGTGAAATACCTGCACGGCGCGCATTTTCTTCAATGAATACCGGACGAATAACTTTTTCGCGCTCACGCCAATCATGGCGAACATTGGCCGCATCCTCATCTTGCAAGAAAATCATTTTCGCTTGCTCGGCTAATTGCCTTAATTGCTCTTGATCAGGGCCGGAAAAACGCGCTTCGATTTTAGCACTGGTACCTGGGCCAATTTGCAAACGTTTAAATTTAACAAAAGCATTCGGAATATTATTCGCAACCCAACGTTGTGCACCAGCGATCATCGGCGCTATTTGCTCTCTATCCTCAGTACGAATCATTACCTGCGCATAAGATGCATACTGACGCTCAGGGCCGTAGGTCAGCATGAAGCGTAACTCACCTTGACCAACGGTTGACGAAGTAAACTGAACCCCATCTTGCTGTTGAAAATAACCTTCTAATAACAGCGCTTTATCTTGAGTACTGCGAATATCACTGCCTTCCGGCAACCAGATATCCACTAGAAACATCGGCGTATTCGACGGTGGAAAAAAGCTTTGTTTTACAAAACCAAAACCTGCAATTGCAACGAACAAAGCCAATACCATCGCTAACATAGTCTTGCCACGGTTATGCAGCATAAAGGTTAAAATTTTACGATAAACCTCATAAACAAAACCATGATAAGGATCCACTGCTTCTCCAGCATTATCCTGTTTTGATAATAAGCTTTTCTGTTCGTGTTTATTAAACAGCAAATGGCATAAAAACGGCGTTAATGTCAGTGCCGTAATCCAACTCAATAATAATGAAATTAATAACACATAAAATAATTCACCGACAAATTCACCGGTGGAATCCGGTGACAAACCAATCGGCGCAAACGCCGTAACCGCAATCACAGTCGCCCCTAATAATGGCCACTGAGTTTGCTGGACAATGTCATAAGCAGCGCGAGTACGGGTAAGGCCTTTTTGAATACCGACCATAATGCCCTCGGTAATAACCAAGGCATTATCGACCAACATACCTAACGCAATGATCAATGCACCTAATGAAATCCGATGTAATTCAATATTTAAAACCTTCATCGCAATAAAGGTGCCTAATATTGTAATTAATAAGATTGCGCCAATAATAATACCCGCACGCATCCCCATAAAAACTAATAACACCGCAATCACAATAATGACAGAAGCAATTAAATTGAGAACAAAACCAGAAGAAGAAGCATCCACTTCCGCTGGCTGGTCATACAAGGTATGCATCTCGACTCCAAGCGGACGATTGATGTCTAACTGTTGTAACTTCGCTCTAACTTTCTCTCCGACCTTTACTACATTAACCCCGGTATTAAACGAAATACCCAAGTGCAAAGAAGCCTGACTATTATAATTAACCAAGTGTTGAGGGACTTCCGCTATGCCCTCAGAAATATTCGCGATGTCGCGTAAAAATATAAGTTTTTCAGAACCCGGAAGGCTGACCAGTAAGTCTCCCATTTGCTGCACCGAGGTAAACTCACCGGTAGGGTGAATACGCACATACTCATCGCCAATACGAATATGGCCCGCATCTTCTACCGCATTTTGAGTATTTAATAGCTGATATAGCCGAGATAACGGAATACCTAAGTTCGTCATACGTTCGCGAGAAATATCGATGAAAACTTGCTCTTTTTGCGTACCGGCAATACTGACTTTTGCAATGCCGTCTAAGGTGGTTAAATCACGTTTTAGATAATCCGCATAATCAGCCAACTCTTGGTAGCTATAGTCTTTCCCTGTTAGCGCTAGCAGTACACCAAACACATCACCGAAGTCATCTTTCACCATCGGGGCAATAGCACCAGGAGGTAACGACGACTGCATATCTCGAACCTTTCTTCTAAGTTCATCCCAAATTTGGGGTAACTCAGAAGATTTATACGTGGGTTTAATCTGTAAATGAATTTGTGAAAAGCCCGCTTTAGAAATTGAGTCCACATAATCAATATAAGGCAGTGCCTGAATTGCATTCTCTAAAGGCGCCGTTACCTCTTCTTCTACCTGCAAGGCATTCGCCCCAGGATAATAGGTAAAAACCATCGCTTCTTTAATGGTAAATTGCGGATCTTCTAAACGGCCTAAGCCTAGATAACTAACAATACCGCCGACCAATAAAACCAATAATAGCATCCAGCTCGTGGTGCTATTATTAATAAAATAAGTGGCAATATTACTCGGTTTATTACTTAAAGACTCAGACATCATTATAGTCCTCGCTCTTGCACCCAAGGGCGAACACGCATGCCTTCATGCGCTTGATGAACCCCTGCCGCGACAATTCTTTCTCCGGCTTGCAGACCCGATAAAATTTCAATGCCCGACGGTGTTAACTTACCCACAGAAACCGCTCGTGGTGTTAACGTCATATCACCATTAACAACCCACACTTTCGCTTGTGATGATCCCTCTTGCTGATCATCGCCTTGGAAAACCGCTTTTGCAGGAATTGTTACCACAGACACTTGATTACTTAATACCTGACTCAAGTCCACATGCACACTGGCTGACATACCCGGTAATAAATTCAACTTAGCAGGGCGCGGTAACGTCAGTGTTACGGTGAAACTGCCCGTAGCGGCATCCGCTTGAGCATTATGCTCTTTATAGGTCGATAAAAAGCGCTTACCCGGAATTGCCTCAAACTCTACTTCCGGCTGATAATTGTTTTCTCCTTTTGACTCGGCCATATTCGCCATCAAGCTTTCAGGCAACTGCATACGCACTTCTAATTGATCCCGTGCCTGCAGCATCATTACCATTTTTCCCGCTGCTACAGGTTGATGGTTATCCACATAGACTTGAGAGATTTGTCCGCTAAAAGGCGCTTTCAGCTTGGTATACGACAAGTCGGTACGGGCCGCACTCAAAGCTGCTTCACTTATTTCTAACTCAGCTTTGGCTTGATCAAACTGGGCTTGAGATACCTGTTGGCGTTCAAATAGCCCTTTAATACGCTGAAACTGAGCAAGGGCTAACTTCTGGCGCGCTTTACGGTCATTCACCAGTATTTGATAATCCGAAGGATCTAAGACAGCGAGTACCGTTCCTCGGCGAACATCGGTTCCTGCTTTTGCCGGTAATGATTGCAATTCACCGGCAACCCTAAAGGCCAGTTCCGCTCGCTCTGCAGAATGTACTTGAGCCGGAAATTTACGCATCGTGCCTGCTTCAGCAGAGTGGACTTGAAAAATCTTTACCGAACGAATGGGTTCATTTACTTCTGCCGAATCTTCTGAAGAGCAGGCAGATAATAAAAAAGAAAGTAATAACACAAGGTATAAAGAGGGATAACGCATTGGATGTTCCTATCTGAAGGTCTATATCTATTCTAGGCGAATATTACAGTTTGCATCAGATAGGAAATCGACAACCTGTTGTCCCGATATTAGAACAATAAAGGGAAAAACAGGCAGATATTTAACGTTTTTGGCAAAACGTCAATTAAAGACCTTTCACCGCGTAAATGCCTTCCGCATTACGCCAGTAACCACGGTAGTCCATGCCATAGCCAAATAGGTAGCGATCTTCAACATCCAAGCCTGAGAAATCAACTTGAAGGTTAGTATTCTTACGATCGTGAACTTTCGTGATCAATACCGCAGTAATCACTTCAGTAGCGCCTTGTGCTTTACAAGCTTCAACCACTTCCGCCAAAGTATTACCTTCGTCGAAAATATCATCCAAGATCAAAACAGTACGGCCATCCATTGGGCAAGAAGGCAGTGCCTGCCACTGCAGCTCAGTTTGACCTTCAGTCTCACCGCGATAGCGAGTTGCATGCATGTAACCGACTTCCAATGGGAAGTTTAGTAGCGGGAGTAATTTACCCGCGAAAATCAGACCACCATTCATGATCGAGTAAACGACAGGCAGGCTGGTAGATAAACGTTCAGTGATACCACTGGCCAATTGATCCAAGGCGCCATCAATGTCTTCCTTAGATTTCAACAGATCAGCATCAGCCATAATCTGGTTTAACTGCTCTAGGGTCAGAGATTCGCTCATCAAGAAGCTTCCTAATCGATTATTATGTAAGCCGAGTATGATACCATTTCTATCTTTTTTACCAAACGATTTAACCTTGCCATTAGCCACATAGGAAATTTAGGGTGTCTGTTTTAGATTCAATCCGTATCGTCTTAGTCCAAACCTATCACCCTGGAAATATCGGCGCCATTGCCCGCGCCATGAAAACCATGGGGTTAAAAGAACTGTATTTGGTCGACCCCAGAGAATACCCAGCTGAAGAAGCCAGCAACCGCGCAGCTGGGGCCCTAAATGTATTAGATAGCGCAACCGTGGTTCAAACCCTACCTGACGCCCTAGCCGATTGCACCCAAGTCTTCGCCACCAGCGCACGCAAGCGTAACTACACGCGCCCACAAGTCACTGCCGAAGAAGCATCAAACTGGATCAGTGAAAATCCTAATGAAAAAATTGCCATCGTCTTTGGCCGCGAGCGCATGGGGCTAAGTAACGAACAATTAGGCCTATGTCAGCAGTTACTCTACATTCCGGGAAATCCAGAGTATGACGTGTTAAATATTGGCTCAGCTGTTCAGATAGTCAGCTACGAATTGTTCAAACAGTTCGGTCAGCACCGAGATGAGGTTGAAGATACCGCGCTCGCTGCAAATAGCTCAACAGAGCGTGAAGAAGAGTATGCTAGCCAAAGTGATTTTCCAGAACAGCAAGATATGGAACGCTTCTATCAACACTTAGAAAGCACCCTTTCCGATACCGGCTTCTTAGTAAAGAACCACCCCGGTGAGGCTATGCAACGCTTACAGCAGATGTTTGCCCGTGCTCAGCCAAATGCCAAAGAGCTGCGCATGTTGCGTGGAATTTTAGGTTCGGTGGATAAGCTGACAGGGGATAAATAATATCCCCTAATAACGGATACTAAATAGAAAATCAGGTCGAATATTAAAACGGATGCAGAGTTCTTCTATCGCTGGTTTAGTCAGTGGGCGTACATTATTCAGAACACGACTTACCATTGTCTTATCCCCAATTTCTGGTAAGTCATCACGCGTTAAATTGTATTGATCCATTAATACGTTTAACGTCGCAATATGAGCAGGAATATCCTCAGCTTTGTTGATGAATGCCATTAAATCAGCATCCCTTTCTTCATACTTTTCGATAGCAGAAGCGATGATATCTATCAAAGGATTTAAAGGAGCAGCCTCCTCATCTTCGCTGGCATCAATAAGCTCACCGATAAATTCCTGGGCTTTCTCGTAATCCTGTTCGTTCGAAATATTAATCAAAGAGGCAAATGGACTAATAGCCGCTTCGAATGACTTAATTTCAGACTGGTACATGTGGTTCTCCCTACAATATCTATCGCTTACTTTCTATGTCTCGCGGTGAACTTGTCATAGTCCGCATGAGAGCCGATAAACTTGATGTGCATAAGCTCATGAACAAACTGAATAGCAGCAACCATTCTTAAATTGTTCCCTCCCACATCAACTACCCACCATTTATCTTCATGTTTGAAGTTATCTAGGCTAGGAAATACATATTCTAGCTGTTTAGCACCTCTCTCGCATCAACAGACTCAAGCCCCAAGCTCTGCGCTACGCTACGACACGTTACCTGCCCCTGATAAACATTCAGCCCGTTCAATAAATGCGGGTCTTCTAAAAGCGCCGCTTTAACCCCCTTATTGGCAATACTGACGATATAAGGCAAGGTGGCGTTATTCAGGGCGAAGGTCGACGTTCTCGGCACCGCCCCCGGCATATTTGCCACACAATAATGCACTACCTCATCCACAATGAAACTCGGCGCACTGTGCGTTGTAGCATGAGAAGTTTCAAAGCAGCCCCCCTGATCAATCGCCACATCGACTACAGCCGCCCCCGGTTTCATGCGCTGAATCATCTGTTTCGACACCAGCTTAGGCGCTGCCGCTCCTGGTACTAAGACTGCACCAATGACCAAATCAGCCGCTAATACTTGCTGCTCTAAAACCTCTTTACTCGCATATAAGGTTTCTAGGCTGGCGCCTAATTGACTGGTATTAAATTGATTATCAAGACGACGCAAGACATCCAGTGAACGATCAAGAATCGTCACTCTAGCCCCCATGCCCATGGCTATTTTAGCGGCATTTGAACCCACCACTCCGCCGCCAATCACTACCACTTTCGCAGGGCTAACACCCGGAACACCCGCGAGTAATAAGCCACTGCCTCCGTTTGATTTCTCTAAACACTGGGCTCCCGCCTGTACCGACATTCGACCGGCCACTTCAGACATAGGGGCTAATAAAGGTAATGAACCCGAGTCACTAGTAACGGTTTCATATGCAATGCAAATAGCTTGGCTCTTCAACAGGTCTTGGGTTTGCGGACGATCTGCCGCTAGGTGCAAAAAGGTAAATAATATCTGTTCAGGCTTCAGTCGAGCCCGCTCTCGGGCCAAAGGTTCTTTCACCTTAACCAACATATCCGCACTGAAGAATACTTCTTCAGCTCTTTGTGCAATAACAGCCCCCACTCCAAGATAGTCATCGTCGGTAAAACCAATGCCGATGCCCGCATTCGTCTCGACAACAACTTTATGGCCTTGCTGAACCAACTCATAAACACTGGCGGGCACCATACCGACCCGATATTCATGATCTTTAATCTCTTTAGGAACACCAATCAGCATAATCACGACTCCTAGAAACTAAGTCCTCTTATAATGCTTTTAAGTATAGGTCTGGTGAGGGCAAAATATGATACAATCGCGGCACTATTTTAGTGACAACTTTTATACACAGCCCTTTTCTGCAAACCGCTATCGAGACCCTCCTCATGACTGACAAACTGACGCCCACACTAGAACTGGCCTTTGACCTAATGCAACGCCGTTCAGTAACCCCTGAAGATGCCGGCTGTCAGCAGATGATGATGGATCGCTTAGGCGCGGTAGGTTTCAAACACGAAGAACTGCGTTTCGACGATACCGATAACATTTGGTCTCGCCGCGGCACCGAAGGCCCATTAGTCTGCTTCGCGGGTCATACCGACGTAGTACCAACAGGCCCAGAAGGCAACTGGACTTACCCTCCGTTTGAGCCACAAATTCACGATGGCATGCTATACGGCCGTGGCGCAGCGGATATGAAAGGCTCTATTGCCGCCTTCATGATCGCTACCGAAAACTTCGTTAAAGAACACCCAAATCACAAAGGCTCCATCGCCTACTTAATTACCAGCGACGAAGAAGGCCCTGCGAAAAACGGCACGGTTAAAGTGATCGAAACCTTAGAAGCCCGTAATGAAAAAATCGATATGTGCATCGTCGGTGAACCTTCGAGCACTACGGATACTGGCGATACCATTAAAAACGGTCGTCGTGGTTCATTAGGCTGCGTATTAACGGTTAAAGGTATTCAAGGTCACGTGGCTTATCCACAGCTAGCCCGCAACCCAATTCATGACGTAGCCCCTGCATTAGCCGAGCTATCAGCAGAAAAATGGGATAACGGTAACGACTTCTTCCCAGCCACCAGCTTTCAGATTTCCAACATCAACTCGGGCACTGGCGCGACCAACGTGATTCCAGGTGATTGTGAAGTGGTATTCAACTTCCGTTTCTCTACTGAGTTAACCGCCGAAATCCTAAAAGAACGCACCGAAGCGATTCTGAAGAAACACAACATCGACTACGACATCGACTGGAACCTAAGTGGCCAGCCTTTCTTAACCTCGGCAGGCCCATTAGTAGAAGCCACCGTAGAAGCGATTAAAACCGTCACCGGCATCGATACAGAATTATCAACCGCTGGCGGAACATCCGATGGTCGCTTTATCGCACCAACCGGTTCACAGGTAATCGAACTGGGCCCACGTAACGCCACCATCCATAAAGTGGATGAGTGTGTAGAAGCGGAAGATTTGAATATATTGACTAGTATTTACCAACGTATCCTAGAAAACTTACTCGTCGATCCTAAATAAGTGACATTGAATAAAATGACAACCTCAATTTTATTATGCCCAGTATGCAAGGAAAGCCTACAAGCAAACGAAAGCAATAAAAGTTTAAGCTGTGAAAATAATCACAGCTTCGACCGTGCGCGCCAAGGATATTTAAACCTGTTATTAGCGCACAAGAAAAAGTCGAAGAACCCGGGGGATAGCCAAGAAATGGTTATCGCTCGCCAAGCGTTTTTAAATTCAGATTTTTATCGTCCGATCTCTGATAGCTTGAACCAGATCGTTGTTGAAGCGGCGTTGAAGCTAAGCAAAGAGACGCTAGCACAACCTTTGCAAGTATTAGACATTGGCTGTGGCGAAGGCTATTACAGCCAGCGCATGCATAACAGCTTAAGCGATCACCAGATTGAACATAAGCTGCACGGTTTAGACATTTCCAAAGATGCCGTCATCGCAGCCGCTAAGCGCGCAAAAGCAGAAAGCACTCTGACATCAAAGCCTGTGCAAAGTGAATGGTTAGTCGCCTCGGCGATTGATATTCCACTGCAAGCACACAGCATCGATATCGCCACCTGTTTATTTACCCGCCTGATGCCAGAGAGCTATCACAAAGTAATAAAACAAGATGGCTATTTCATCTGCGTAAATACCGGTGAAAAACATCTTATTGAATTGCGTGAAAAACTGTACGACAAGATTACCAAGGTAGAATTCGACCCGATAAAAAATATGGGTGAAGATTTTGAGCTAATCGACCAGCAACAAGTCAGCTATCAAAATACTCTAAGCAGCCAGCAACAGATTCAAGACTTGTTATTGATGACGCCCCACAACTGGCGCACAAAAGCAGAGAATAAAGAATCACTCAGCAGCTTAGAAGAATTAACCGTAACGATTGATGCGCAGATACATGTGTTTAAAGCGAAAGAAGTTATTCAAGCACAGGCTGCGATTGAAGAAGAGAGTGCTGAAGAAGAAACTGTTGAAGAAAAGCCAGCAGTAAAAACATCTTCCAGTAACCCTTGGGCAAAAGCCGAAGCCGCTGTTGAAAAACCTGCTGTTGAAAATACAGACATTGAAGACTCTGTTATTGAACAACTAGCTGAGCCGGCAGAAAAAGAAGAACCGCAAAACTCTAAGCCTAATCCTTGGGGAAAAAGCTAAAAGCAATTAACCACAGAGGGCACAGAGCACACAGAGAAAAGCAAAAGAGAAGATAAAAAGAGAAAGCATCCATCACTTTTATCTAAGCCTTTTCTAAGCTCTTCCTCTGTGAAGCGCAGCGCTCTGTGCCCTCTGTGGTTAATAATCTTTCATCTTTTCTAAAAAGAAAGCAAAGCCCCAGTCACGCCTTCCACATACCAATTCATCCGTAACAACTTAGCATCCGACAACTGCTTACCTTCTTTAATACGCACGCGGCCACGAGTATTCTTAATCGGCCCAGCAAACACCTTAAACTCACCCGATATAATCGCAGCTTCTTGATCGGCTACCCAGTCTTTCACTTCAGCAGGAATTGAATGATTCAACGCAGATAACTGCGACGTTTTCTCTTTCATCCCCATCCATTCACTATGCCCCTGCCAACTGCCATTGATCAATGCCTTAATACGTTCAACATAATACGGCCCCCAATTATGAGTCACCGATACTAGGTGCTGTGTTGGAGCAAACGGACTCATGTCAGAATGAAAACCAACTACCTTCACGCCATTCGCTTCGGCAAACTCAGCAATGGTCGAAGAGTCGGTATGGTGAGCTAATAGGTCAACACCTTTGGCGACTAACTTGGCCGCCACACGTTTTTCTTTTTCAGGCTTATGCCAAGCCCCCGTCCACTGCACTTCAACTTCTGCATTCGGATTGGCTTTTCTCACCCCCAAAGTAAACGCATTAATGCCACGAATAACTTCTGGAATAGGGTGGGCGGCAACATAACCAATTTTGCCACTAGGACTCATCTTTCCTGCAACTAAGCCCGCTAGATAACGTGGCTGATAAGCACGCGTTGCATAACCCGATAAATTCTCCGCCGTTCGGTTACCCGAAGAGTTTTCGAACTTAACTTGAGTATTATTTTTCGCCACTCCTTCCGTAGAAATCATATAACCAAACGAAGTCGTAAAAACGATATCATTTTTAGCCGCTAAATCTTGAATCGTTTTCCGGGCATTACGACCTTCCTGCACAAACTCTACAACTGTAGTTTCTACTTGATCACCAAGTACACGCTCAAGATACTGACGGCCTTGATCATGAGAGTAACTCCACCCCACATAATTTGCAGGACCTACAAGCACAAAAGCCGCTTTAACAGGTTCCTGCTGCACAAGTGCCGCTTGTAATGAGAGTGAAAAAGAAGAAAACAGTACACAGCTAATAACAGCCAGTACCTTCAATGAGATATTACTTAATTTGTTGTTTAACACAGATACGACCTAACGAGGTTTACTTGATAATCCTGACCAGGTGATCAGGATGCGCATTATCAAGATCTTCACCCACTAGGTCAATATCCAACCCCCTAGAATAGTAAGACATTGTGAGCCACATCTAATTATTTAAGACGCTAGGACTTAACCACTACACACTAAGCTGATAAAACCGCTCCGCATCAGCCAACTCATCGACATCCCATACTTTGGGTAAATAAGCCGCATTGATCTTAAGTTTATGAATATCAGCCTGAGTTGATTCAAATACCGACTCCGTTCCCCAAGCCTTACCCGTAAACAGTTCAGGATAAAATATCTTCACCCCCAGCAAACCATAGCCGCCATCCTCTGCTGGGCTAATGACTAGATCATGCGTCTCTAACTGCGCCATACAATCAGCAAGATAAGCCTCATCCAAATCTGGAACATCCACCCCTATCAATACTGGAATACAACCACGGGCCAACGACGACTGCACCGCCATCGCCATACGCTCACCTAAATCCATCCCTCTATTACGGCTATCAGGCTGTTGATAAAAAGTCGCAATACTCGACCAAGACTTGAAAACCTCATGCTCAGCATCACCGGCAATCCACAAAGCCACTTGGCAGTTATTATTAACCACCAAAGGCTTCAAGGTATTTTCTAAACGCACCAAAAGTTGCATATACAATTCACAAGCGCCTTGCTCACCTAATGCAGGAATCAAACGGGTCTTAACTAAGCCAGCAATAGGCGCTTTGGTTAAAACAATCCACTCAATCATTTTATGATTTGCTTTATCCATAATACTTTTTAACCAACTGACTCGGCGAAGCCCCCAACCAATACATCAACCTAAGCTGCCACATTAATAAAACCGTTTTCAACCAACCCTGCTGCTGCCAACGACGAGCACTGGTTTTTAATACCGGCCCACGACAATCCGCTTTACTAATCAACCTTAAGCGTTTAGTAATTTCAACATCTTCCATTAAAGGAATAGACGCATAGCCTTTTAAAAACTGAAAAACATCACTGCGAATAAAAATCCCCTGATCTCCTGTCATCACTTGGGTTAAGCGAGAGCGAAGATTAATGAAACCCGAGATAATAGGAAAAGGAAACTGCTTCGGAGTTAATTGCACATCAAAGCGTCCCCAATGCATCGACTCATCGCGTTGACGTAAATATTCTAAATGCTCACAAGATAAACCAGAATCGCTATGTAAAAACCACAACAGGCTAGATGATCGTGCGCTTGGTAACTGCGGTAAAGATAATAAATACTCCGCCCCCGCATTCATTTGCACAGCACGGCCTTTGTCGGATTTTAAAAAGTGCAACTGCGGGTTATTAAAAACTAAAGTGGATAATAAACATTCCGTATCATCCGCTTCACTCGCATCAACCACCACTACAGAATCCTCTGGGGATAAGTAGCTTAAAACCTGCTTTAACCAGGGTAAAAGCTGATCACCTTCGTTATACACAGGAATGATGATATTCAAATTAAAGCCAGTCAAAAACGTCTCCACAATAACTACAATATCGGTCGTTTCTCGATTCTAGGGGATAACTAAGGTTCTTTTTATAACCTAAAGTCATTTATTGAATAAAGATAACGGAATTTGAGATAGGAAGCGCAGATTAGTTCATTTTACTCGCCTATTATAGCGCCCCAAAATAATAGAATGGCCGTTTATTGCCCTACATCGCCTACATTTGAGCTAAACTTTATTCTAATAACAAGGGTTTCCTAAATGATCACTTCTCAACATATTTATCAAGATGAACACTGGGCTCCTAAAATAGAAGCTAATCATAACGTTCAGCTTGTATTGTTATTTGGCGGCCGCAAACTAGCCGCCGATCAAGCTATACGTAGCCACATAGCGAGCCAATATCCTAGTGCTGAAATTATTGGTTGTACCACAGCGGGTGAAATTCTTGATGTCCAAGTATACGATGAAAGCCTATGTTTAACCGCCATTGAGTTCAGCAGCTCAGAGGTCGAGGTCCATACGGTAGATATTAACAACGATCCCGAAAATGCCCCTAAAGAACTTGCTAATCACTTTCAAAAAGAGGGATTAAAATCTTTCTTCGTACTGTCTGATGGCCAAATGATTAATGGCACAGACCTAACCAATACCCTACAAGACATACTGCCTGAAGGCACGGTTATCACAGGGGGACTTGCAGGGGATGGTACTAACTTTTCAGAAACTATCTTGTGGCATAACTCAGATTATGGCTCAGGGAAAATTATTGGTTGTGGTTTCTATGGTGAACATCTACGGGTAAATCATGGTTCAATGGGAGGCTGGGATCCTTTTGGCCCCAAGCGACGGATCACAAAATCCCAAGATAATATTTTATATTCTTTAGATGATAAGCCAGCCCTTGACCTATACAAAACCTACCTAGGCGAGCACGCTAAAGACTTACCCGCCTCCGCCCTACTGTTTCCGCTATTAATCACAGGCAATCAAGATAAACCCGAAGTGATAAGAACTATTTTAAATATCAATAAAGATGATCACTCAATGATTTTCGCGGGAGACATTCCCGAAGGGTGTTATGCTCAATTAATGAAAGCCAATTTTGACCGATTAATTGATGGTGCTGAAATCGCGGCTAAAAATGCCATCGACAGCAATTTAACCGAAGTCCAAAATGGGCTGGTTATAATGATTAGCTGCGTTGGCCGTCGCCTGCTATTAAAACAACGTACAGAAGAAGAGCTAGAAGCGGTAAAAGAAGTATTTGGCGAATCGAATCGCTATACCGGATTTTATTCCTACGGTGAAATATCCCCGCTAATAAAAGGTGGAAAATGCGGCCTACACAATCAGACCATGACCATCACATCACTTTTTGAAATTGATGAATAAACTTACAAAGCGATTATTAAAACGTCACCTGAAAGAAGGCTTCGATTTAGACTCCATCTCCAAACTCGTCGATGCATTTTCAGAAACCATCGACCAATACGAGCAAGATCGATTAATGCTCGAGCGATCATTAATGCTTACTTCAGACGAACTGAATGAAATTAATGATACGTTAAGGCATCGAATTACTGAAATTCAAAACAATCAAGACTTGCTAAAACATCAAGCCTATCACGATAGTTTAACCGCTTTACCCAACCGCACTAACATAATGCATACGATTCATCATGCACTGGCACTCGCGAAACGTCATCAGCAGAAGTGCGCTATTTTATTTATCGACCTTGATGATTTTAAAAAAATTAATGATACCGCAGGCCATAGTGAAGGCGACCGTTTTTTAATTGAAGTCAGTAAACGACTCCAATCGATACTAAGGGAAAGTGATACATTAGGTAGGCTCGGCGGTGATGAATTCATCATCATTTTAGAAAACATTGCATCGGGTTCTCAAATTACCGAAGTATATAACCGAGCATTAAGATCTCTATCAACCCCCTTCATTATTGATGGCAATCCTTATGTCGTGTCGTGCAGTATTGGCATTAGTAATTTCCCACAAGATGGCGAAACCGTAGAAGAATTAATACGCAAAGCCGACTTAGCCATGTACCAAGCGAAGAAACTAGGAAAGAATCGATTCCATTACTTTGATGAAAGCCTCGAACGTTTAGCGATTCATCGCGTTAAAACCGAAGAGAGCCTTAGGGAAGCCATCGAAAATAATGAGTTTGTGTTGTATTACCAACCTAAAATTCAAATAAATCAACAGCAAGAAACATTGGTTGGAGTTGAGGCATTAATTCGTTGGAAAAAAGAAGATGGCAGCCTCATTTTTCCTGATAGCTTTATACCTATCGCCGAAAAGTGTGGCTTAATTAGAAATCTAACCAAATGGGTGATCACCGAGGCGTGTAGACAACTCAAGCGGTGGAAAAATACTAGCCTTGCCAACATTCCGATTTCAGTCAATATCTCTGCTATTGATATTGCGGATCATGGCTTTGTGGATTCTACCTTATCAATCCTTAAAAATTACGATACACCAGGCCACCTCATTAATCTTGAACTCACCGAATCAGTATTCTTTGATGATATGAATACCGTGAACTTTAAACTTGGCGAGCTACACAATAATAACCTAACAATCTCGCTGGATGATTTTGGTACTGGGTACTCCTCACTGTCTTATATTCAAGATTTACAAATTGATTTTTTAAAAATTGATAAAAGCTTTATTTTTGGCATGTCAAAAAACAAAAAGTCACTGGCGATTGTAAAAAGCATCATCGATCTGGGCAATAACTTAGGGTTAACCGTGATAGCAGAAGGTGTTGAAACCGCTGAAGATAAAGAAATCCTCATCAACGCCAACTGCCACATAGCCCAAGGCTACCTATATAGCCGCCCTATCGAAGCGGGTGAGTTAGAAGAGATTTATCGCAAAACCTAGTCGAGGGCGCCACCACAACTACTGCCTTGCCCCGCTGTACACCCATAACAATGATCGGCGACTTTAATAGGCAAACCATTAAGATCAGAATCTAATAAATCGGTTAAGTGATAGCGCGGTTCGGTAGTCGAATCGATAGTCACTTCATTAGTACTTAAGGCTCCCGAAAGTGGCATCTCTAACATTTGATTAAAATCACAATCATAAAGATTGCCCTGCCAATCCACACTCACCGTATTCAAACACATCACCCCCGCCAAGTTCGCGGGCGAGTAACTGTCTTTCAGTAAATTCATATACTCATTAAACTCACCCTGGGCTAACAACACCGCACCAAAACGAGAAATGGGCATATTAGTAATGGTGAATAAACTATTAAAAGAAATAGCGTGCTCGGCGCTCAATTTCTCTTTATAAGCCGCCTCAAGCTCAACCTGACCCGGTGGTAAGAATGCCCCTCCTGGGTTATACACAAGGTTTAATGATAAGTTGGACTCAGGCAAACCATATCCCAACTGATTAAGCTTTTTCAGCCCTTCGATACTCGATTCAAAAACCCCCTTGCCTCGCTGAGCATCGACATTGTCTTCGCTATAACAAGGTAGTGAAGCCACGACTTCTACCTGATGATCGACCAAAAATTGAGCAAGGTCTTCTTGCCCAGGCTCATTTAAAATCGTCAGATTACAGCGATCAATCACTGTCACCCCAAGCTCACGAGCGGCTTTTACCAAGTAACGAAAATGCGGCATTAACTCAGGTGCGCCACCGGTTAAATCCAGCGTCTGCACTTTATGCTGCTTTAGAATATCGATGACTAAATCGATATTGCTTTTATCCATCTGCTCAGTGCGCTTAGGCCCTGCATTCACATGGCAATGGGTACAGCTAAGGTTGCAGGTATACCCTAGGTTTACCTGCAATATTTCTAATTTAGAACGAGTTAATGGCGGGAAGTTAGACACCATCAATAAAGGCTTTGTATCTCTCATGAAACAGACAAACCATCAAAATAATTATTATGGGATAAAGATAGCGTAATTTGAGATGAGAATCGCGGATAAGTTCACTTTACGAGGTTGTCATCAGCTAGGGTAAAGTAATAGAATGGCTGCGTTGAATAGACCTCTCCATAGTTTAACTGGATAAAACTGCCGCCTCCTAAGCGGCTGCTCTGGGTTCGAGTCCCGGTGGGGAGGCCACGCACAGGCAGACCTTGTGCGTGGTGTGTTTGCAGTAATACTAAGCTTTATGTAAAACGAATTATTTAATTACAACCGCTATGCTCTGTATTCAACACAACATCCGAGATATGCTGCAAATACCCTTCATCATGGATTGGTTGAGTGCCATTAATACCCGCATTCTCCCCGATCATATAAGTGTCTGCTAAAGGAATACCTGCATTATTGAAGGCTTCTGCATCAGTATCCGCATTACCATAAGCACGAACAACCTCTAAGCCGGCGGCCTGAAACTCTTGTAAAACTTCCGTTTTGTATTCTGCGGCTTCACTTAAGCTCTGGCCATTAGACAATGTGGTACGCATAACAAACTCGGGTAAATCTACCGCTTCACGTAACCACTCGCGAGTATCTTTTGCTTGCCAATAGGTACGTGCGGTAATAAAGACTGGTTGATAGCCACGATCCATATATTCATTAACCAACTGAGCAGCACCAGGGCGAGCGTCTGCAGTCGTTAAACCTATGTAATCAAATACTTGCTGCAAATCTGACGTTGTTAGGGTTTCATCAATATCAAAAACAACCGCTTTCTTACCCGGTTCAATGGAAGAAATATACGCATCTGCATAACTTAAATCACCCAATACTACCATGCGTAATTTGTATTGCCCTTCTTCTTGACCATCAACAGGAACAAAAATCTTACCGTCGCTATTGGTGGTAAAAGTTCCTAGATCTTGCCAGCCATTAATGCCTGTACCAGAAAGATAAGCACGAACTTTTTCATCTTCTAAATCTTTGTGGAACGCCACACCGTAATCAAACTTCCCAGTTACAGTAACTGCCTCCCCTGCTTTAACAACACGGTCATGCCCCATGTGGTAAGGCGTATCCAATGCCAAAATACGGTTACCAAAATGTTCAAAGCTTTCTTCATTTGGAAAAGTGAAATCCGCTCCAGGCCTAACTGCATCAAAATCAGTGCAGTTTACAATGCCATCTAAACTGGCCGCGGTATCGTCGCCGATAACATCATCTATGGCGCTAGGATCTGACATAGCAAATGAAGCAGATGACGCCACGGTTAAAGCCGCCGCTAACAGGCTGCGAGTAAAAATAGAATTTGAAAGGTGATGAAGGTGCATAAGCATTCTCTGTATTTATTATTGTTTAAATGAGTTCAAACTCTAAAAGGCCACCACCTATCAAAATTTGAACAACAATACTAACAAATACCTAGAGATCTCGAATGTTCATTTAGGCCAATAACATGGCCTAAATTCAACATTGGTTAGACCTATAAAAGATACCATTAATGATTTTATCTATTCGGTTATTCACTGCTCTCTTTGCATGCTAATAAATCTTCTTGCCATTGCGGCTCACGATCATAAGCAATAATCTCGACTCGACTTTCCATCGCTTCATCTAGTTCAATTTCAGTTAAAGCATCGCTCGTTAGGTTATAACCAAAAATTCCCTGCTCGGTAATAAATACCGCTTTCATTCTTTCTGCTTTTAAGCCTGTTAAGAATACATGGAGCTTTTTGCGATTGAATACCTTGTGTGAATCAAAACGCCAGCCAATACTGGAAAAACCTTCACCGTCATTTTCTGCTTTAATATAACCGACTTCAGGAATATCCTTGGTATTAAGATCTAGGGGATTAAGATCTGGTTTATTTGACGAATGATGGTGATGATGCGCATGACGAGCAATAGCAGCTGTTTTTCCTTGCAACCATTGAGGATTGATGCGTCCTTGCTCTGTGAAGTTAATCGTTATATTGCTTTCTATCGCCTTACCATCAATGCGATGAATAACCTGTTGAACATAATTCTCTAGCATCGATGTTTCACCACCTTGATATAAGTCGCGCTTATTTCCGACTACGATATCCGCAATTGAAATTTGCTGATTAAAGGTATCGTGTTCGGTATATCGAGAGTCAGTTAAATTACGTGCATCCACTAAAGTAAGAATTTTCTCTACCTGCAGTAATTGCTGATAAAACTTGTCAGATAGAATTTGTAATATTTCTACCGGGTGCCCTAACCCAGTAGGTTCAATTAATAATCTATCTGGCTTTGCTTTAGAAAGCAGCTGATTAAGCGCGACCTGCATTGGCAAACCTGCCGCGCAACACATACAGCCTCCAGGTACTTCTTGAATGAATACCCCGGAATTTTCCGAGTATTGTCCCTGCATTAAACTGCCATCAATACCGATTTCACCGAATTCATTAACTAACACTGCCCAGCGCTCATTTTCTGGTTTATGTTTAAGCAGGTGTAATATTGATGAGGTTTTTCCAACACCTAAAAAACCCGTAATAATATTAGTTGGGATCTTTTTTAATTTGCTATTCATTTCTAGTTTAGCCTGAGGTATTCGTAATTAGTTACTGATAGTTACTTGCTGCTGAGTACCATCTACGTTTAAATAAAAGCAGTTTTTTCTGCCCGTATGGCAAGCACTGCCCGTTTGATTGACTAAACACAATATGGCATCGCCATCACAATCGAATGACATTGAACTCAAGCTTTGATGATGACCACTAGTAGCACCTTTCACCCAAAGTTCTTTTCGGCTACGAGACCAGTAGGTCATTTTTCCTGTTGCCAGTGTTTGTTTAATTGAGGTACTACTCATCCATGCAAGCATTAATACATCTTTACTTTCGACATCTTGTGTTATTACCGGTATTAACCCTTG